>JAABUM010003141.1_pt1 | contig 20938 bp, 20 predicted proteins | sample 5559161 | NCBI WGS metagenome assembly JAABUM01 (sample SAMN10711868, study PRJNA513369) | rock metagenome | isolation source: Antarctica rocks | place: Antarctica: Victoria Land, Siegfried Peak nord
ACACGACACCCAACGCCCCGAGGAGCAGAGCCGCCCGGGCGGGATGCCTCGCGACCGCAGGCGTCGACACCGCCGCAACCGAGCCGCCCATGAAAAAGCCTCCTTACTGCGCGGTGGTGGCACCGGTCCCAAGGCCTCGGAAGATCCGACTCCAGTTCCAAGCAGTGGGGCACCTTCGGACGCCGCGGTCAACGACGGGCGGAAAATGGTCCGCCTTCATCCTCTGGGTTCCTTGCAGCTCTGCGCTTGGTGGCCGTCATGCCCGTCGACAGGAACCTGACCTGTGGCTAAGTCTCGTGGAGGTGGCCCCCTAGCAAATGTCCCGACCGTGACGGACGAAGACCATGGAGAGGACTGGCGTGCCCACGTAGGCGAGGAGCCGAAAACCGCGGGACTCTCGACCGACCGTGCCCGCGCCCACTAGCTAGTAGCAGGCCAACTTCTGCTCATGGCGCGGGACAGGGATTCGCGGCCGAGCACGAACGGGACGAACGTGATGGGCTCCTCAAAGGAGCTCACCATGGCAATCGCGCAACCGACCACCACCCGCGTCCCGTGGAACCACGGCCGGATCATCGGGCCGAAGCCACCGCTCAAGCCCAAGCACATTTGGGCCATTCGCACCCGCCTTCAGCATGATGGTCGGGTTCGCGACCTCGCCATGTTCAACGTCGCAATCGACAGCAAGCTGCGCGGGTGTGACGTCGTCCGGCTGCGTGTGGCCGACATTCACCTGGGCGACAGCGTGCGCCTGCGCACCACCGTCGTTGAGCGGAAGACCGGTCGGCCCGTACCGTTCGAGCTGACCGAACCGACCCGCGAAGCGCTCGCCGCCTGGTTGAAGAAGCGCTGCCTGCGATCGGGCGACTGGCTGTTCCCGAGCCGGAGCCATGCCGGCGACCACGTCACGACGCGGCAGTACAGCCGCCTTGTCGATGATTGGGTCACCCTGGCGGGCCTGGACCCTGCGGGCTACGGGACACACAGCCTGCGCCGGACCAAGGTGGCGCTCGTCTACAAGCGGACTGGCAATATACGGGCCTGCCAGCTCCTACTCGGTCACTCAAAGCTGGAGAGCACCGTCCGCTACCTCGGCATCGAGGTCGATGACGCCCTGGTTCTGTCCGAGCAGACTGACCTGTGAGGCGAGTTGCGGCGGCCCGGCGCCGCCGCGATCGACCGAGAAGGGTGGACAGCGGTCCTCACCTTCGATGCCGAAAGCGGACGCGTGATGCACTACTGCGATGGTTCGCTTCGAGTGTACCCATGTGACCGAGCGGAAGCATTATCCGGGCGGACAAGTTTTCGCGGCTAGACCGGCTTGCGTTATCGCGCCGGCCTTCGGCCCCTCAAAGGACTTCTCCCACAGGCTCACGTCGAGAAAAGCGGGTTGGGATCGCCGAATGATCACAACCTGTGAGGACCAATCGGATGTTTTTCTGCCTCAGCTCGTTGGCAACCGGGAAGGCCTGACAACGAGCATTGCCGACCAGTGTTGGACGACCATGCGCGACATGCCCTGGGCACAGCGCAGGCACGAACAAAGGCGGGAACAAGAAGTTAGGGAATGGTCAAGCGGAGCCGCCAATGTTCGAACATCTGCCGTTATGGGGGCTCATCGGAGGCTTCGTGGTAGCCGCCGGGATCGTCTGGTGGGCCGGCATCAAGCTTTCCGATACGACTGATGTTCTGGCGAGCCGGTTGGGGCTCGGGCAGGCGTTGGGCGGCCTGATCCTGCTTGCGATCGCGACCAACCTGCCGGAACTCGCGATCACCGCGACGGCGGCCTTTCGCGGCGATCTCGGGGTCGCAATCGGAAACATTCTGGGCGGCATCGCGATCCAGACGGTCGTTCTGGTCTTGCTGGACCTGTTCGGAGTGAAGGGTCGCGAGCCGCTGACCTTCAAGGCGGCGAGCCTGTCGCTGGTGCTCGAAGGTGTGCTGGTCGTGGCCGTCCTGATTATCTCCATCATGGGCAGCCGGCTTCCCAAGGACCTGATCGTAGCTCGCATGGCGCCCGGCGATTTGTTGATCGCGCTCCTGTGGGTCGTTGGGATTTGGCTCATTGGAAAGTCCGGCAGGGACTTGCCATGGCATGAAGGCGGAACCGCGCCCGGCGCGCAAGATGAGCCGCAAGGCCACAGCCAGACCAAGAAGGCTGAGGGGAACGGAAGCAAGACCGTCAGCACCGGGCGGGCCGCTGTTGTGTTCTCGATTTCAGCACTGGCCACCCTGATCTGCGGCATGGTGCTGGAGGCCAGTGGCGAGGCCATTGCCAGTCACATCGGCATGACCGGCGTGCTGTTCGGGGCTACGGTGCTCGCCGCCGCGACCTCCCTTCCGGAACTCTCGACCGGGTTGGCCTCCATCAAGCTCGGCGACTACAAGCTCGCGATCAGCGACATTTTCGGCGGAAACGCGTTCCTGCCTGTGCTCTTTCTCCTGGCGACGTTGATTTCTGGACGCTCCACGCTGCCACAGGCCCAGGATACGGACATCTACCTCGCGGGCCTGGGCGTGCTGCTGACCTGCGTCTACCTGTATGGCCTTATCTTTCGGCCGAAGACGAAGGTCGTGGGCATGGGCATCGACTCGTTCGTTGTTCTCGTCCTCTACGGGATCGGCACCGGCGGGCTGTTCGCCATCGCCTCGGTGCATGGCGGCTGACCTTGGATCTGATCAAGGAAGCCACGATTTGGCTCGCCACGGGCGCCGAAGCCATCGGCGCGGCGATCATCGGCTTGGGCGTGATCGAAGGCGCTGTCCGCGTCCTTTTGGTTTTCATCGCTCGGCGAGGCGCAAATGAGCCAGGGGGAGACCGCCAGGAAGCCAAGGAGAACGTCCGGCTTCACCTCGGCCGTTAGCTTGCCGTCGCGCTGGAGTTCGAACTCGGCGCGGATATTCTGCGGACAGCCGTGGCGCCGACCTGGTCGGAGATCGGCCAACCAGCCGCGATTGCCGGGGTCCGGACAGCCTTGAACTACTTCCTGCAGAAAGAAATCGACAAGGCGCAAGCGCGAGGCCGGGCAAAGGAGGTGAGGGGCTGACGTCCATTAGCCCAAAGCCGGAAGCCTGGGTGGTCGGACACACGGCAGCTCGCATCCGGCCCGCTGTTCGCTGGCTTTTCGGTCGCGACCTCTCCAAAGCGAACCATCTCGGGTGAGCAGCTGGGTGCCGGGAAGCAGACATCGTCAAGGTCTGCGTTGGGTCGAAGAACTAAACCGCTCCCGCGGTAGGGTCCTCCTGCAGCTGCGAGGCTGAGTTATCGGGTCCGTGGGGCCTGTCTGAAGATCTGGGGTCAACCCCGTTCCAGACAGGAGCACCCCATGAGCACCAACCAAGACGCCGTCAGCCCGCTGCGCCGCCGCATGATCGAGGACATGACGATCCGGCATCTCACGGCGAAGACGCAGGGCGTCTACATCCGCCATGTCAGGGCCTTCGCGGTTTTCCTGCGCCGGTCGCCCGATCTGGCCGAGCCCGAGGATCTGCGTCGCTTCCAGCTGCACATGGCGCCTCGAGATCGCCGATATCCTGAACCGGCACGGCGACGCCTACCTGCGCCGTCACGCAGGACACCTGAGCCTCGGCCAGCTCAAGGTGATGTCGGCCATCCGGGCGGAGCCTGCCAGAGGCTCCGCTCAGCGAAGCTGAGATGGAGTGGCGAGGCGGAGGGCTGCCGCACGGCGGCGCTCGGCCGCCACGTCGCACGCTGCACCGCCTGCGCCCACACGGCCATCGCCTACAATTCCTGCCGAAACCGGCACTGCCCGAAGTGCCAGGGCGCGGCGGCCAAGCGCTGGCTGGCCGAGCGCGAAGCCGATCTGCTGCCCGTGCCGTACTTCCACGTGGTGTTCACGTTGCCGTCGCCGATCGCCGCCATCGCGTTCGCCAACAAGGCCGCGGTCTACGATCTGCTGTTCAGGGCCGCGGCCGAGACGATCACCACGGTGGCGGCGGATCCGAAGCACCTCGGCGCCCGCGTCGGGCGGAGCCTGCCAGAGGCTCCGCTCAGCGTAGCTGAGATGGAGTGGCAGGCGGAGGGTCACCGTCGTGCTGCACACCTGGGGATCGGCGCTCACTCACCATCCGCACGTGCACATGATCGTGCCCGGCGGCGGGCCTGTCGGCCGACGGGACACGCTGGATCGCCTGCCGGCCCGACTTCTTCCTGCCCGTGCGGGTGCTGTCGCGCCTGTTCCGCCGGCTGTTCCTCGACGGGCTGCTGGCCCTGCACGAGGCCGGCCGTCTCGCCTTCTTCGGCGAGGCCATCGGGCTGGCGGGGCGCGACGCCTTCGCGGCCCATCTCGCGCCCCTGCGCAAGGCGGAGGGCGTCTACGCCAAGAAGTCCTTCGGCGGGCCGGAGGCCGTGCTGGCCTATCTGTCACGCTGCACGCACCGCGTCGCCATCTCCAACAGCCGCCTGATCGGGAGCGACGACAGCGGCGTCACATTCCGCTGGAAGGACTATCGCGCCCGCGGCAAGGCCGGGGGCGAGGGCTGGATCAAGACCATGACGCTGGAAGCGGACGAGTTCATCCGCCGCTTCCTGATCCACGTGCTGCCGAGCGGCTTTCACCGCATCCGGCACTACGGCCTGCTGGCCAGCGCCGGCCGCAGGGCCAATGTCGCCCGCACCCGTGAACTCCTCGCCGCAATACCTCAGCCGGACCGCGGCGGCGGTGGAGCGCAGGACGAGACCGGGACGGGCCGCGGGAGCTTCGTCCATGCCCGTGCTGTGGCGGCCGCATGCTTGTGAGCGAGACCTTCGATCGGGGCTGCACGCCGCGCTCCCGCCCCCCTCCGCATTCACGGTCGCACGAGCGCGCTGTAGCCTCTGGTTGCGACAGCCCCCTGCCGTCGGCTGTTCCTCTACCCACGCATCAGCAATTGAAGTTGGTTGCGGGCCCCCGCAACCAACTTCACTCGCCACGCAAGCGCCTCGCGCGCGACCCCATCACTCGTCCCCCGCGCCAGCCGTCCGCGCCAGATTCGCGGCCCAACGTGACCCGCACGTCCACCTGGAGCGGCCGTAACGGGTCGGTGTAATACAACAAGACTGAGGCGGACTCTCCTCGACCAGGGCGCGGACCGAAGATGATGTACCCTTCGCACAGCGAGCATGATCGTCATCGATCGGTGGCCTATGCTCATTCGCTGGCCGACCCCGACCAGCGTCGCTGGGAGACGCTGTCCGGCCATCTCGCGAGCGTAGGCTCTCGGGCGGCTGAATTCGCCGGGGTCTTCGGCTGGGCTGCCCTTGCCGAGCTTGCGGGCCGGCTACACGACATCGGCAAATGTTCGGCGGAGTTCCAGGCCTATATCCGCAAGGAGCGGTCGCGCGGCGGCGACCATTCGAGCGCTGGCGCGATTGAGGCCTTGAGGGCCGGCTACCCCAAGCAGATCGGGCAGCTGCTCGCTTTCGTCATCGCCGGCCACCACGCGGGTTTGGCGGATGCCTCCGACCTCGACGCGCGGCTGAAGGGCAAGATTCCCGCCTACCCGGGCTGGCCTCAGCACAGCGGCCCGCTGCCGCCCGTCGCGGCCCTAAGCCCGAGCCGCGCGCCCATCCGATCGCGTGATCAGGGATTCGCGGGCGCCTTCCTGGTCCGCATGCTGTTCTCCTGTCTCGTGGACGCGGATTCGCTCGAGACCGAGCGGTTCTACGCCGAAGCGGAAGGGGGGCGGGTCGAGCGCGGCAACTTCCGATACCTCGCGACCCTGCGCGACCGGCTGCGCGCCCACATGGTGAATGTCGCAGCCGAAGCCGAACACACCGAGCTCAACGCGTTGCGGGCCGAGGTGCTTCGGCACGTGACCGGACGCGCCACGACGCCGCCCGGCCTGTTCACGCTGACGGTGCCGACCGGCGGCGGCAAGACGCTGACCTCGCTCTCCTTCGCGCTCGATCATGCGGTCGCCAACGCAGATCGAGGCATGCGGCGGGTCATCTACGTGAGCCCGTTCACGGCCATCATCGAACAGACCGCCAAGGTCTTTCGCGATGCGCTCGGTTCGGGCGACGACATCCTCGAACACCACGCCAGCTTCGACTGGGACGAGGCGGCTCGCCGCATGTTCAAGGATCGACCCCGCGACGACGAGGGCGGCGACCCCGTGGCAAAGCTGCACCGGGCGGCCGAGAACTGGGACGTCCCGATCGTCGTCACGACGGCAGTGCAGTTCTTCGAGAGCCTGTTCGCCGCGAGACGCTCGCGCTGCCGCAAGCTCCACAACATCGCCAACAGCGTGATCGTACTCGACGAGGCGCAGACCCTGCCACTACCCTTGCTGCGCCCCTGCATGGCGGCCTTGGAGGAATTGACTCGGAACTACGGCAGCAGCGTCGTGCTCTGCACCGCAACCCAGCCGGCCTTACGCAACGTCGACGGATTCACGCGCGGCTTCGACATCGACGAGGCTCGGGAACTCGCACCGAACCCGACGGAACTCTACCGGAGGCTCAAGCGGGTCGGTGTCGAATGGTTGCGCGAGCCGGTGACCGACGCCGCGATCGCGGCCCGTTTCACCGAGCAACCCCAGATGCTCTGCATCGTCAACAGCCGCAAGCATGCTCGCTCGCTATTCGCGACCATTAAGGCCCTTCCCGGCGCCGTGCACCTGACCACGCTGATGTGCCCTCTACATCGCCGCACCGTGCTCGAAGAGTTGCGGCGGAAGCTCAAGGCGGGCGAGCCGGTGCGCCTCGTCAGCACCAGTCTGATCGAGGCGGGCGTCGACATCAGCTTCCCCGAAGTGTGGCGCGCGGTGGCGGGCGTCGATTCCATCGCGCAGGCGGCCGGCCGCTGCAATCGCGAGGGCGGGCCGGTGCTCGGCCGCGTCGTCGTTTTCGAGCCGGCAGAGGCGGGCTCGCCGCGGTCGATTCAAGAGTTCTGGCAGGCCGCACGTGGAGTCCTGCGCAACCACCAGGACCCACTCTCGCTCGACGCCGTGCGGAGCTTCTTCAAGGACCTCTATTGGCACAAGGGCGAGCGGGCCTTCGACGCTGCCAAGCTCAACAAGCAGGACTGGCCCATCCTGCCGCACATCGCCGAGCGCGCGCCTTACTGGACGTTTCCGTTCGACAGTATCGCCAGGGCGTTTCGGATGATCGACGACATCATGGAGCCGGTGGTCGTACCGTGGCAGGCAGACGCGGGCGACACGGACGCCCCGGACTTGCTGGCCCGCATCGCCGCGAGCCACAAGCCCCGCGTCGCCGACCTACGCCGGCTTCAGCTCTATACAGTGTCGATCCCGCCGATGGCGCGGCAAGACTGGCTCGCTAAGGGCGTGTTGCGACCAGTTCACCTGGGGCTCGGCGACGGGATCCTGCGTTTCGATGACCTGTCGCTTTACGATGCCCTCACAGGTGTCCGCCTCGATGACCCGACGTACCGCTCGGCGGAGGGCAACGTAATTTGAACCCGCCCTCGCTGGGAGATCGGGACGATGTCATTCAGATGATTTCCGGACATTCGGTGCAGAGGCCTATTGCATTCAACTCTCGCTGGTGCAAATGTTCTTGTAATGTTCTGCATCGGTTCGGATGTGGAGAGGCTGAATGGCTTACGGTGTGCGACTGCGCGTGTCGGGCGACTACGCCTGCTTTACCCGCCCCGAGATGAAGGTCGAACGCGTCTCCTATGACGTGATGACCCCTTCGGCGGCGCGCGGCATCCTCGAAGCCGTGCATTGGAAGCCGGCGATCCGCTGGGTGGTGGACCGCATCCACGTGCTGAAGGAGATCCGGTTCCAGTCGTTCCGGCGTAACGAGGTCGGGGCCAAGATCAGTGCTCGCAACGCCAAGAGTGCGATGGAAGTAGGCTCCCTTGTCGGCCTCGCGCTTGCGGTCGAGGACAACCGGCAGCAGCGTGCTTCGACCCTGCTGCGAAACGTCGATTACGTCATCGAGGCGCATTTCGAGATGACCGAGAGGGCAGGGGACGACGACACCCCCGCGAAACACGCGTCGATGTTCACCCGCCGCGCTGCTAGCGGCCAGTGTTTTCACCAGCCTTGTCTCGGCACGCGCGAGTTTCCCGCCCGTTTCACAATGATCCCGGAAGGCGCTGATCTGCCGACCTCCGAACTTCCGCCGGCCCAGCGGGACCGCGATCTCGGCTGGATGCTGCACGACATCGACTTCGCCAACGATCACACATCGCGCTTCTTCCGCGCCCGGCTCGCTGCCGGTGTTCTCGACGTGAACCGCTGCCTCGCCGAAGGGGTCGCCGCGTGACCGTGCTCCTAGCCCTCGATGGCTATTATGAGCGGATGGAGCAGCGGAAGGAGGCGGAGCCGCCCGGCTTCTCCCGCGAAAAGATCAGCTTCGCGATCGTGCTTTCATCCGATGGCGAACCGGTGGACGTGCTTGATCTCAGGACCCAAAGTGGCCGCAAGCTACAGCCCGCTCAACTCGAAGTTCCCGCCGCTGTCAAACGAACGGCCGGAATTTCATCGAACCTCCTTTGGGACAAAACCTCCTATGTTCTGGGCCGCACGGCCGGGGAAGGAAAGCGAACGGCCGACGAGCACGCAGCCTTCAAACAAGCTCAGTTCGATTTGCTGGGGGAGGCTAAGGACGAGGGCTTGTCGGCGCTCCGGCGTTTCCTCGAAGCCTGGAGTCCCGAGCGGTTCGACGCGCCGCCGTTCATCCCCGAAATGCTCGATGCCAACCTGGTTTTCGCGCTTGACGGCGAGCGGGGCTACATCCACGAACGGGACGCGCCGAAGCGATTGATCCAGGCACGAGTAGGCGGTGACGGACCTGTCGGATTCTGCCTCATCACGGGCGTCCACGCACCCACTCGCCGGCTTCATCCAACCATCAAGGGCGTCGACGGGCACAAAGCTCGGGAGCGGCGTTAGTTTCTTTCAACCTCGACGCTTTCACGTCCTATAGGCAGTCCCAGGGCGCCAACGCGCCGACCTCCGAGGCCGCCGCGTTCCGCTACGGTGCGGCGCTGAACCGGCTGCTCGACCGCAACGCCGCGATCAAGAACCGGATCAAGATCGGCGACGCGACGGTCGCCTTCTGGGCGGATACGTCGGGCGTCGACGAAGAGGCGGCGGCAGCCGCCGAAGCGACCTTCGCTTTCCTGGTCGAACCGCCCGACGACGCATCCGAAGCCGCCAAGATGCGGGACGTGCTCGACAAGGTGCGGGCGGGCCGCCCGGTGCGGGAGCTCGGGCCGAAACTCGTCGCGGGTACGCGCTTTCAAGTCCTCGGCCTCGCGCCCAATGCTGCGCGCCTGTCGGTCCGCTTCTGGCTCACGGACAGTTTCGAAGCTTTCGCCGGCCGGCTCGCCAGGCATTACCAGGATCTCCACATCGAGCCGTTGCCGTGGAAGTCTGAACCGTCCGTGCAGCGCCTGCTCGTCCGCACCACGGGGCTCTTGCAGAAGTTCGACAACATCCCGCCGCTGCTCGCTGGCGAAGTCGCCCGCGCCGTGCTCAGCGGCTCCGCCTATCCCCGCACGCTGCTCGCGGCCGCGATCATTCGCCTCCGGGCCGGCGACGACCCGGGCTGGGGCTGGCACGCGGCCGTCGTCAAGGCCTGCATCAACCGTTCCCTCCGTCCCTCACAGGAACCTCTGCCCGTGGCACGTGATCCCGACAACACGAGTGAGGCCTACCAGCTCGGCCGCCTCTACATCCTCGAAGCGGCGCAACGTGCCGCGCTGGGGCGCGTCAACGCCAGCATCGCCGACCGCTACTACGGCGCCGCATCGTCGACCCCAGCGCGGATCTTCGGCCCGCTACTCCGCGGTCTCCGTAACCACATATCAGACGCCCGCAAGCGCAATTTCGGCGGCTGGATCGAGCCACGCGTGGCCGAGATCATGTCGCACCTGCCGCCCGATCTTCCCAAGACGCTGAGTCTGGAAGACCAGGGGCGGTTCGCGGTCGGCTATTACCACGAGCGCGGGACGCGGCCCGCCAAAGAGGCTGAAGCGGCCGAGGCCGGCGACAAGGGAGATGGAGAATGAACGGCAACGGCAAGCTCACCCGGCGGCACGAGTTCGTCCTCTACTTCGACGTGACGAACGGGAACCCCAACGGTGACCCCGACGCCGGCAACATGCCGCGCATGGACCCCGAAACCGCGCACGGCCTCGTCAGTGACGTCTGCCTCAAGCGCAAGGTCCGCAACTTCGTCGAGAACTTCAAGGACGGGCCAAAGAACCGCATCTACGTGACCGAGGGCGCCATTCTCAACGAGAAGCATCGGGAGGCCTATTTCGCCGAACGCCCGAATGACGGGTCGGTGAAAGGCGCCAAGAAGCTGACGCCCAACTCGGACGAGGAAGCGCGCCGCATCCGGCAGTTCATGTGCGACAACTTCTATGACATCCGCGCCTTCGGCGGCGTGCTGTCCACCGGCATCAATGCCGGCCAGGTGCGAGGCCCCGTGCAGATCGCCTTCGCGCGTTCGATCGAACCCATCCTGCCGCTCGAAATCTCGATCACCCGCATGGCCGCCACCAACGAGGCGGAAAAAAAGCAGCGGCAGGAGGGTTCGGACGAGAGGGAGGAAAAGCGAGGCGACAACCGGACCATGGGCCGCAAGCACATCGTGCCCTATGGGCTCTACCGCGCCCACGGCTTCGTGTCGGCGCCGCTCGCCTCCCACGAGAAGAAAGGCACGGGCTTCACCGATGCCGACCTCGACCTGCTCTGGGAAGCGCTGGACAACATGTTCGAGCACGATCGCTCGGCGGCGCGCGGCGAGATGAACAAGCGCAAGGTCGTGGTCTTTCGCCACGCGACGGCCCTCGGCAATGCGCCCGCGCACGAGTTGTTCGACCGCGTGCAGACTTGGCGGGTCCATCAGGGCTCGCAGCACGCGATCGACGCCCGCGAGACGCATAACTGGCCGCCCGCCCGCTCTTTCACGGATTACGCGATCACCGTGGATCGCGAGAACGTTCCCGAGGGGGTCGAGGTCATCGAACGGTAGGCATCTGCCATGCCGCCCATCCCTCCCGACCCCATCGCCGAAGACGCGCTCATCCCGCTCTCCGCGCTGCAGCATCATCTGTTCTGCCCGCGGCAATGCGCGCTGATCCATGTGGAGCAGCTCTGGGCCGAGGACGGGGCGACGGCGGAGGGGCGGATCCTGCACGAGAGGGTCGACGCGGGGGCGGGCGAGACGCGGCCCGGGGTTCGGGTGGCGCGCGGCATTGCGCTGCGCTCGACGCGCCTCGGCGTCTCCGGCCGGGCCGACGCGGTCGAGTTTTCCGGCGGGGGGAGCTTGGGCCCACGGGATCCAAGGGATCCTGGGGAAGCGACCGGAGGGCGCCCGCCGCGGCCGTTCCCGGTCGAGTACAAGCGGGGCAAGCCCAAGCCCCACCGGGCCGACGAGGTGCAGCTCTGCGCCCAGGCCATCTGCCTCGAAGAGATGCTCGGTTGCGCGGTGCCCGAGGGTGCGCTGTTCTATGGCGAGACGCGGCGCCGCATGCCCGTGCCCTTCGATGCGGAGCTCCGCGCCCTGACGGCCAGGGTGGCGGCGGAGGCGCGCGCCATGTTGGCGGCGGGCCGGACCCCGGCGCCCGTGAAAATCCCCGGGTGTCGACGCTGCTCGATGGAACCATTGTGCTGGCCGTCACGGCTCGAGCGCCCGCGGCCGGTGGCCGGGTGGCTCGCCGCGCAGATCGAGGAGTGAGGGCGAGCCGCCATGCGCCGGATGCTCAATCATCTACGTCACCAGCGAAGACGCCTGGCTGCGCAAGGATGGCGCCAACCTCGTCGTCGAGGTCGATGGCGCCGAGCGCGGCCGGGCGCCGCTCCACATGCTGGAGGGCGTGATCGGCTTCGGTCGCGCCGGCGCCTCGCCCGCCCTTCTGGCAGCCTGCGCCGAGGCCGGCATCGCCGTCTCCTACCTCGAACCGAACGGCCGCTTTCTCGCCCGTATCGAGGGTCGGCGCACCGGAAACGTCCTGCTGCGGCGCACGCAGTACCGGGTCGCCGACGATCCCCGGCGTCAGGTCGCGATCGTCCGCGGCATCGTGGCGGCCAAGGCCGCCAACCAGCGCGCCGTGGTGCGCCGCGCGCTGCGCGACCACGGCGACACCATGCCGGAGCCGGCGCGGGACCGGCTCGTCGCGGCCGAGCGACGGCTCACCGACGTCGCCCGGCGCACGATCGCCACGGCGGAGGTCGACGCCCTGCGTGGACTCGAGGGCGAGGCCGCGCAGGTCTATTTCGGCAGCTTCGGCGGCCTCGTCCGCGTCGACGACCCCGGGTTCCGCTTCGGCACCCGGTCGCGGCGCCCGCCGCTCGACCGCATCAACGCGCTGCTGTCGTTCCTCTATGCCATGCTGGGGCACGACTGCCGCTCGGCGCTCGAAGCGCACGGGCTCGACCCGCAGGTCGGCTTCCTCCACGCCGACAAGCCCGGCCGCGCCAGCCTGGCCCTCGATCTGATGGAGGAGCTTCGCCCCGTTCTGGCGGACCGCCTCGCCCTGAGCCTCGTCAACCGCCGGCAGGTCGCGCCGGAGGATTTCGTGATGGAGGAGGCGGGCGGCGTCCGCCTCACCGAGGACGCACGAAAGCGGGTGCTGGTGGCCTGGCAGGAGCGCAAGCGCGACGAATTGCGCCACCCCTTCCTGGGCGAGACCGTGATGCTCGGGCTCGTGCCGTTCCTGCAGGCGCAACTCCTGGCCCGCCATCTGCGCGGCGACCTCGACGGCTATCCGGCCTTCGTGTGGAAGTGAAAGCCGCGCCATGCTGATGCTGGTGGCCTACGACGTCAGCACCGAGGCGCCCGGGGGTAAGCGCCGCTTGCGCCGCGTGGCGCGCGCCTGCCTCGACTGGGGCCAGCGGGTGCAGAATTCCGTCTTCGAATGCGAGGTCGACGCGGCCCAGTGGGCCGAACTGCGGCGGCGGCTGCTCGCCGAGATCGACCCTGCGACCGACAGCCTGCGCTTCTACCGCCTCGGCGCCGATGCCGCTCGCCGTGTCGAGCACGTCGGCGCGAAGCCGGTGCTCGACCTCGGCGGGCCGCTGCTGTTCTGAGCGCCGGGCCGTCAGACGATCCCGGTGGTCGGCCGGCAAAGGCACGGCACTCGGGGCGGGAGACGCGACCCGGCGTCATCAGCTTCTGCGCGATCCTCCAGCCCACATGCCGTCGAGGGCACGATCGCGCGGCCCGAACCGCCCGACCGATCAACGTCTTGCGGAACGATGACCTGCGCCGCGCGCCCGGCCTTCCCCGTCGATGCCGAGGTTCGCGCCATCGGCGCGCTTTATCCCTCGGCGGCAATGACTTATGACGGCGCCGTCGTCGCCCCCCGCGTGGGGGCGTGGATCGAATGGATGAGTGGGAGCGCCGCGGCCTGACCGATGCGTCGTCGCCCCCCGCGTGGGGGCGTGGATCGAAGACGATCTTGGATCGCGCGAGCAGCCACAGGCGGTCGTCGCCCCCCGCGTGGGGGCGTGGATCGAAACAAATTCGTCCGGTGGTCAATCAAATCAGGAGCGAAGTCGCCCCCCGCGTGGGGGCGTGGATCGAAACGATCGGGCAAGCCGCGTACAGGCGACGCTCCGATGTCGCCCCCCGCGTGGGGGCGTGGATCGAAACAACGGCGCCCGTATCTCGGCCGGGGGGGCGACGTGTCGCCCCCCGCGTGGGGGCGTGGATCGAAACAACACTGGGACTGTGGCGACGGGTGGGGGCGCCGCGTCGCCCCCCGCGTGGGGGCGTGGATCGAAACCGTGACGCCGGCCGGGCTCGTGACCGGCGTGTCGTCGCCCCCCGCGTGGGGGCGTGGATCGAAACACCCGAACCGGCCCTTTGCCGACGCCCTGCTTGGTCGCCCCCCGCGTGGGGGCGTGGATCGAAACTCGTTCTTCCGCCTCTGTCCTACGCACTGAACGCGTCGCCCCCCGCGTGGGGGCGTGGATCGAAACAATGCCATTACGCCGAACGACTTCTATGCCGAGAGTCGCCCCCCGCGTGGGGGCGTGGATCGAAACATCTCGCTCGCGACGATAGTGGTTGAGCGTATCAAGTCGCCCCCCCCGCGTGGGGGCGTGGATCGAAACATCGGCACTTGTCGGCTGTGCGGCAAGACAGGACGTCGCCCCCCGCGTGGGGGCGTGGATCGAAACCGCCTTGATCGAGGGCAGCGGCGTCGATGTCGCGGGTCGCCCCCCGCGCGGGGGCGTGGATCGAAATGCAGGCCATGGGCCGAACAGTGCGGAAGCCCCGCGTCGCCCCCCACGCGGGGGCGTGGATCGAAACATGGCCTTGGCCTCGGCCTGGATGGCCCGCACGGGTCGGCCCCCCGGCGCGGGGGCGTGGATCGAAACCGTGAGATCGTTGTGGCGATGCACAGCGCCATCGTCGCCCCCCGGGTGGGGGCGTGGATCGAAACTCGATGCGCTCCACGGGCCGGCCTGTCGCGGTCGTCGCCCCCCGGGCGGGGGCGTGGATCGAAACACTTCCAGCTTGTGGACCGCGTCCTTGCTGGGCAGTCGCCCTCCCCCGCGGGCACGCAATGGCCGAACTGATGGACCTCGTGAGCCTCAGGCCCGACTTCGCGGACCGTTATCCCCCGCGTTCTCGGGTGGGTAGAGCCGGCGCCGCGGCATCGCACGCGCGCTCGCGGCCAAACCCGACGTCATCCGTGCGCGACGAGCCCGTTTCGGCGCTCGACGTGTCCGTGCAAGCCCAGGTGCCGTACCTGCTCGACGATCTCCAGACCCGGCTCGGGCTGACCTACGTGTTCATCTCCCACGATCTTCCGCGGGCCGCGGTGGCGTAACGACGGGAACGCCGGTCATCGAGACTGTCTCGCCCGGTCGAGGATCAGCACGCCATCGAGATGGTCGACCTCGTGCTGAATGACCATCGCCAGCAGGCCTTCGGCCTCCATCTTCCGCGGCGTGCCGTCCCGGTCGAGGAACTGGACCCGGACGCGGTCGGGCCGCAGGACGTCCGTCGGCGTGTCGGGGATCGACAGGCAGCGTTCCTCGCGCGACGCCAGTGTGCCCGACGACCAGACGATCTCGGGACTGACGAAGAGCAGCGGGTTTCTGGCACCCTCCTTCCAGTCCGTATCGACCACCAAGACGCGCTGCAGCACGCCGATCTGCACCGCCGCGAGGCCGCGGCCCTGGGCGTCGTACATCGTCTCCAGCATGTCCGCGAGGAGGGCGCGCGTGTCGTCGGTGACGCGCGGCACGGGGGCGGAAATCTGGGCAAGAATCGGGTCGGGGTGGATGACGATGGAGTGGATCATGGGGCTCCTTTCCTTGCAGCTGGACGGCAGACGAGGTTCCGTCAGCGGTCCATCCAGTCCGCAACCGCCTTCCGTAGAAACGCCAGGTCCTCCGGGTTGTCGCCCGGGCTGCCGGCGCGGTGCCCCCAGATGGTGGGGATGGGCCGGAGTTCGCCGTGCGACAGATGGGGCAATTCGGCGGCGTTGTCGGCCACGGGGAAGTAGAGGTCCGTGCGGCCCGGGAGCAGCAGCACGCGAGCCTTGATGGCGTTCAAGGCGCGGACGAGGTCGCCGTCATAGAGTTCGCTGGCGCCGATATCGGAATGGAGCCAGGTTGTGGCCTGGGCGTAGAGGTCGGCCGCCGTGCGGCGGGTGAAGCCCGGCTCCCAATGGTGGTCGAGGAAATCGTCGAGGTCGGCGGCGCCTAGCGCCGTCAGGTGCAGGTTGGCGCGGTACCAGTCCTGGCTCATGGCCCAGCCGGCGTAGATGCGCGCGAAGGCGCGCAGCGCGGCTTTCGGTTCCGCGGAGAAACGACCGCCTCCAAGATGTTCGGGCGCCGCCTCGAGCGTTGCGAGCAGCGACAGGAGGAACACCTTGTTGTGCACGGACGTCCTGGCGCTGCCGCACACCACGATGGCGCGCTCGACCGCCTCCGGAAACAGGGCCGCCCAATGATAGGCCTGCTGCGCCCCCATGGAGAAGCCGTACACGCCCGCGACACGCGCGATGCCGAACACCTCCGCGAGAAGCCGCTTCTGGGCTCGCACGTTGTCGGCAGTTGTCACGAGGGCCGGGTAATCCGGCGTGTTCGAGGGGCTCGACGACAGGCCGTTGCCGAACATGTCGGGGATGACCACGAACCAGCGCGTCGGGTCGAGCACCTTGTCGGGCGCGACGAGCCATTCCTGGTCGGCGTGCTGGGCCGAATAGCTCGTGGGATAGACCACGACATTGTCCTTGGCCGGGGAGAGCGTGCCGTAGGTCTTCCAGCTCAGCGTCGCGCCCGCCAGGATCTCGCCCGATTGCAGCTCGAGGTCGCCGAGCGAGAAACGGCCGGTGTCGGGACGCGGGCTCATCGGGCGGCTCGCGGCAGGACATGCTCGGCCAGTGTCGCCCAAGAGCTGGAGCCGAGCCGCAGGAGCGGGTCGGGACGCCACGCCGTCATGGCGACAGGGAACAGGACGATGGGGTTGTGGATCGGCATGACGGGTCTTTCGGAGGTCAGGGTTGGGCGGCCAGCGCCGGGTCGCTCGCGCGGTCTTCGATTTCGGTGATGAGGGCGTGTTCGGGCAGCAATTCCGTGCCGCCTAGCATGAGCGTGGTCGGGGTTCCATCCTCGGCGAGGATGCGCCGGGCCGGTTCGCCATGGCTGTCGAAGCCGTTTGCCGGGCTGATCCGGCCCTGGGTCGGGCTGGCGATCTCGAGCTCGCTCGCGTCGGTGAACGGCTGCATCAGAACCGGGACGGTCACGAACACCTTGCATCCCATGGGCACGAGATCGAAGGCGCCCCAATAGGTCCACCACCGCCCGGTCCAGTCGGCCACGGCAGGGTCAGCGGCGCCGTGCTGAGCGAACTGATGCAGGATACCGAGGACGCCCTCCACCCAGGGGTTGGCCAATCCATCGATGCAATTCGTCACGATCGGCTCGAATAGGCAGACCGGGCCGGAGCACGCCTGCCGCGATCGCAAGGTCCCGGGTAACGGCCGATGTCGCTCCGCAGCGCGATTCATACCGCTGGACCCCACCACGAACCATCGCCAAGGACGTCTCTTCAGAGCCTGTCGATGTTCCACACAATGTCCCGTTCGGCTACCGTCGTCACCAATTCCTTCGTGCTAAACATCAGCGCTCGGCAGAGGCCAGCGCTGGGTCGCATCGAGGATGCAGCCTAGGCTTCCACACAACGTCGGGCGTTGCGAAAACTCCCGACCTCCCTATCTCGCTACACGGTCGGTCATGTCTCCGGCCGACCGGCAAAGCGCCGGGAATTTCTTCCAAGGTCAACTCATGAAATAACGGTGCGCGATGACGCGGATCATGAGCGGGAGCGTGACCACGATAGGGAACGCCAGCGTGGCGAGGGCGAGCGGCACTCGGAGGATCGTAGGAAATCTCAGGCCGGGGCCGAGTAGCCCGAGGAAGAGAGCCGGCACGACGAAGTACCGACCCTGGACACCGTGCATGATGTCGGAACCGATCGGTGACCAAGCAACATATTGAGCCACGTAAATGGCAACCCCGGCCCCGAATACGCCTAGGAGGATCACCGCCGCCCCAAAGAGCCGAACCCCGTCTTGCAACGGCAGAGAGGCCAGGAACGCGACTGCGAGCATCGCGGTGGCGAGCGTATAGTACCAACTTGGGAATAGAACGTCGGACCAGCCCAGTTCACCAACGAAGGCGTCGTACACGCTGACTCCATATAGTTGAACCGTTTTGATGAAGGCGCTCGCCGTTGCAATCGGGTGAGTGAACATAAAGTCGATTTGCCCGGCGGTCCCGAACTCCGCCGGGTTTGCAGAACTGTCCAACGCAAGCCGGGGATGGACGAAGGCTCGGGAGGTGAGGAGCAACCACGCCGCCGTGCCAACCACTATGATGGCAGTCCCTATCAACCGTTCGCGCCAGCTGAGCCGCGAAGCCGCGAGCGGGACGAGCGCCAGGCCGATCAGGGGTGGCCTCGCCATGACCACCAGGGCCAGTGAGAGGGCTGCCCCATACAGATTGACCCTGGAAGATCCGTTCCCGGAAAACAGGCGAACGGCGAAGGCGCAGGCCAGGGCAGCAAACCCATGCATCAGCGCCTCCTGCGAAACGGAAGCGCTCAAGGACAGCGCGGTCGGCAGCATCAGTACGGCGAAAAGCCACGGTGCGGCCGAGCCGGCCAACGTCAAGGCAACGCTCCCGATCGCCACGGCGACCACCCCGGTGAGTGCACGAGATAGATACAGCGTACTTACGATAGAGAGGTCGAGCCCTCGACCGATCAGGATGCCCACTGTCGAGGGTAGGTAGAAAAAGGGTGGGTAGACGGCAGTGTTGGCGAAAGCCTCCCGACTCATGTCTTTTCCCCAAGTGGCCACCTCGGCTTCGTCGATCATGGCTTCAGTGACCTTGTTCTGGGGTCGGCCTGGTATGTCCCGCATGGCATAGTTGGACTCGTTGATCGCGCGATCGACCTTGCCTCCTGCCAGCCGTTCGCTCAGCCGTTGGGCGATGATCCCGCCGCGACCGATCTGATAAGCCCGATTGAAATGAGCACCCTCGTCCGGGTTCATGTGAGGTGGCATGAGAAGCGCAATTGCAATTACTGCGGCGAGGCCCACCAAACCGTACACGAAACCGAACACGCGTCCGTCAACCGGGAACATCCGCTACCTCAAGGACCTCACGATGCCGAAATCCGGGGTAGCATGCCTAAGGACGATCGCAAACTCTGGCAGATACCGAAAATATAGCCTCCACGGCCATGTGCTTGAATATGGCATTCCTCGGTCCATGCTCGGTTCTCAGGCGGCTGAGGTCGTCGTTAACAACGTCAAGCAGCCAGTTACAGGCGGTTCTTCGATACACCCTGTGCTCGGACGGCGCGGGCCGGTGTCCGGTTGTCGAAAGGCGGTGACGAAAGGTGTCGACAAGCCTGATCTATGTCTAAGTGCTGATCCGTAGTTTGATGGTGCAGTTTTTCGCGGAAATGAAATGAGGCAACATGGGACAGGTTTTTCATGACAGGCTCGAAGATCGGCGCTGCGCCACCATTCGATACGATCGATGCGCTCACACCCTCTTCTCGGGCTAACCGCATCGCGGCCGTCACATCATAGATCGAATCGCGGAGTCCTGAACCTAGCGCGTGTTGACATTCAGTGCAGCGCGATGCGGCCGATCGCTATCATCCTGCGGTGCTCGGATTCCTGCAGAAACATACCCGCCCCGATATCCAGGACAGGTCCGATGTCCGGCGCGAGGCGAGCGGGATCGTTGACGTGATCCGCCATTGACTGCAGGGAAGCAAGCGCCCAGCCTGGGCCTTGCGCGACCCCCGGCGACATGCCAGCTTGGATGAGTCTGGGCCTGCGTGAGTGGCCTTGGCGCCGAAGCAGCACCACCCCCGAGACCCTCAGGCCCTGTTGACACGTGTCTTGACGATCCGGAGAGAGGCGCTCCAACGCGTCCGCGGACGGAGATATCCACTTGGCTCGCGTCGGTCGAGAGAAGCTGGAAGCTGTAAGTCGATTGTGGCAGATGGGGCAGCCAGGTGCCGAGGCGAGCATTCCGACAGCACTTTAGTCCGGGAGACGCCGATGTCCGGTGATCCGGGCCGACCTGCAGCTTCGGATAGCGCTCTCCGCCGGGCCGCGCTCGGCCTCGCACGCACCCCACTGCACGCGCTGCATCTGCGCAGCGGCGCCCGGATGGTGTCCTTCGCGGGTTACGAGATGCCGCTCCACTATCCTTCAGGCCTGCTCAAGGAGCACCTGCATACACGCGCCTCCGCCGGCCTGTTCGACGTGTCCCACATGGGCCAGATCGCGCTCGCTCCGCGCTCCGGCGATCTTGCCGACGTGGCCGGCGCCCTGGAAGGCCTGCTGCCGATCGACGTTCGCGGGCTACAGCCCAACCGGCAACGCTATGGTCTCCTCACCAACGAGGCCGGCGGCATCCTGGACGACCTGATGGTGGGCAACCTTGGCGACCGTCTGCTCCTCGTGGTCAACGCGGCCTGCAAGGCGGCGGACGAAGCCCATTTGCGCGCCCATCTTTCGCAAGCCTGCGAGATCGCTGTCCTGCCGCGCGCCCTGATCGCGCTGCAGGGTCCAGAAGCCGAAGCGGCGCTGACCCAACTCGCGCCGGATATCGCGGCCATGCGCTTCATGGAGGTGCGGGAGGCGGAGATCCTGGGCGCGGGATGTGTGATCAGCCGCTCCGGCTATACGGGCGAGGACGGATTCGAGATCTCAGTGCCGGCCGACAGGGTGGAGGAGATCGCGAACCGGCTGCTCGGCAATCCGTCCGTCCTGCTCGTCGGCCTGGGTGCCCGAGACTCGCTTCGGCTGGAGGCCGGCCTGTGCCTCCACGGTGCCGACATCGACGCTGAAACGACGCCTGTCGAGGCTGGCCTCACCTGGGCCGTCCAGCCGGTCCGCCGGCGGGACGGCTCGCGCCAGGGCGGGTTCCCGGGTGCGGGGCGCATTCTCGACCAGATCGCTCAGGGCCCCTCGCGGCGCCGCGTTTGCCTGCGGCCGGAGGGGCGCACGCCGGTTCGCGCGGGCGCGCCTCTCTTCGTCCACGAGTTCGACGCTCAGAGCGCCGGACACGTGACGTCCGGCGGGTTCGGCCCGAGCCTCCAGGCTCCCGTGGCCATGGGCTACGTGCCGGCCCGGCTCGCGGAGCCCGGCAGCCGCATCTTCGCCGAGGTGCGCGGCCAGCGCTTGCCCCTGATCGTGGTGCAAGGTCCTTTCGTGCCGGCCAGGTTCAAGCGACACTGAGCCTTGCGGTCCCGGATCTCGATGTTTTCAGGAGCGAGCATGCTGCGATTCACCGACGAACACGAATGGATCAGGCTAGAGGGTGACGTTGCCACGATTGGTATCACGGCCTATGCGGCCGAACAGCTCGGCGACCTGGTTTTCGTCGAGCTCCCGAAGGTCGGGGCGAGGCTGAAGAAGGGCGAGGCTGCGGCCGTCGTCGAGTCGGTCAAGGCCGC
>JAABUM010003143.1_pt1 | contig 20932 bp, 15 predicted proteins | sample 5559161 | NCBI WGS metagenome assembly JAABUM01 (sample SAMN10711868, study PRJNA513369) | rock metagenome | isolation source: Antarctica rocks | place: Antarctica: Victoria Land, Siegfried Peak nord
GCCGTCAGCTCCGCGACGTCGGCCTCGGTCTCCCCGGGGAAGCCGACGATGACATTGCTGCGCACGCCGGCCGCGGGGCGGTGCCGGCGGATGCCGGCGAGCAGGTCGAGGAACGCGCCGCGGTCCCCGAACCGGCGCATCCGCCGCAGCAGAGGCCCGGACGCGTGCTGGAACGACAGGTCGAAGTAGGGCACCACGCCATCCGTGCCGCACAGCGCGTCGACCAGGGTGGGGCGCATCTCCGCCGGCTGCAGGTAGGAAACCCTGACCCGCTCGATCCCGTCGACCGCGGCCAGCCGGGGCAGCAGCCGCTCCAGCGAGCGCAGGTCGCCGAGGTCCTTGCCGTAGCTGGTCGTGTTCTCACTGACCAGGAACACCTCCCGCACGGCGTCCGCGGCCAGCCACTCGACCTCGGCCAGCACATCCTCGGCAACCCGGGACACGAACGCGCCGCGGAAGGCCGGGATTGCGCAGAAGGCGCACCGCCGGTCACAGCCGGACGCGAGCTTGACCGAGGCCAGCGGACCGCCGGTGAGCCGCCGCCGGACCGGGCGGGGGCCCGACGCTGGAGCCGCGCCGAGCGCGACGACGTCGCCGGCGATCCGCGCCTGTCCAACGCCGTGTCCGGGGATCGAGGCCGCGGCCGCGGCTCCGGCCCTGGCGACCGGGCTCAGGGGGAGCAACGCACGCCGGTCGCGGGGGACGTGGCTGTCCGGCCGCTCGCCGCCGACGATCCGGCGCAGGCGGTCGGCGAAGTCGGGGTAGGCGTCGAAGCCGAGGACCGCAGCGGCCTCCGGCAACGCCTGGGCGAGCTCGGTGCCGTAGCGCTCGGCCATGCAGCCGACAGCGACCACCGTCGCGTCCGGTCGGCCGGCGGCGCGGCCACCGCCCGCGACGTCGGCGGCGGCCAGGATCGTGTCGACCGAGTCCTTCTTCGCGGACTCGATGAACGTGCAGGTGTTGACGACCACCGTGTCCGCGTCGGCAGGGTCGGCGACGATGTCGAACCCGCCGTCGGCCAGCCGGCCGGCGAGCTCCTCGGAGTCCACCTCGTTGCGGGCACAGCCCAGGCTCACCATCGCCACGGTCAACCGGCCGGGCAGGGCAGCAGTCGACGGACGGGCTGATGCCGACGAGCGGGCTGATGCCGACGGACGGGCTGTGGTCGACGGGAAAGCGGACACGGGTCGCCAGCTTAGAAGCGTCCCGGCCCTGCCGTCGGCACCGGCCGGCCCTCCGCCGGCTCGACCGCGGCGGCCGGAGAACCTCAGCCGCCGCGGACGTCGGCGAGCACCGCCGGCAACTCGTCGGCGCCGACCAGCACCTCCCGCGCCTTTGAGCCCTCGCTGGGTCCGACGATGCCGCGCGTCTCCATCAGGTCCATCAGCCGACCGGCCTTGGCGAAGCCAACCCGCAGCTTGCGCTGCAGCATCGAGGTCGAGCCGAGCTGGGTACTGACGACCTGTTCGACCGCGGCGAGCAGCACATCCAGGTCGTCGCCGATCTCCGGGTCGACGTCGCGGCCCGGCGCCGGTGCAGCGCTGACGACGTCGTCGCGGTACTGCGCGTCACCCTGGGCCTTGCAGTGCGCCACGACGGCGCGAATCTCGTTCTCGGTAACCCAGGCGCCCTGGATCCGCATCGGTCGGTTGGCGCCCATCGGGAGAAACAGCCCGTCGCCCTGGCCAACCAGCTTCTCCGCGCCGGGCTGGTCCAGGATCACCCGGCTGTCGGTCACCGAGGACGTCGCGAACGCCAACCGGGACGGCACATTCGCCTTGATCAACCCGGTCACCACGTCGACCGATGGCCGCTGGGTGGCCAGCACCAGGTGGATGCCCGCGGCACGGGCGAGCTGGGTGATCCGGACGACAGACTCCTCGACGTCGCGCGGGGCGACCATCATCAGGTCGGCCAGCTCGTCGACGACCACCAGCAGGTACGGATACGGGGAGAGCACCCGCTCACTACCGGGGAGCGGGTTCACCGCACGGGACCGAACAGCCTGGTTGAAGTCGTCGATGTGCCGGAACCCGAAAGCGGCCAGGTCGTTGTAGCGCTGGTCCATCTCCCGGACCACCCACTGCAGGGCCTCGGCCGCCTTGCGCGGATTGGTGATGATCGGTGTGACCAGGTGCGGGATGCCGGCGTAATTGGACAGCTCGACGCGCTTGGGGTCCACCAGGATCAGGCGGACCTGCTCGGGGGTGGCCCGGGTGAGCACAGAGGTGATCAGGCTGTTGATGCAGCTGGACTTGCCCGAGCCGGTGGCGCCCGCGATCAGCAGGTGCGGCATCTTCGCCAGGTTGGCAACAACGAAGCCGCCCTCGACGTCCTTGCCGAGCGCGATGACCATCGGATGCGGGTCCCGGGTGGACAACGGCGACCGCAGGACGTCCCCGACGCTGACCGTCTCCTTGTCCGTGTTGGGGATCTCGATACCGATGGCCGACTTGCCGGGGATCGGCGAGAGGATCCGGACCTCGGCGCTGGCGACGGCGTAGGAGATGTTCTTGGCCAGGGCGGTGACCCGCTCGACCTTGATGCCCTGACCGAGCTCCACCTCGTACCGGGTGACGGTCGGTCCGCGGGTGTAGCCGGTGACGGCGGCGTCGATCGCGAACTGGGTGAGCACGTCCTGCAGCCGGTCCACGACGGCGTCGCTGGCCCGGCTGCGGGCCCGGTGCGGCGAGCCCTCCTCCAGCAGCGCCGCCCGGGGCAGGACGTAGGCCTGACCATGGCGACCCATCGCGGGCGCGCCGGCCGCCGGCTCGGCGGCCCCGGAGACCACTGCCGCGGCCGCGGGCGCGGAGCCGGCCCCGGCACCCGCTGCCACGCCCGTTCCGACACCCGCTGTCGGGCTGCCGGCCATGGCCGTCGCGCCGGTGCGCCGCCCGACGAGCACGGTCGGTTCACCGTCGGTCCCGAACCCCTCGACGACACCCAGGGAGCTGTGTCGCGGGTGCTCGCCCGCCGGATCGGCGAGGGCCGGATCGGCGAAGATCGGGGCGCCCCGGTCGCCACCCGGGTCGGGGTCGCGCTGACGGCCACCGTCGCCACCCGGGTCGGGTGGCGGGTCGCCGCCGTGGTCGGGGTGCAGGTCGGTCCAGTGGTCGACACGTTCACCGCCGGGCTGGGTGCCGTCGGCCGGTCCGGCTGCGGTACCCGGCCGGTCGGCGACCAACGGTGAGTCGTAGGCGTCCTCCCCCGACCATCCGGACGAGGCGTCCCACTCGTCCTGCTCGACGCCGTCCGGCGGTGACCCCCCACGGGGGCGTCTCCGGGACCCACCGAGGCCGGTCCGGTCCCGCAGCGACGCCCAGCCCGCACCGAGGCGAGCCGGGACGGCGCGGACGGGCGTCGACGTGACGACGAGCACGCCGAACACCGCGAGCAGCACGAGCAGCGGGACGCTGAGGACGACCCCGACGAGCTGGCTGAGGAAGGAGGACACGACGTAGCCCACCCCACCTCCGGCCGCGCGCATGCCGGCAGTGTCGGTTCCGGGCGCCGGGACGTCGCGTACTGCGGACACCGCGCCGAGCAGGCCGGCGGTGGTGGCCGTCCAGCCGAGCGCCAGCCGGGCCACCCGAGAGGTCTCCGGACGGCGGCGGAACAGCAGCACCGCCGCGACCCCGAGCGGAACGGGCAGGCCGAATGCGCCCAGTCCCAGCACCGACCGGGCACCGACGTCGACCACCCGCAGCGCGCCGGTTCCGGCACCGCCGGACCAGGTGGCCACCGCCGCTACCAGTGCACATGCCAGCAACGCCAGGGCGGTCCCGTCGCGGCGGTGATCCGCGGGCGCGTCGGCGGGAGCGCTGCCGACCCGCCGGACCGTCCAGCCGATTCCACGAGCTGTGGTCGTCCAGGCGCCCGCGACCAGTCGGGCCACGGCGCGTACGACACGGCGGCCGGCGGACGGTCCGGTCCGGCGGTCCGGGCGCCGACCGGGCGTCCGCCGGTCGGCCGGGCTGTGAGGGGCACGGCGGCCCGCCGCGGAGGCGCCGCGACCCGCCGCGGAGGCGCCGCGACCCGCCGGGGAGGCGCCGCGACCGGCGACGGACCGCGTCGTCGTCCCTCGCCCGCGAGGGACCGGCTCATGGCCGACCCGGGCCCGCGCTGCGGTGGCACCGCCCGGGCGGTCGGGAGATCCCACGGCCCTCGCGCGGGTCGCCCGGTCCGTCGAACCTTCCTGACGGGAACCGCGGTTCGCCCGCGCGGACCGGGCCGGGTGGTCCTCGTTGGGGCGGACGGCCCGGCTGGACCCTCCGGCGACGGACCGGACAGGTCGAGCTCCTGCCCGGTCGTCGGAAGGCCTGCGTCGGGAGGGCCCGTCGTCGCGCCGGCGGTCGGCTTCGCCGGCCGCAGTCCGGGCCGGGCGGGCACTCATCAGCCGCCCCTGCAGTCCACGGCTGGCCGCATTCCTGACCCGGTCACCCGGCGAAGACTACGGGAAACACCCCGTCAGCCTCAGCTGTCACACCAGTCACGGCCCGCGGACCGCGCGCGGGTCAGGTGGTGACGACGACCGGGATGATGATCGGCCGGCGCCGGTGTGCATCGGCGACCCAGCGGCCGAGCACCCGGCGGATCGCCTGCTGCAGGGCGTACGGCTCGCGGTCTCCAGCTGCCATGGCGCGGGTGAGCGCGTCGGCCAGCTTGGGCTTGACGTCGTCGAACATGGCCGGGTTCTCGGCAAACCCGCGGGAGGACACATCCGGGCCGGAGACGATGATCCCGGCGACGGTGTCGACGACGGTGACCACGAGGACGAAGCCCTCCTCGCCCAGGGTCACCCGGTCGCGCAGCGACTCCTCGTCGACCTCGCCGACCCCGCGGCCGTCGACGTAGAGGTACCCGCACGGCACCGCCCCGGCGATCCGCGCCTTCCCGTCGGTCAGGTCGACGCTGACACCGTTGCCGCCGATCAGGACCCGCTCGGGGTCGACGCCGGTCGACACGGCCAACCCGGCGTTGGCGGTCAGGTGCCGCAGCTCGCCGTGTACCGGCATGACCTGCTTCGCCCCGACCGTGTCGTGCACGATCAGCAGCTCACCGGCCCGGGCGTGCCCGGACACGTGGACGAACGCGTTGTCCCGATGCACGATCCGCGACCCGCACCCGACGATCCCGTTGATCACCCGGGACACGGCCACCTCGTTGCCCGGCACCGTCCCCGCCGCGAGGATGACGGTGTCGCTCGGCCCGAGCGTCACCTGGGCGTGGGAACCGCCGGCCATCCGGGCCAGCGCCGACAACGGTTCCCCCTGTGAGCCGGTGCAGATCACCAGCACGCGGTCCGGCGGCAGGTCGGCCACCGTGCGGATGTCGACCAGGGTGTTCGGCGGCACCGTGAGGTAGCCCAGCTCGCGGGCGATGGTCATCGTCCGCAGCATCGAGCGCCCGACGAACGCGACCTTGCGCTTGTGCGCTACCGCGGCGTCCACCAGCTGCTGCACGCGGTGGATGTGGGAGCTGAACGCGGCGGCGACGACTGTCCCGCGGGTCTCGGCAACCGCTCGACGCAGCGCCGGCCCGACATCGCGCTCGGACGCGGTGTGCCCGGAGACCTCGGCGTTGGTCGAGTCGATCATCAGCAGGTCGATGCCCGCTTCCCCGAGCCGGGCGAGGTGGCGCAGATCGGTGACGCGGCCGTCCAGCGGGGTGGGGTCGAGCTTGAAGTCCCCGGTGTGCAGGACACTGCCGGCACTGGTGTGGATCGCGACCGCGACGGCATCCGGGATCGAGTGGTTCACGGCCACGAACTCGCAGCGGAACGGCCCGAAGGTCTCGCTCGTGCGTTCGGCGATGGTGAGCTCCAGCGGCCGGATCCGGTGTTCGCGCAGCTTCGCCTCGGTCATCGCCAGGGTCAGCCGGGTGCCGACGATCGGCAGGTCCGGCCGTTCGCGCAGCAGGTAGGGCACGCCGCCGATGTGGTCCTCGTGGCCGTGCGTGAGGATCAGCGCCTCGACGTCGCCCAGCCGGTCCCGGATGAGCTCGAAGTCCGGCAGCACCAGGTCGACGCCGGGCTGGTGGTCCTCGGGGAACAGGACGCCGCAGTCGACGATCAGCAGCCGGCCGTCGAGCTCGAACACGGTCATGTTCCGGCCGACCTCGCCCAACCCGCCGAGCGGGGTGATGCGCAGCGTCCCCCGGCGAAGCGGCCGGGGGACCGGCAGCCGGGCCCGGGCTGACGGGCTGCCCGGGACGGTGATGTCGATCGCGTTCACGCGGCGGCCCCAGGCCGGGTGGAAACGGGCGTCGATGGCCCGGCACCCACCGGACCGGCGCCCAGCAGCCCGGCGACCCGCAGGTCTGCGGCCAGCTCGGCGAGCTCAATGTCGGTGGCCGCCAGCAGCGGCAGGCGCATGGTGCGGCCGGGCACGACCCCGATCAGCTGGAGTGCGGCTTTGGCCATGATGGCTCCCTGAGTTCTCGTCATGATGGCGCGGACGGCGGGGGCCAACCGCCGGTCGGTGCGCCGTGCGGTCGGTAGGTCGCCGGCGGCGACCGCGTCGACCATCTCGCGGTAGCAGCGGCCGGCGACATGCCCGACGACGGACACGACCCCGACCGCCCCCACGGCCAGCAGCGCGAGGTTCAACTCGTCGTTTCCGCTGTAGTAGGCGAGGCCGCCGGCCGCGAGAACCGCCGTTGTGCCCGCAAGGTCGCCCTTGGCGTCCTTGACAGCCACGATCCGCGGGTGACCGGCGAGCCGGAGCAGAGTGTCGGTGGCGATCGCCACCCCGGCCCGGCTGGGGATGTCGTACAGCATCACCGGCAGTTCGGTCGCGTCGGCGATGGCCGTGAAGTGCGCGAGCAGACCGGACTGGGGCGGCTTGTTATAGTACGGGGTGTTGACCAGCAGCCCGTCCGCGCCCGCGGCCGCGGCCGCCCGGGCGAGCTCGATGCTATGTGCCGTGTCGGCGGTGCCGACGCCGGCCAGCACGACCGCCCGGCCGGTCGCCACCTCCAGCACGACGCGCAGGACCGAAGCCTTCTCCGCGTCGCTGGTGGTGACCGACTCCCCCGTGGTGCCGTTGACGACCAGCAGGTCGTGCCCGGTGTCGAGCAGGTGCGCCGCCACCGAGCCCGTCGCATCGAGATCCAGGCCGCCGTCGTCGGCGAAACAGGTGACCATGGCGGTGCCGACGGTGCCGAACGGGGCGGTCCCGCCCACCGCACCGCCGGTGGTGGCGCCGCCCGAACTGGCGGGTGCGTTTCCGGTTGCGCTGGCGGCCGCGCCCTGTCCTGTCACGGGTCGAAACCTACCGTCGAGGCCCGACAGCGCGTGCGCGTCGTCGCCGCGGTGACCGGCGATGACCGCGACCTGCCCGCATCGGCGGTCGGCCCCGCCCGTCCTGACTGCGGGCCCAGGACTCCGGACCCAGGACTCCGGACCCAGAACTCCGGACCCGGCGTCACCGGAGCCCGGGGGGCAGCCGGCCGGGCTCGATCAGACCTTGCGCCAGCGCGGCTCCCACGTGCCGTCCTGCTCGGCGAAGTCGCCGAACAGCGCCGGCGCCTCGGCCACCATCAGTCGCGCGACCTGGCCGAACACGAGCCGGATCTCCTCCTCGGCGCCCGGCGCGGTCCGCATCGCGATGACGTGCCGCAGCGTGCGGACGTTGGCGGTCCAGACCAGGCCGGTGGCCAGACCCTCGGGCGCGAACCGGCGCATGAACGAGGTCTTGTGCTTCTTCTCGGCGAAGTCCACGCCGCTCTCCGCCAGGCCGAAGTGGCCGGTCATCCACTCCTGGAACTCCTCGAGCCCGGTGAGCACCGCACTCGCCCGCTCGAACAGCTCCGGGTCCTCCTGGGCCCAGCCGGGGAACCAGAACGGCAGCTCCGTCAACCGCACATACCGCAGCGACTCCTGGGAGACGGCAACACCCGCGCGGTGCCGGACCAGTTCGTGGGTGAGCACCCGGGAGACGTCCTGGAGCACGAAGCTGAAGTTCGCGTGCTCCAGGACCGAGCCGTGGGCACTGGCGAGCACGTTGCGCAGGTAGGCGGTCTGATCGGTACGGATCTTGGTGACGTTGGGGTTCAGGCCCGGCTCCCAGGAGCGGTAGCACATCCGCCCGGCCGCCTCGGAGAGATCCTGCGCGTCCGCGCCACCGGGCCGGGGGCGCCCGCCGTCCGGCCCACCCCCGTCCAGCGCGCCCCCGTCCGGCGCACCGCCGTCCAGCTCAGCCTCGTCCAACGCATCGCTGTCCAGCTCCCCGCGGTCCAGGCGCGCGAGCCAGTCGGAGCCGCCGACCTGGGCGAGGTACTCGCCCAGCGCCGCATGGTCCAGCTGGGGCCGGGCGACGAGGAACACCTGCGGCTCGACGACCTTCACGGGCGGGCTCCTGGGACTGGGGGCGGCGGCCCCGGATCGGCGACAGTGACGACGGGTGCGCCGTCCACGGCGACAGGGACGACGGGTGCGCCGTCCACGGTCACAGTGACGATGCCGTCCGCCACCGACAGGACGCGCACGGCGGTGAGGTCGGCGACCACCACGTCGGCGGCCGTCAGCTCTTCGCGGGTGACGGTGGTGGTCAACGCCAGGGTCCGGGCCCCGGCGGCAACCCCGGAGACGATCCCGGCGGGCGCGTCCTCGACGACCAGACAGTCGGCCGGCTCCAACCCGAGCGCGGCTGCCCCCGCCGCGTACGGCGCGGGGTCGGGCTTGCCGGCGTGCACCTCGTCACCGGTCACCAGCAGCCGGTCGACGGCGAAGGCGAGCTGGGAGGCCCGCAGCCGCGCGGTGGCCAGGTTGCGGTCGCCGGAGGTGACGATCCCCCAGGCCGCCCCGGGGAGAGCGCGCAGCAGTTGGGCGGCACCCCGGACGGCGACGATCCCGTCCAGGTCGGCGAGCTCGAGGGCGTGGATGCGGGCCAGAGCTGTCGCAGCACGTTCCGGGGACACCAGGGCCGTGACCAAGTCGACGGACCGCCGGCCGTGGGACCCGACGCGGACGAAGTCGGCGGCGGTGACCTCGTGCTCGCCGGCCCATCGGGTCCAACTGCGTCCGATCGGCCCGGAGGTGTCTAGCAGCGTCCCATCGAGGTCGAACAGGAAACCCCGCACCGCCAGCTGCACGGCCGCAACCCTAGAGCCGGGGCGGCGGCGCCCCCTGCTCGCCGCGCAGGCCTGGGCGAGGTCTCCACGGCTCGCGGGCCTACGGCGTAGGCAGGCCCGAGGCGCAGGCGGGCCCGAGGCGCAGGCGGCTGGGGCATAGGCCGGTGGGAGCATGCCCGGATGACCTCGCCGCCGCTCCCGCAGCGCAACGTGCGGCTGGCCTGGGCGGCCGACGTCGACGCGATCGCCGCCATCCAGCTGGTGGCACTGCGCGCGACGCTGCCGCCGCAGGTCGCCGGTGAGCTCGCCGCGCACGACCTCGCGCAGGCGTGGCGAGCCGCCGTGACCCGCCCGCCGACGGCCCGCCACCGCGTGCTGGTGGCGACCGAAGGTCCGGTGGACGTCCCCGCCGCTGCGCCCACCGGTGGACCGACGCTCATCGCGGCGGCCGACCTGGGCACGTCGGGCAGCTCGCTGGTGGTCGGCTTCACCGCGACCGGGCCGGCCGAGGACCCGGACGCGACAGCCGGCGAGGACGGGGAGGTCCTCACCCTGCACACCGCCCGCCCCGACGACGAACTCGCATCCGCCCTGCTTGCGGCGGCCGCGGACACGCTGGAAGCCGACGGCTTCCGCCGCGGTCAGCTGTGGGTGGCGACCACCGACGACGCGCTGCGCCGCGTCGCCGACGGAGCCGGCTGGCTACCGGACGGCGCCCACCGCCGGCTCGACATCCCCGATGGACTCGCAACCGCGCAGGGCAGCACCGGCGGGCTGTCGCAGGTCCGACTGCACACCGGCCTCACCGACGAGCAGTAGCCAGCGCCTGCAGCGGCGCCGGTAGGTCACTGACCGGTGAGCCAGCCGTCCGGCGCCGCGAGTTCGGCCGCCGCCGCCGGACCCCACGAGCCGTAGGCGTACTGCTGCAGCTCGGGCCGGTCGGCCAGCAGCGGGCCGGCTGCGGCCCACACGTGCGCCAGCCCGTCGGGCGTGGTGAACTGCGCGCGCTCACCGCGGAGCACGTCGTGGACCAGCCGGGAGTAGGCGGGCAGCGGCTTGCCGCCGAACGCCGTCAGCGGCACCTGCAGCGTGGCCTGGTTCATCTCCTCGCCGGAGCCGGGCTTCTTCGCGGTCAGCGTCAGCGCGATCGAACCCTCGCCGGACAGCTCGAAGGCCAGCACGGCGGGCCGGGCGCCCTCCGGTGCGCCTGCCGGGCGGCGGAACACGACGCTCACCCGCTGGTGCGACTCGGCCATCGCCTTGCCCGTCCGGAGCAGGAACGGCACGCCCTGCCACCTGTCGTTGTCCACCCAGAGCCGGGCCGCGACGAAGGTGTCGGTCGTCGAGTCCGGCGCGATTCCGTCGGCCTTGAGGTACCCGTCGTACTGACCCAGGACCACCTCGTCGGGCGAGAGCGGCCGGAAGGCGCCGATCACGCGCTCCCGGGCCGCGCCCGCGTCCTGCGAGTCCGGCCCGCTGGGCTCCTTGGCGACCTGGGCGGCGAGCTGGAACAGGTGGGTGACGATCATGTCCAGGAACGCACCGGTGCCGTCGTAGAACTGGGCGCGCGTCCCCACGTCGAGAGTCTCGGGGACATCGATCTGCACCGACTCGACGCTGTGCCGGTCCCACGACGCGCCGAACATGGCGTTCGCGCCGCGGATCACGTCGATGTCCTGGGCGCCCTCCTTGCCCAGGAAGTGGTCGATCCGGAATACGGCGGACTCCTCGAACACCGAGTGCGCGAGCTCGTCGAGCTCACGGAACTCGGCCGCCGAGGTGCCGAACGGCTTCTCGTACACGACCCGGGCGTGACTCGCGAGCCCGTGCTGGCCGATGCCCTCGGTGATCCCGCGGAAGGCCTTGGGCGGGATGGCCAGGTAGTGGATCATCTGACCGTGCTCGCCGAGCTGCTCGTGGGCCTGCCCGAGCACCTCCAGCAGCGTGCCCGGGTCGTCCTTGTTGAACCCGCCGCCCGCGAACAGGAGCTTGGCGGCGAAGTCCTCCCACACCTGGCCCTCCGGCTGCGGACCGAACTCCTGCAGGCTGGCCTGGACACGGCCCCGGAAGTCCTCGTGGCTGACGTCGCCGCGACCGTTGCCGATCAGCCGCCAGTCCGACGGCAGGAGATCGTCGACCGCGAGCTGGAACAGGGCCGGCAACACCAACCGGTGGGCGAGGTCGCCGGTTGCCCCGTAGAGCACGAAGACGGTCTTCTCCAGCCCGGACGTGCTGTCAGGTATGGGCGTGCTCTCAGGCATGGACGCACCCTTCCGGCGGCGCTCGGCCGCAGTCGACGGGCGCCACGGCGACGCCCGGTGGATCCGTGATGCACCGTCATGATCACGCGGTGCGCCGGTGACGCAGCGCCACGCCGCGCTCGCCCACGTCCCCGGTCAACCCTCGGGGGCGCCCCCAGCTTCCTCCTGCGCGGAACCCGAGCGTGAACCCGACTGCGCCGAACCCGTCTGTGAACCGGACGGGCCCGCCCGGCCGAGGCGACCCGGTCCGCGACGGGGTCCGCGACGGGGTCCGCGAGGGCTGCCGGGCGGACGGGCCAGGGCGATCGCCTGCCGGGTGGCGCCGCGGGCCCGTCGGCGGTCCCCCGCCGCGTCGTAGGCCAGCGCCAGCCGATACCAGACCCGCCAGTCCGCCGGCGACGCGGTGACGTCGACCCGCCACCGGTCGAAGTCCGCGTCGGCCGCAGCACGCACGACCCGACCGGACGGCGTCCGCGGCAGCTCGTCAGGCGGCAGCCCACCCTCGTCTGCGAGCCGGCCCGCGAGCCGGGCGCTGCGCAGCCCGAAACGGATCTCGGCACCGACGGCAGCCAGGCCGACGACCGGGAACACCAGCAGGGCCAGCCCGAACGCCACCGCCACCGGGCGGCCGTCGACGACCAGCAGGACACCGCGCCAGCCGACCGCGGCGGCGTAAGCGACGACAGCGCCGGACGCGACGAGGACCCGGGTGCGCACCCCGACGGCTCAGGCCAGTCCGAGAACGTGCTCGAGCCCCACGGTCAGGCCGGGCCGCGACGGCACAGCCAGAGCCGCGAGCACCGCTCCGGCCGCGAAGGAGTCCCGACTCGTCGAGTCGTGCCGGATCGTGAGCACCTCCCCGGTGCCGCCGAACAGGACCTGCTGGTGCGCCACCAGGCCGGGCAGCCGGACGGCGTGCACCCGGATGCCGTCGACCAGAGCACCCCGGGCGCCGTCGGGGTCGGCTGCGGTGGCGTCCGGCACGAGGCCCAGGCCCGCATCGGCCCGCGCGTCCGCGACCACCTGGGCGGTCCGCCGCGCGGTGCCCGAGGGCGCATCGACCTTCCGGTCGTGATGCAGCTCGACGATCTCCACCGAGGCCAGGAACCGGGCCGCGGTCGCCGCCAGCCGCGTGGCCAGCACCGACCCGAGCGCGAAGTTCGGCGCGACGAGCACGCCGAGGCCGGCGTGCCCCGCCAGCTGCGCCTCGAGCACGGCCAGCTCGGCCGACCCGAGCCCGGAGGTGCCCACCACGACGTGCAGCCCCGCGTCCAGGCAGGCTCCGACGTTGGCCAGCACGGCGCCCGGGACGGTGACGTCGACGGCCACCTGGGCACCGCTCTCGGTGAGCACCGCCCGCGGGGTGTCCCGGCCGAGGCGCGCCACCAGGTCCGTGCGCGGGTCGGCGGCCAGTGCGGCGGCGACGACCTGACCCAGCCTTCCGGCCGCGCCGAAGACCGCGACGCGCAGCGGCGCGCCACCCGACTCCACGACGCGCAGCGCTCCGGCCGGCTGGTTTGCACCGGCAACGCCACGTGCGGTGCTCTCTTGAGCGGTGCTCACTGACGCTGCCGCATCGGTGCTCACTGAGCTGCCGCATCGGTGCTCACTGACGCTGCCGCATCGGTGCTCACAGCAGGTCGGCGAATGCGCTGTCGTCGCGGTACGGCCCGACGACGGCCAGCGAGGGCGCTGCCGACAACAGGTCGGCCGCCAGCTCCTGCACCTCGTCCAGCTCGACCGCGTCGATCTCGGCCAGGGCGTCGGGCACCGACATGTGCCGGCCCCGCAGCAGCTCCGCGGCGCCGATCCGGCTCATCCGCGATCCGGTGTCCTCCAGGTTCATCACCAGGGCACCGCGAAGCTGTCCCTTCCCGATGCGCAGCTCGTCGGCGGTGATTCCGGAGGTGGCGACGTCGTGGAGGACCTCGCGGCAGATCCCGAGGACCTGCCGCGCCCGCCCGGGCTGGCAGCCGACCTGGACGCCGAGCATGCCGGCGTCGGCGTATCGCTCGGCGAAGGAGTAGACCGAATAGGCCAGGCCGCGCTTCTCGCGGATCTCCTGGAACAGCCGGCTCGACATCCCGCCGCCGAGCACCGCGTTCAGCACGGCGAGTGCGTGCCGACGGCCGTCGGTGCGGGACAGACCGGGCATGCCGAGCAACAGGTTGGCCTGCTCGGTCCGGCGGTCCACCAGTGTGACCCCGGGTCGTGGGAGCGGTGCTCGCGTCCCCGTCCGCGGAACCTCGGGGCCGGCGTCGCCGGTCAGGAAGCCGGCGGCACCGAACGCGGCGCGGACCAGACGCACCACCGTCGCGTGGTCCACGTTGCCCGCGGCGGCGGCGACGATGCGCGGTGCGGTGTAGCGGCGGTGGTAGTAGCCGTTGACGACGGCGCGCGGCATGCCGGTGATGGACCCCACCGAGCCGAGGATCGGCCGGCCGAGCGGGGTGTCGCCCCACAGCTGCTCGGCGAAGACGTCGTGCACCAGGTCGCCGGGGTCGTCGTCGCGCATCGCGATCTCCTCCAGCACGACCGAGCGCTCACCGTCGACGTCCGCGGCGGTCACCCGGGAGGAGGTGACCATGTCGCAGACGATGTCGACGGCCAGCGGCAGGTCGGCGTCGGGGACCCGCGCGTGGTAGCAGGTGTACTCCTTCTCGGTGAAAGCGTTGCTCTCCCCGCCGACGGCGTCGAGCTCGGCGGAGATGTCCAGCGCCGTCCGCCGGGACGTCCCCTTGAACAGCAGGTGTTCCAGGAAATGAGTGGAGCCGGCCTGGCTGGGGCGTTCGTCCCGGGAGCCGACACCGACCCACACGCCGAAGGCCGCCGAGCGGACACCGGGGACGGCATCGGTCACGACGCGCAGGCCGCCGGGCAGCACGGTCCGCTTCACCAACCCGGTCACCCCACCGGACGGGTCGCGTTCGGTGAGCACCGTCCTCGTGGAGCCGACGGGCTGGTCGGTCGCCTGGAGCAGCCCGGACCCTGACCGGGCCCGGCGGGTGCCGCCGAGCCCGGTCGGGAAGGCGCTGCTCACGCCGCTGCGTCGATCACACCGCCGCACGCCTGCGAGCAGGTCACGCGGAGGCGGTGGCGTCGGCCGCGGCCTGCCCAGCGCCGTCGATCGACGGGGACCCTTCGACGACCGGGGACAACGAGAGCTTGCCGCGCGGGTCCACCTCGGTGATCTCCACCTGGATCTTCTGCCCGACCGACACGACGTCGTCGACGTTGTCCACGCGCTTGCCGCCGGCCAGCGTGCGCAGCTTGCTGATGTGCAGCAGGCCGTCCTTGCCCGGGAGCAGGGAGATGAATGCGCCGAACGTCGTCGTCTTCACCACAGTGCCCAGATACCGCTCGCCGACCTCGGGCATCGTCGGGTTGGCGATGCCGTTGATGATCTGCCGCGCGGCCTCCGCGGAGGGACCATCGGTGGCACCGATGTAGATGGTGCCGTCGTCCTCGATGCTGATCTGGGCACCGGTGTCGTCCTGGATCTGGTTGATGATCTTGCCCTTCGGCCCGATCACCTCACCGATCTTGTCCACCGGGATGGTGACCGTGAGCACCCGCGGAGCGAACGGCGACATCTCCCCGACGCCCGGCACCGCGTCGGCCATCACGGCCAGGATCGTGGTGCGGGCCTGCTTGGCCTGGGTGAGCGCCGAGGCCAGGACCGAGGCCGGGATGCCGTCGAGCTTGGTGTCCAGCTGCAGGGCGGTAACGAACTCCGAGGTCCCCGCGACCTTGAAGTCCATGTCCCCGAACGCGTCCTCCGCGCCGAGGATGTCGGTCAGGGCGACGTAGCGCTGCTCACCGTCGACCTCGCCGGAGATCAGGCCCATCGCGATGCCGCCGACCGGGGCGCGCAGTGGGACACCTGCCGACATGAGCGCCAGCGTGGACGCGCAGACCGAGCCCATCGACGTCGACCCGTTCGAGCCGAGAGCCTCGCTCACCTGGCGGATCGCGTAGGGGAACTCCTCCCGGGTCGGCAGCACCGGCACCAGGGCGCGCTCGGCCAGTGCACCGTGCCCGATCTCGCGCCGCTTCGGCGACCCGACGCGGCCGGTCTCCCCGGTGGAGTACGGCGGAAAGTTGTAGTTGTGCATGTATCGCTTGGTCGTCTCCGGCGCAAGGGTGTCCAGCTTCTGCTCGAGCCCGAGCATGTTCAGCGTGGTGACCCCGAGGATCTGGGTCTCGCCGCGCTCGAACAGTGCCGAGCCGTGCACCCGCGGGAGCACGTGCGCGGCGGCAGACAGCTGGCGGATGTCGGTCAACCCCCGGCCGTCGATGCGGACCCCGTCGCGCAGGACGCGGGTGCGGACCAGCTTCTTCGTCAGCGACCGCAGCGCGGCGCCGATCTCCTTCTCCCGGCCGGCGAACTGCGCGGCGACCTTGTCGTTCGCGAGGTCGCGGACCCGGTCCAGCTCGGTCTCGCGGTCCTGCTTGTCGGCGATGGTCAGCGCCGCGGACAGTTCCTCGGTGACGGCGCCGGACACGGCGTCCAGGACGTCGGGTCCGTAGGCGGGGAAGACGGGGAACTCACTCGTCGGCTTGGCGGCGACGTCGGCGACCTGCTGCTGGGCGGCGCACAGCTGAGCGATGAACGGCTTCGCCGCCTCCAGCCCCTGCGCGACGACCTGCTCGGTGGGCGCCTGCGCCCCGCCGCGGACCAGGTTCCAGGTCGCGGGCGTCGACTCGGCCTCGACCATCATGATCGCGACGTCCGGTTCGCCGGCGGCGTCCAGCACGACCCGGCCCGCGACGACCATGTCGAAAACGGCGCGCTCGAGCTCGGCAAAGGTCGGAAACGCGACCCACTGGCCGTCGATCAATGCGACGCGGACGCCACCGATCGGGCCGGAGAACGGCAGGCCGGCGATCTGGGTGGACATCGACGCGGCATTGATCGCCAGCACGTCGTAGAGGGTGCCGGGGCGCAGTGCCATCACGGTGACGACGACCTGGATCTCGTTGCGCAGGCCGTCGACGAAACTGGGCCGCAACGGGCGGTCGATCAGCCGGCAGGTGAGGATCGCGTCCTCGCTGGGGCGGCCCTCGCGGCGGAAGAACGAGCCCGGAATGCGGCCGGCCGCGTACATCCGTTCCTCGACGTCGACCGTCAGCGGGAAGAAGTCGAACTGGTCCTTGGGGCGTTTGGACGCCGTGGTGGCGGACAGCACCATCGTGTCCTCGTCGAGGTAGGCCGCCACCGAGCCGTTGGCCTGCTTGGCCAGCCGGCCCGCCTCGAACCGGATCGTGCGGGTGCCGAACGCGCCGTTGTCCAGCACCGCCGAGGCGGTGACGACCTGCGCGCCCTCGTGCGCGGTGCTCAAGGCAGCGCTGGTGCTGCTCGTGGCCGGGCTGGTTCCGTTCGAACCGGTGGTGGTGTCGGTGACCGACATGGAACTCCTTCAGGGATCTCGCGGGGCTGCGGCCGGCAGGGTGCCGGTCGCCGCGGCCCGGCGGGCACGGACCCGCTCCGGATTCGGCGCCGATCTCCGATCGAGACCCACGGGCGGCGACCCAACGGCTCGTGGCCGACGATCTGCGCCGCCCGGGAGTCACCACCGAGGACCGGCCCGCATCGACGGGTGGGGGCCCGGGTCGTGCCGGGGTCGTGCTGGTGTTCCGTCGTGCTGGTGTCTCGCGCGGAAGGAGCGGCCACCCCGCCTGGGGGTGACCGCTCCACGTACTCAGCGGCGCAGGCCGAGCCTGCCGATCAGGGTGCGGTAGCGCTCGACATCGACGCGGGCCACGTACTGCAGCAGCCGACGCCGGCGGCCGACCAGCAGCAGCAGGCCTCGGCGGCTGTGGTGGTCGTGCTTGTGCACCTTCAGGTGCTCGGTGAGGTCGCGGATGCGCTTGCTGAGCAGGGCGACCTGCGCTTCCGGCGAGCCGGTGTCGCTGTCGTGCAGCCCGTACTCGGCGAGGATGGACTTCTTCTGAGTGGTGTCGAGCGACACAGGTCTCGCTTCCCCCGCTCCGGTACACCGCCGTGGCGGGTCGGGTGCGGTCTCGTTGCGCGGCGCTCCGGCGCTTCTCGCCGGGCTCTTGGTGTCGACCACACACCCGCATCCAGGGGTGCAGGCGCGTGGTCACCCGCGGCCGATCGACGGCACACCCGATGCTACCAGCGGCGACACGCCGAGCCGATCAGCGTCGGGGCGCCCGAGTCGTGCCCAGCAGTGTGCCGCGCCCGCGGACGACGTCTGCGGCCATCTGCGCCACCAGGGCGTCCACGGAGTCGAAGGTGATCGTCGGCCGCTGCCGGTCCACGAAGTCCAGGTCCGCGGTCCTGTCGTAGAGGTCCAGGTCGTCGCGGTCCAGAACGTAGGCCTCGACGCGGCGTTCGGTGCCGGAGAACGTCGGGTTGGTCCCGATCGAGGTCAGTGCGGGATAGGTCGTCGCCTCGACCGTCAGCCAGCTCGCGTAGACCCCGTCGGCGGGCACCGCGAGGTCGCCGGTGAGCCCGAGGTTGGCGGTCGGGTAACCCAGCAGGCGGCCGCGCCGGTCCCCGTGCACGACCGGCCCGCTGACCCGGTGCGGCCGCCCGAGCAGCCGGGCCGCCGCACTGACGTCACCGTCGGCCACCAAGGTGCGGACCAGTGAGCTGGACACCCGACCGCCGCCGCCGACGTTCGCGGCGTCGGCCGAGGCCAGCGGCGCCGGGACGACGAGGAAGTCCCGGCTCTCCCCGAGGCTGCGCAGCAGGGCCACGTCCCCGGCGGCGGCATGGCCGAACCGGAAGTTCTCCCCGACGACAACGGCCCGGGCGTGTAGTCGGTCGACTAGCACCTCGTCGACGAACCGCTGCGGTGACCAGGCGGCAACCTCGCAGGTGAACGGCAGGACGAGGACGTCGTCGACCCCTGCGGCACGCAGCAGGTCCGTCTTGCGGTCGGTCGGGGTCAGCACCGCCGGGGCCGCCGCCGGGCGCAGCACCCGCAGGGGGTGCGGTGCGAAGGTGACGACCGTGAGCGGACCGGCGCCCGCGACCTCCCGCGCCTCGGCCAGCACGGCCCGGTGGCCAAGGTGGACGCCGTCGAAGTTGCCGATGGTCACCACCGGGCGCACCACTCGACGATCCGGGTTCGGCACCGGGCCATCCTCGCCTGCCGGCCGTCGCGGGTCCGAGCGGGCCGGCAAACGCGTTGCGTCTCGGCCGCCGACGGAGTCCCCGCCGTCGGCTGGTCCGCTTACCGCGCGGTCCTTGATCGATGGGGACGCAGAGGTCTCGTAACCGAGCTGCAGCCGGACCAGAAGGATTTCCTCGCGACCTCGACGAACTCCACCGACCCCCGCCTCGGCCAGGGCTGAGCCCGGAGACCGACCGCCGGGCCCACCGGCAACGCACGTCCCACCTTGGACCTGACCGCGGCGGACGCACGCGCCGGGCCGCCACGCCAGGCAGTCCATGTCACGTGGGGACGACGAGGACCGGGCGGAGCAGGTCTCCGTCCCGGCGGGCGACCGCGACGAGGTCGTCGCCGGACAGCATCGCGACGACGGGGCCGGATTCGGTGAACCCGGGCGGGTCCCCCGGGTCGATCGCGGACGGGACGATCGCGGACGGGTCGATCGCGGACGGGTCGGGCCAGCTGACCGGTCGACCGTGCCGGACCGCGGCCAGCACCTCTCCGTCGAGGACGACCACGTCCAGCAGCTGCCGGGCAGCACGTCCGGCCGGCAGCATGGCCGCCGCGACGTCGGCGCCGTCCGCGGTGAGGTCGGCCAGCGGGAGCGCGTCGGAAATCCGGAACGGGCCCACCCGGGTCCGGCGCAGGGCGGTCAGGTGGCCGCCCACGCCGAGCGCCGTCCCCAGGTCCCGGGCGAGGGCGCGGACGTACGTGCCGGACGAGCAGACGACGTGCACGTCGAGGTCGAGCGTCGCACCGACCCGGCGCCGGCCGGCGATGTCGAACCGGGACAGCACGACCGGCCGCGCCGTCAGCTCGACCTGCTCCCCACCGCGGACGCGGGCGTAGGCCCGCCGGCCGTCGACCTTGATCGCGCTGACCGAGCTGGGCACCTGGGCGATGGCGCCTGTCAGCGCTGCCACCGCCGTGTCGACCGCGACGTCGGGCAGCGCCGAGGCGTCCGAGGTCGCCGTGACTTCCCCCTCGGCGTCGTCGGTGACAGTCGCCTGCCCGAGCCGGATCGTCGCGTCGTATGCCTTGTCGACGCCGACCACGTAGGTCAGCAGCCTTGTCGCCCAGTCGATCCCCACGACGAGCAGGCCGGTCGCCATCGGGTCGAGCGTTCCGGCGTGCCCGACCCGCCGGGTGCCCGCCGCCCGACGCAACCGCGCCACGACGTCGTGACTGGTCCAGCCGGCCGGCTTGTCCACCAGCACGAACCCCCCGGCGGGGTTGCTCACGGAGTGCGGGCGCCGGCGCGGTCGAACTCGTCGGTGGTGCCGTCGGCCGCGTCGCCGGCGCCGGCGGGGTCTACCGCGTCGCTCGCACGGGCCCCGTCGCGACCGCCACCGTTCTCGTCATCGAGGTCCTCCTCGTCCACCGGGCGCCGGTAGGGGTCGGGGTCGCCGGCAAAGCTCGCGGCGGCAGCGGCCCGCTCGACGGCAGCGTCGGCCTCGCGCGCGGCGGCCAACAGCTCGTCGATGTGGGAAGCGTTCTCCGGCACGGCGTCCAGGACGAACGCCAGCGTCGGGGTGAACTTGATCCCGGTCTGCCGGCCGACTTCGGTGCGCAGCATCCCGGTGAGGCTGGCCAGCGCGTCCGCGGTGTCCGCCCGCTCCTGCACGTCGCCGAACGCGGTGTAGAACGCGGTGGCCTCGCGCAGGTCGTTGGTCACCCGGACGTCGGTGATGGTGACGAACCCCAGCCGCGGGTCCTTGATCCCGCGCTGCAGGCGGGCCGCGACGATCTCCTGGATGCGGTCGGCGAGCCGGCGCGCCCGTGCGGCACTCATCGTGTTGCCTCCCCAGCTCCACGGTCCACGCGGCTGACACTCCCGGCGCCGCGCACGGCCGGACGGCCGCACGCACCAGTCTCCCCGGCCCCGCGGTCGGCAGCCGACACTGGTCTTCGGCGGGCTGGCAGCGCAGGGTGGGGCGATGACGACATTGCCGACCGCGACCGTCCCGCCACTGCCGGCACCCGGTCCGGGACCCATCCCGACGCCCGGCGAACCCGCGCCGGGTCCGCCCGTTCCCGGCCCCGCGCCGACGCCGCCAAGTCCGACCCCGCCGGCACCGCCGACCCCGTTCCCACCGACACCCGGTCCACCGACGCCGTCTCTGGCCTGACCGCAGCCACCGGCCGCTTTCCTCCACGGACCCGGCCGGCAGGTGCTGACCGCACCCTGCCGGCCGGGTGCCGGCAGGGGTGCGGCTGGCAGGGTGTGGATGGACGGCTCGGCGCCGACCTGGGCTGGCTAGCCTTGCCCGGCCGCCGACAGCCGTCCCCGGCACAGGCGGGGCCGACGCCGACCCGGTAGCGGTCAGCTGCGGCCGGGAGGATCCCGACGATGCCGGCACGGACCGACGAGGGCGACGACCGTCGCGAGCACGATGAAGGCCGGGAGCCGGTGGCCACGTCGATCGGCCAGCCGACGGGCCCAGCCCCCGGGCC
>JAABUM010003144.1_pt1 | contig 20930 bp, 41 predicted proteins | sample 5559161 | NCBI WGS metagenome assembly JAABUM01 (sample SAMN10711868, study PRJNA513369) | rock metagenome | isolation source: Antarctica rocks | place: Antarctica: Victoria Land, Siegfried Peak nord
GGCAGCAGCGGCTGGCCGGACAGTATCGGCTGCAGCATGCCGCCGGGATTGGGGCCCAGGTTGCTCAACCGCCGCACTGTCTCGCGGCTGCTGCGGCGGCTGGGCGGCGGGCCGGAGCGGCGGGCCGGCCCGGCCGCCGGCAGGGCAGAGGCCGCGGGCTGCCGCAGCAGCGGCGGCGCCGCGTTCTTGTCGCCGAGGCTGCGCCGGGCGATGGTGCGCCGTCCGTCTAGCGCCTCCAGCTGCGACAGGTCCACCGGGTTCTCCAGACTGCAGGAAGGACTTTCAGGTACTGAATAGTTACGGGTGTTGCACGCTTCGCACATGTGGATCGGTGGCACTTCACGACATGCTGTCGGCTGGCAGCGGCACCGATGCCAGGGCACGTGCTGTGCTACCTGCAGTTGGAGTTGGCTGAGCGGGAGGCAGCAGAAAGTGCGCTGCGCGGCGGCGCAACAGCTGTGTGTGCGCTGGACCGGCTGAAAACAAAACCGTCGTCCCTGCTTTCAGTCGACGCTCACAGAGCAGGCGGAATGCTACGACGGAGAGAACACTGTCGCTCGCGCACCTGCGGCGAGTGCGGCGCACGGCCGCCCCGCCGCCGCGGCGCATGCCGCCAGCCGGCTGGCTGGCGCGTCGCACTCCACCGCGCGGCGGTAGCTGCGTGCCGCTGTCGCCGCCGCTGCCGCCGGGCGCGCCGCCAGCTGGCATGACGGTCGGAATGCCGTCAGCCGCCATGCGCACGCTGCCAGAGCGCCGCGCCACGGAGAACGCCGCCACCGCTGGGTTTAGACCGCCTGCGCAGGGTTTAGGGTTTAGGGTTTAGGGTTTAGGGTCAGCTCATGTAGGATATGAAGTTCATGGTCCAACAGGACCTCCACTATGAGTAGTCGACTCTGCAAGTCGACTCTACAAGGCGTGTCTCTATCGAATCCTCGTGTTTACGAGCGGCAGAGCTGCCTATGTCCATCTGCTACCCAGATCTGCACAATCCTGCTACCAGACCACTGCAGGGTGCCAGATGACGGCAGCAGAGGTTGTCTTGCTGGCTGGGCCCTGATCAGACAGGGCACACTTCTTACAATAGGGTTTAGGGTTTAGGGATTAGGGTTTCGAGCCCCTGGCTGGGTCGTCAAAGCTCACCGGTGCTGGCGGCCCAGGCCGCAGGGGCGCTGCCTCGGCGGGTGCCGTTGTACCTCCTTCCTGCATCCAGCAGCCGCCCGCCGCCCGACGGCGCGCCCCAGCTGGCCTGCCGGCCGTCTGCACAGGATGCACCAATCGCATGGCGTCGGCGGCGGCGGCACTACAATGGACTGTAGCCTGATGTGCAGAGATGTAAAGGACTCACACTGAAGGTTGCGGAGAAGCTAACAACCGGTTTCAGACAAAGCAACCAAGCTCTCCTGTTCAGCTCAGAGGTGGTGCCTGCAGGGCTGCGAAAGACATTACCTCCAGAGTCGCCTTGGGAGGCGGTGCCGGAGGCGTGCGACAGCACGCTCGGCGGCGGCGACGGCACGGGCGACAGGCTGGAGTGCGCCCGCCGCAGCAGCATCTCGTTGATGTTGGACTCCGCGGGGCTGGCGACGGTGGCGGTCGACATCTGCGCGGCGGGCGCGCTGGCAGCCGCCAGCCCGGGTAAGCCCGCGAGCGGCAGGTCGGGCATCGGCGGCACCATCGCCAGCATCGGCGACGCCTCCGCCTGCAGGCGATTTGAGTGGTGTACTTGCTGAGGGAGGTGCACAGGACAGCCATCGCGGGCGGTTTGTCAGAACAAAGCACAGGGCCCTGCCACAATACCAGCAGCAGAGATGTGATCTGAGGACTCACGACAGTCCACTGCGCACCATGTGCGGCCGGCTTCTGCGCCAATTATGAGCACGAATAAACGTGGGCAATCAGAGTTGGACGGTCTGGCTCTTGTGGCGGCCGCACCTGCATGCGGTCGAAGATCTCCTTGGCGGTGGGCCGTTCCGACGACGTCGGCCGCATGCATTCCTTGATGAGCGCCGCGATGCTGGTGGGGCACTGCTCCGGCACCTGCACGAAATTATTATTAAATATAATTAATAATTATTATTTTTATTTTTATTTTTTTTTGGGTGCACCGTCGTTCCTGTCAGCTCTCGAGTGATGCAGCAGAGCGCTGCATTCCAGTCGACCACGTGATGCGAGTCAGTGAATGCAGTCCCTGTTGAGCGTACTTTTGGCGCCCACAGCCGGCCGCGGTTCGGCGCCTCGCCGGTACAGATCTCCCACAGCACCACGCCAAAGCTGTAGATGTCCGCCTGCAGCAGTACTGCCAAAGATGCCAGTTCTGGTGCCAACGGCTGGAGACGGCAGTAACATGCAGAGGCGCTGTGAGTCGACAGCAGCACGGGATGCAAACGAGCAGCAGACAAGTCGTGCTCGCGTACACAGGCGGTCGAAGCGTGTCACCTTCTCGTCCCAGTCCGCGCCGAGAAGCATCTCCGGAGCGGCATATGCAAACGTCCCCACTGCAGGGCGTCACAATATACGATGACGGACCATGTCTCCTCCAGTGCGCTGCATCTCACTTTGCGCTTGTGCGCGTGTCGTTGGCGCAGCAGCAGGGCTTTGCAGGCATGCACTAGCGACATGCAGTGCAGATCAAGCAGGATCAGGGCGGAGCACGCACGCGTGACGACGGTGTTGCTCTGCTCGGGGGCAGCCATGACACGCGCCACGCCCACGTCGGTGATCTTGGCCCAGCGCCCAGTGATGAGCACGTTCTGCGCCTTCATGTCACCGTGCGTCACCTGCAGCATCGTCAGTTGGATCAGCAGCCTGGATGTACGACGAGCACAGCGGTGTGTAAAGGCCGCAGGATGTGGGTCGCTGCTGTGATCCCGCATGCTTGGCAGGCTGGAGCCAGCTGACAGAGGGAGCAGAGGCTGTCCAGCAGCTGTGCCCCCGGGTTCGAGCCAACAGCCTCGGATGGGTGCTCTTGATGCGGCCGGCAGAGAGGTCGAAACCGCACCCCCGACTTGTGCAGGAAGTGCAGGCCGCGGGCGACGTCCAGCGCGATGTGCTGACCCGCGGCATACCAGCCCAGCCGCCGCTCGATGCCCGTCGCCTCCGACATCTCCCGGTCCGCCGTCAGCGCACGCCTGCAGGCATGTGCTTTAGGGTTTAGGGTTTAGGGTTTCGATATTTCTACGTTGTGCTCAGCAGCACAGGCTGAATGCAACGGTGTGTGAGGTCGCCGTGCATCAACAACCTACAGCGCCACCAACGAACGGTGAGCGGCAGCAGTGAGCTATCGTGCTGCTTCCGTTCGTCTTCCAGAGGAGACGTACCGCACGTCGCCGCCCTCGCAGTACTCCAGCAGGAGCATGGGCTCGCTGGTGGCGGACTTGAGGCAGGCGCCGTAGAACTGCACGATGTTGCGGTCGTAGCTGATGGACTTGAGGATGCCGATCTCCTGCACGGGCGCAGCAGCAGCAGGCAGCAGGTCAGCAGAGTGCGGCTGCTGCGCAAGGTGAAGCCGGCACCTCGTGCGGCCTGCGCTCCGCTCCAAGAGAGAGGCAGCGCGCCCCACCGTCCTACAAAGAACGGACACGGCTGGCTGCTGCTCACGACCAACACCGGCAGTCCCTGACACGACCGCCGTTGGGGTAAACCCTACTGAGGGCGTACCTTTCGGAAGGCGGTCAGCTGGTCCTCATCGGTGCACAGCAGCACCTTGACTGCCACCTCCTGCACCCCGCCGCGCAGCGCCTTGTACACCTGCAGGTCGTCATAACAGAGTGGGTCTCGGTTTGTTCACAAAGAGTGCTGGCTGCAGCGCAAAGCACCTGTTCTTGCAAGCTGCCATGCAGCGCCTTGCATTCCTGCGAAATTGCTGCCCGACAGGGCTGGCACGCGTGGATGCTGAGCTTCTCAGGCTTCTGCTACATATTGGGAGAAAAGAAATGGCCACAAATGCAGGCTGCCGCTGCAGCCGCCAGGTATGGAACATCACTGAGCATTCGCCGTGTTGTGGATGAGCCCACTCTGATGAATGTCAAGTATCAATGCGCCCCACCTTGCCGTAGCTGCCCTCGCCCAGGAGCCAGTCGGAGCCATCGGGGCGGCGGCAGAACTCTACCTCAGACGGGTCCACGAACCAGGACTGGATCTCCAGGTCAATGCCCTCCATCACCGCCATGTGCGGCCCCGTCTCCCGCACTACAGTACTCACGACAGAAGCTCGTTACATGACGGGCAGAGAGGCCATAGCTCCAGCAGATGCAGGATGTGCAAGACGATTCCCTCTATCACCGCTGTGCACATCGTGCATTGGACCAGAGACTCGTGAGAGACGTGAGGCGACGAGACCAAGCTTTCAAGCTCAGGCTGGGGCAGAAGGCATGACACAATGCCCTCTGTCGCAGTACGGCCTCTGTCTCTTGCACTGCGTGACGTACAACAGGCAGCGCGAAACTGGCCATGTGCCTTTTCTTCACTGACGGCCCGGGTGCCAGCAGACTTGCACACCCATGGGGCACATCCTACCGCTTGCTTCCAGGGTCAGTACAGCAGTCCGAACCGTCAACCGACACATGACATACCTGACTGGGAGGAGAAGCGGCACGTGCCGGCAACCGCCTGCTCGACTGCCGCATCCGCTGCCGCTGCGCCGCCAGCACTGTTGGCATGGCCGTCACAGTTGACGCAGCGGCCCACGCTGATGGCGTCCTGCCCGTGCGGCTTGCAGGGTTTAGAGTTTTCAGGGCCCGCCGCCGCCACGGCCTTTGCCGCTGGCGTCACCTCCACCGGCTGCCACCCTCTGAAGCTCGCGACCTTCTGTGCGGTCGACATGCGGCGCACCGCAGTTGTCATGTCGTCGCTGTTAAGCAGCCCCACCTGCAGCGTTTCATCAGCAGGCTTTAAGCCATCATGTTACATGTAGGGCTTGACACTGCTGCTGCTTGAGGCACGGCGCGCGAGCAGAGACTGGATCGTTCCAGGACACGACAATGGTGCATCTCGCCACCGTCTGTAACATTCAGCCCACCTCAACGTCGCCGCCGCCGTCGCGTGCAGCCGCAACTGCTGCCGCAGCGGATCGCCGCCCGAGCCAGAAGCAGACAATGCCGACCGCTGCCGCCAGGACCGCCATGCCGACCACGATGCCTGCGAGCAGGCGGCTCTGGAGCGGTGAGCAGGGGCTGGGCCTAGATGTCAACAATGGTTGTGAAAGGCAGCGTTGGGGCACTCGAACGTGGTCTTGCTTGGATCTGATGGCGGTGTCGCATGTTTCGAATGCAGGCATGGCATACATGGCATTTTGCAGGTCGCAGGCTCACCCGCGATACTCCCGCCGCCCAAGCTGCCAGATGCCAGCAGGCGGCGCCGCTGCTGCGCACTGCCGCCGCTCAGCTGCATGCTGCCGCCTGCGGCCGTGTGCTGCAGCATTGCCTCCGCTGCGACGTATTTGTCCCCCGCTGATCCGACAAGGATCAGGAGGCATGCCGCCGCCAGCAAGCGCATCATTGCCGGACGCTCACAGCCTTGAGGCACCCTCCGCCATGCTGGGTCGCCCAGGCGGACGCACGCTGTGCCCCTGCAGCACACGATGCAGCTGCCGCCAGCCGTGCAGGAGAGGAGTTTCCGGCTGGAGCCCCTGCAGGATGTTCAAATCCTGCAGCGTGAGATGCCCATAGCGGGCGGGCCAACAGCGTCACGACAGGGTGTCACTCTCAGTTAAATTGAACTGTGCGAACTGATCCAGCACGTCCCACGTCTTTGCCGTGTCGACTAGAGTGCGCACCACGTTTTCTCACATGGTGCGCACTCTAGGTGCAAGTACGCAACCCGGACGCCGAGCATCGCGTCGCGTGTACTCGGCCTGGCTGGCCGATAATGTAGGTCAGGCGCAGTCGGAAAGGACACACCGTCGTACCAAGGATGCAAATCCTGCCGATCTACTACCACGTCAGCGAATACGAGAGCAGCCTCCCCTCTGCATGTAGGTGGCGAGAACAGATTGCCAGACTCAGTGCAGACCTTGAGTTCTGTTCGGGCGGGCTGTAGACTTGCCTTGGCCTTGGAGCACGAGGAGGTCGCCGCAGGGCCAGTAAGTTTGACACGACGTCCCCTGCTGCGGTTGCCACGACTACTGCGCGGCAGTGGGTGCTGCTACTCACACGCGTTCAAGTCACGGTGTGATTCAGTCAGAGAGATGTCGATGATCGGGACACGGCCTGCAGAATGCGCCGCTGGCGAAGGAGCAATACCGAGTGCCTCCACGTGAACAACGCATAAAAACCTATTTTGGTACACACCAGTGCCAGGGGAGCAGTGCAGTACGCAATCTTGCCAGAGCAGGGAGCCCAGACCATGCCAAATGGAACCAATGATATGCCTGATGTACAGAACGCTTCCAAGACCGTAGTCAGGTGATTACTGTTGCTTGCTTTCGAATCGAATGGTGAATGGTAGGCTCGCGCGAAAGAATGGAATCGATGGAATCGATTACTCGCTCCTGCAAAGCTCCGCCAACTGCTCTTGACCTTCTCCAGATGCATCTGATGGTGGACCACTGCAGTGCGACGCTGTCGACGGCCTCAACAAGAGCAGGTGCACCGCCGCCAGCGACTGTCGCCGGCCGCAGCGCCCACACCCCCTTTGACACCGGCTGGCTGGCAAGGGCTGTGCTCAGTCCTCGTACACCCTGGGCAGTGACACACATACATGTCGGCGAGGGGATTTGATTGCATTTCGCACTCTGATTGCACTTGCTGAAGTAAAACTTGGGAACCACGACTGAAAAACTCAATTCCACTCACCGGCACTCATCGGCGTCAGGGTTGTCTTCGCAGTACCTGAGCAGGGAAAGGAACGAGCGGTTTCAGGCTGCTTGAAAAGTGGCGGCGGCAGGAAACGCAATCGGCTGACGGTGAGCAGCAGACACGTGAGGAGCAGACACGTTCCATCCACGAGGAGGCAATCAAGGGTGCAGGCCACTCACTCCTCCAGGACGTCCTTCTTGTTGCTCTGGGCGGAGGTGCGCTTGTCGGACAGCGCAGCGCTGATCTCCTCAACATCATCCCACGCGTTGGCGCACTCCCCCGTGGAGCCGCCCTCGCACGTCTCTTTTGCGTTGTCGATCGCTGTCTCCACTGCGCTGCGCTCCTGTGACTGCAGCGAAAGTTTTGCTCAGACGCAGAGCGAGCTTTGTCTATGATTTGTCTGCTGCCGGCAGGGTCGGAGGGGCAGAACCTGTCAGCGACTCTGGCGCTGCGCTGGCGCATGATTTCATCGTGCGCAGCGAAGGAAGCAGCCTATTCCAAGCGTGTTTGAGCTGTCCCGACATGCCATCGCATAGCGGTCGATGCTCCATGCAAGCCGCCTGAAGCAGGCGTCCCGCTGCTGAAATGGCGCAAATGCCTACCATCTGCAGTATCGGCACCAAACCCAGCTGCCATGCACAAGCTTGTTCACCATGATTGATCCGTGGATCTTGAGCACGAGTGCGGGACTGCGTGGGGCATCAGACTCTGAGCCTGGAGTTTCTGGCTGCAGATGCACTGCACGAGGGTTGTGCAGCCCCAGGCACAGACCCAGTCCAAGACGCCGCGTGGACACCACGTACTGCTGTGCCATGCCTCTTGGAACAACAAGGACCGCTCGGCGCTGCAGCGGGCCCGACACGCTGCTGCAAAAGGGCGTTCGCCAGCAACAGTGTGGGCAAAGTTGACAGCTGCTCTAGTATTGGCTCGCGCTGGCCGCCCCTGCACAGCTAGCACCATCAGGCTGCCGAGTCCCCGTCATGCCAGCTGCCTCTCTCAGAACCTCACCGGCGTGGCGCGGACTGTGACCATGCGCCGAGCCTGCAGGGCCACACGGCCCGCTGGCCGCGGGGCTGCCGTCGTCTGCATGCGCACGCTGCGCAGGCTCATCGCTGGTGCGGTTGTTGCCATGGCTGCCATGTTTGTTGGGTGCAGTGATGTGAGCAAAGGTTCTCAGATAATGCTGGGCTGGACAAGCGCAGTGGAGCTCTGAGGCGGATTATTACGCCACAGCCCCTTCACATCGGAATGCGGTCGTCAGTACATGGTGACTTAGTTTGCCACAAGGGGACTGTCAAGATGTCGCCTCGTGCCAAAGTGTGCAAAACTCGGAGCAGCGATCATGTTGCAATTTGCATGCAATCCATACATATCGGACCGTTCAATTGAGGCTGTTGTGCTTAGTCACAGCGCTCGCGGCGGCGCAGTTCCGTGAGCATCGCTGCAGAGTCTGACAGGGCTCGGACCTGGCAGTCATGCAGCCGCACGCCTCGCTTAGTGCGAGCTGGCGCGTAGGCGTCACAGCCTCTGCGGCAGCGAGCACCAGCAGGCGCCCCGCAAGCAGCTTCCCAACGCCATGCTACCGACAGCGGCACGCCAGTGAGCGCTGTTGCTGCAGATGAATTCTGAGCCACTGCATTGCCTGGTTTAGCTGTGCATCGTGGCTGCAAAACGGCGCCTCGGTAACGAGACAAGAGCACGCGTGCGCGCGCCCAGCAGGCACACAGGAGCAGCAGCAGCGGCGGCGGGACTGCAGCGTGGGCGTCACCAACACGGAGGCGGAGCTGCTTGCTGCTGGCCACTACGAGGTGGCGGACAATGACTACGTGGAGATCAACCGCATCCAGGTGCTGTGATTCGCAAGATAGTGACGGCCTGTGTCGTGTGAACTGCCACCAGGGCTGCGTGCACCGATGGTGCATGCCCACTTTCACGCAAGCCTGTGGACTGGAGGAGGCTGGCGGCGGAAAGAAAACAGACATCCGCACATACCAGGCTGATGTTCTACTCAAATATTCGCGCATTCTAGTCGATTCACGAAAGCGTCAGCAGCGGCTCCATGCAGCTGCCCTGCGTCCCAGGAAGCTGCTGGTGTGATGTCTTGCGCGCACCTCTCGACGCAAATCTTTGCCGCGCGCAGGTGCCCAATCCTGAGCTGGGCCCCCTGGAACAGCGGGTGTCGTCGACGTATGAGGAGGCGCTGTTCACTGAGGAAATCAGCCCCGCGGACACCCAGTACTGGTTCACAGAGCCCCAGGGTGGGTTTGGCGGTTGGTGTGGGCAGCAAGTGGTGCATGACACTGCAACTGTATGAGACTGCACAGCTGTATCGTTCGTGCGTTTCCACAGAGGTTTGCGACGCCACAGAGGCTCGCGACGCTGCGTGCTCAGACAGCCAAGCTTCGGCGGCGATGCAACTGACGCACTGCCCAGTGACGCGATGCACGAAGACGTCCTGCCACGCGTTGTCAACGTTCATCGACATGTGTTCAGAGGGCTGGCGCACGGAGCCAGAGCGCGTGCCAAAGGCACAGCTCTTAGAGAACGAGATGCCGACGCCGCTCAACCCGGGCGAGGGCCGGGTGCGACTTTCCACTGATGCAATTTCCCTTTGCACTGATGCAATTTCCCTTTCCACTGATGCAATTTCCCCTTTCGGCTGCACCATGCCTCGTGTGTCGCAAGTTGGCCTGCCACGTTGTGAAACTCGATTCGCACCTGTTTGTCTCTTCGTTGCGCTTTGTCGACAGTCACCGCGCAACACACCTTCTCCATCCGCGGTCGGCCAATCGCGGAACAATCGAGTGCTCGCACCTGCGGGGTACAGCCGCTGCATGGCATCAGGCCTGCATCACGATGTCGAACAGCACTGTCAATCTGACTAGGACGACGTCCACTCAGCGTCTGAGTCGCAACTGTTTCCGTGGACCACGGCTGCCGCACTGACCAGCCCGATACACGTGCCCACACCCGAGCTCGGCAATTCGATTTCGCCAGCCGAAAAGCCACGACCTAACCTTGTGTCTCCCCTGCAGACGCCGCTGGACGGGCTGAAAGCGGGCACCGAGATGACGGGCGTGGTGACACGCATGATGCTGCACCACGGCGCGCAGGTGGACCTGGGCGCCCAGTACGATGGGTGAGTCACCTGTTAGCGATTGCTGCTGCCGAGGCTCTTTGTTGTGCATGAACCCGTTCTGCAGAGCTGTATCAGCTGGAGCAGCAGCGCATGGCGACGCAGCGGGCGGCCTGACTTGCAGCGCGTGCGAGAGCACACCTACGCGACTGCAGTCACGGAGGCTGTCGACTCCTGCGCCTGCCGCCATGACACCCGGACACGGACCCGACCTCGGGGAAACCCTACTATCAGTTGTCAGCACAAACAGCACAGCACTCTCGCGGTTGTGCGCAGGTTGATACCCATCTGCCTTGACGAGTGGACGGACGAGGTGCAGAAGGCGGTGTTCATCGACACCGAGGTCCGCGTCCGCATCTTTGCGGTGCGTCACGAATGTCAGACATGCTTGCGCACTCCCTGATAGGCCGTGGGAGGCCCAGCTTCTCGCCGTCGGCTGCCCTGGTGCTGCCGTCTGCAGCCTTTTGCGAGACCCTTCGATCCTCAGAGCTCTTTGTAAGCCCCCGTATAGGCGCAGAGCCACAGTTCGGGTTGTGCGACCAGAATTTCGATCCGCGCCACACACCATGCCTTATCAAACAGATACAGAAATTACGCATTTAGATTTACACTGCGCCCCTGCTGCAGGTCCGGGACACGAAGCTGTACCGGTGGCCAGTGCAGCTGGAGCTGCTGGAGCCGTCCCCCGCAGCCGCACTTCTGTGAGCACACCTCTGCATCTCCGTTTTCCACCTCCCACACATGCTCGTGCATGCTCGCTGACTGCTGCCGAGGTTGGGAGGTTAAGCGCACATGGTGGCATGCATCTAGACACAGGAAAAGTCTAAAAGTCAGCTGTGGCTTCCTGTGAGCACTACACATGTCAAAGGCCCGTCCCCGAATCCGCATTCCTTGCGCCCAGGCCGCCGCCGGAGGCGCACCGGCCGAGGCTGGACCTGCGGGGTCGCTCTGACATCGAGTCGCTGGTGGAGGAGACGGGGCGACCCTACCACACCCTCCGCTATTGGACGGAGATGGCGGACCAGGACTTTGACGTGCGCCCTAAACCCTAAACCCTAAACCCGCCTTGCGTCGCCCTTTCTCCTCATCCTTCGTGTCGTTGATGTCAATGACACACTTGAGCGAAACTTGGGCGAAAGCGAGGTTCGGCACGCCGAGCAGTCTGCACCGCCACAGCCTCTGCAATGTGCTGCAAGGGAACAGTCGCCACGCGACTGTATTGCTGTTTTGCTTCTGGTCCTTAGCACAACCTGATCTTCATCGCTGCCATCAACTGTACCGTCGTTCTGCCATGATTCATATCGTCATTCTAACTTATCGTGCTGCGCAGTGCGACGAGGAGGCTGAGGAGGAGGGCATGACGCCGCGGGAGCTGTGGCACCCGGCCGTCATCCACCGCATCTCCGAGCTCGGCGCCAGCTTGTGAGGGTTTAGGGTTTAGGGCTTTAGGGCAGCCCAAGGTCCCTCTCGCCAGGACCTCAGGCTGCCTCCGGGACTGCAGGACACACAGCAGCATCGACACTGGCCGCTCTAAACCCTAAACCCTCGCTGCCGATGCAGTGTGTACAGCTCGCAGAAATGCAGTTTCGCGGAAACAGAGTTGCACTGCACGCTGTGGTGTCAGCTGGGCCGAGGGCTGGACCGCCTGCATCGGCTGAGGTTGATCAGCATGCCCCGCTACTGAAGTTGGCGCAGCTGCAGTACAAATGACCCTCCTTGTGAAAGATTGTTGTGCCACTCTGACAAACAGCCTTGAACCCTTCATCAGAAATGCAGGCAGCAGGTGGCATATATTTGCAGCGGTCGGTTTTTGATAACAGTTTAATCAAAACCGGACAGTCTTCCCCATCGGACAAATTGAAGCCCGTCTCCAAACTGACACTATTCCAGTCGTCTCAAGTTGCTGAATCGATTCAAAGGTCGCATCACGAAGCATCAGCGCTTGACCGCCGCCGCCGATAGCTCTGTCAAGGTGTGCCAATCGAACACTGCCGCATGAGGACGCACTCCAAGCGCTGGGCTGCAGCATGATTCTTGGTACGTCACGTTGCTGTGCGGAGCACGCTTGAGCTGGCTTCCGCAAAGCGCAGTTCGTTGTGCTGGTGTCACCTTGCCCCCGCCGCAGCCACCGTCATGGCTGCCTAAACCCTTACGGCACACGTGTCCCTCATGAAGCTCTGGCCGCACTGCTGTCCGCTGTGGCACAGCACCGCCACCACCCCTGCCTGGCGACCGAGGCCCTGGCCGCGCAGCGTTCAAGCCCTAAACCTGGCCCCAGCGCCGGCGCACACGCTGACGCCTGCCAGGGGCCTAATCTCAGACGCCGGGGTGCCACTGGCCGATGCCGACGCCGTCGCCCAGCGCCGCGAGCGCCTTGATGCTGTCCCACGCGCCCGCTGCAGGAGCGCAGGCAACGGGTCGGATCAGACGGTGTGCATGAGGCAGGATTCGATGGGCTGTCAAACTGCGGTATCCGCTGCGCACCCTAAACCCTAAACCCCAGGGGCCCCTCTGCACAGTCAACCCTAAACCCTAATAGCTGCTGCTGCTGCGTGAAGCGGCGGCGCCACATGCAAGAACGGCGCAGCAGCAGCTATTGGGGTTTAGGGTTGAAATAGTGCTTGTCTGCCGGAGCTTATGTGAGGTCGCGAACACGCCGGCCAGGGGCTGGTTGATGTGCAAAAAATACGCGGCGAAAGCCCATCGACACCCAGCAGGACCACGATGTGGCGGCTGACGGGTGCACAGGGCTGTACCTGAGCAGTCGCGGTTCCCCGGCTGATGGTTGTGCAGCGTGTACATCTGGTGCCACTTCCTGCTGCGGAAGCCGCCCGTCCGCCCGTAGCCGCTGTAGCGGCTGATGACCTGCGGCGGAGAGAGATGCGTCTTAGGCACTGTTGACCGTCGATGTTGACGATCGACTGCATGCTGCATCATCACGCGACTCCTTTTCGCACGCCCCGCGAGCCCACACTTCAAAAGCACGTGGCGGCCGCTGCCGCAGTCTTTTGCACGGGAAGGGTTTAGGGTTTAGGGTTAGGGCGCACCTGGAAGTCGGTCAGACCAAACAGCCAGTGGTCCATGGCGGCAGCCCGCAGCGACGGCGTGTTGCCGTTCTCGTTCAGAAAGTGGCCGACGCTGATGTTGGAGCTTGCCGTCAGGACCTTGTCTCCGTACGCCTCGTATGCCTGCAGGCATACACCGTGACATCAGTCATGGCGAAGCCAAGGTTTAGGGTTTAAGATTTCCTGGGATCGCTCTCGACATGCGTGGGGCTCACTGGCCCTGGTCCAGCAGGCGGACGTTGTCCATTCAGCGCATGTGCACGATACACAAAGGCGCACCTGCTTTCGGATCTGGGTGCTGTCGGTGATGAGGAACCAGATCACCTCCTGGTTCGCCAACCGATAGTCTCCCTGCACGGCATGAATCTAGAGAGGTCGGGCCTGCACGGTCTGGTGCCAGCATGAGATAGGGACAAGACACTTCCCTTCCTGCTTGCCTCCTCCCCCTGCCTCGCCCCGTGGCGCTGGGGCAGGCCGTATGACTCCAGCAATCGTCACATTGGCACGGGTCTGCACCGCCTCCAGCTGGTTGGCGCGGGGGAAGAAAAGTTGGCGGGTGTCCAGGGTGATGGCAGATGTTTGGTGGAAGCCCTGCCGCCCTGAAAAAGTCCCAGCAGCAAAGCGCACCTCCAGCTGGTCGGCGCAGTTGAAGAAGGGGCGGTAGGTGTCCAGGTTGATGGCGATATCGCCCAGCAGCCCGTCGCCGGCGCGGATCTGGATGCCGATTTTCAGCGGTCCTGGGCGCGTAAGCCTCTCGTACTCGTGCGCATGCTCCTCAAACAGCTGCAGCAGGGAATATGCAAATGAGTGTCGCGCTTCGCTTCTCCAGGGTTGCTGGCTGAGCCAGACGCGGGGATGCAAAGATGGCCGCGGCAGCGCTGCGTACCTCCTCGAACAGCTCTGCAGGGTTAGGGTTTCTGTCTTCAGAATGCAACCGGTCTGGAGAGCTGAAATCTCAGGGCAGGCATCAGCCGCACGTTGTGCGGCTGCAGGCTCCGGTGTCCGACGGCGGGCACAACAGTCGTGAAAGACTGCCGTTTCCTGAAAATCTCAGCGCCTGCAGAGGTGCAGCGGGCGCACCAGCGGCTGCGGGTAGAGCAGAAAGTCGTAGCCGCAGCCGTAGGCGGTCTCTGGCCGCAGCCCCAGCGCAAACAGCTGCTCCCGGTAAAAGGGGTTGTCAAACAGCCCTACCGAATACCTGTGCAGATCATAAACCCTATCAGACACAGGAGCGGGTCAGAACAAGGGCTGACAGCTCGCACAACGTCACGGCCAGCGCATGCGTCACACCGGGCAGCAGCTGAGGCTGGCAGCTCGAAATGGCTCGAAACCATGTCGCCGATGCTGCAACAAGGCACCCACTCCTGCGTTGTGCCGCTGGACAACAGAGATGCTGCACGACATGTGCTCTGGCTCTCTGCGGAGCAGCCCAGGAGCTGTCGCACTGCACAGACTTCAGGGTCGGCTCATCAGCAGCTGCACGAAGAACGTGCACCCAAGGTTGGTGGTGATCTTCACGGTGCGCACGTCCTCCCCGCCTATTGCGCTGAGGTTGCCGCACTTGAGCCGGTCCTGCCACTCCCAGTCCTGCAGGGATGTGGCTGGTGTTCAGGGTTTAGGGTTTAGTTTCAGTGCACGCTCTGAGCAGCCTCGGGGATGCGGCGCCGGCCGCCGGCGGCGGCCGCTGCGGATCCGTGTGTCTGTGCGACAAACCGAGCCGGCAAGCTGCCCGCGATGCACAGCCATAGAGGGCAGGTGACAGAAGGAGCAAATGTGCATCACCCCAAAGTTGTTGGGATCCAGCTGGAAGCTGAGCCGGTCCGGGTCGTCAGCCTCCGTCGGGGTCCAGTCGATAAACGGCTGGTCGTACATCCACTCGTACCTGCAAGATGACATTGCGAGTGTGACGCTCTGCAGGAAGCGCAAACGGGTTTGCGCTCCTGAACACCAGGTCGCCTGTTTATGGACCTGCGCCTGGGCATTTGGCAGTCCATTGGACACCTAGTGCATTTGGCCGTCCTTTGGACACCTAGTGCATTTGGCAGTCCATTGGACACATAGTGCATTTGGCAGTCCTTTAAACACCTAGTACATTGGCAGCTCGCCAAAGTGCTTCGTGAACGGCAACCAGCTCAATAAGCCGGCGCTTGAGCTGTGCGCCATCTGCTCGTGCGACTTCAGCAGAAGGAAGTGACGCACTTGACGGAGTTGCCTCGCCAGTTGGTGGGCGTCATCTGGAAGGCGCGATTGGTGAGCAGCGCAAGGTAAAACACCGTCACCGCGCCCACGATGGAGTCTGCCAGTCCCTCCCACCCCTGCAGCAGCAGGCAGTGCATGACAAGCTCTGGCCTGCGTGATTACCGCGCACAGCGACGCATCGTAAGCTGCATGCATTAGGGCTTTGCGAGGACATCTGCAATTGATGTGGCGAGCACCAAGCAAGCTAGAAAGCAAGCTAGATTGGGCGGCGTGCTCTCACTTCCCAGCAATAATCCATCGGTGGATCTGCAGTCTTGCCTGCGCAATGGCATAGCGCTGCGGCGCCTCGCCCGCCACGATGCGCCGGTGCAGCTCCGCGTACTTCAGGTGCCAGCCATTTGGTCCAATGGACCCGCAGCGCTCTGGGTCGAAGGCTCCTGTCATAGCAACCACGTTGTCACCTTTCGGAAGGCAGGCATCCGCGGAAAGAGCGCCCAAGCAGCAGCTACCAGCCATGCAGCAAGCTTGCCGACTGCTCGCCTCCAGGCCCTTAGGGTTTAGGGTTTCTCAGGGTGACTGGCGCACAGCAGCAGCTCTTCAGTGCTGCGCTTTCCGACCCCGTGCAGCCTCACCTCCCCTCGACACCATCTCGGTGTGATTGAACTCCCGCGGCGGCGGCGGCGGTGCCGCTCCAGGCCTGGCATCGCCCAGCAGCCCGGTCGCCCACAGCAGGATCGCCGTGACCGCAGCGCCGGCCAGACCGTACACCACTGGGCGCTGGTCCCGCAGCACGTGCCGCGCCTGCGTGGAGCGAGGTGTGTGAGGCTTCTCAGATGAGGGCGGCGCAGGCGGCAGCACACTGCACAGGTTGGAAATGGCGCACCATACAGTGTAGCATAGGAGCCATTCCGGGAGGCGCTGTGCTGTGTGCAATCACGGAGAACGGCGGGATCCTTGAACAGAGGTGTAGCGACGCAGGTGCACTGGCAGGAACACCTGGCAGTACTTACCCGGCGCATGCTGCGGCGAAGGGCGCTCATCCGGTACAGATGCCGCTGAGGGTCACGAAGCCGCTCGTGGCAGAGCTTCTGCCCTCACAGCTTCCGTTGTGGTGTAGTTTCAATCCAGCAGCGGGATCCTCTGCAACTCTGCAGCTGCCTGCTGGTGCCATGCGCAGTCATAGCGGGCGCCGCAGGCACTGCGCATGACCTGATGTTCGCTGCTACAGCACCTCCAGCACGTGAGCCGTTCAGCGGAACATTGCGAAAGACGATGACCTGCCTCAGCACCCGATGCTGCAAACGCAAACAATCGCGAGTGGTGCTGATCAAAGTGATGCCAAATTGTTCTGGAGCGAGTTCTGCAGCGACCGAAGTCCCGATAGCAATAGGCAGCCGCGAGGATGCCACTGCGACTGGGGTTTGCAACCAACACCGGCCTGCGCAACGTGACACTGTGCACCACGCTGATTTCTGCGGCCTTGACAATTGTAGAAGCCCTGTGTGTACAAGCCTTTGGATGATGCTACGTCGAGAACGTTCACAGAGTTGTCGGCAGTCGCACACGAAGGAAGAATTGGAGTCTGCGAAGACGCGTTGCCACTGGCCACTTGCCAGTTCATGCCTTAAACCCTGAAATTCCTTGTGGCCCGTCGTACAACTCGTGAAGTTTTGTACTACCGTAATTGTACTACCGTACCAACAACGCCTGTTTTCAGCCTGGCCCCAGAGAACTGCACGAGTCGTTCTTGCAACGGACTCAAGGTTTCTTCTCTGAATTCTGACATGCCGTCCTCACCCGTACCCGCTCCGCCACGCACACACAATCTCTGTGTTTCACCCTTCTCGAAAATGTCTTATTCTTTTCCCCTTCTCAGATTTTGTAGTCGGCCGTGCTGCTCCTTGCGCTGCACGGAGCGGCGGTCCTGGGGTCGCCGCAGATGACACACTCCTCAAAGGTCATGCATCGGCAGTCCATCCTCAGGAGTCGTCAATCAATGGTGACGCCCGCCCTGCGCAGCGCCCCCGACAGCGCCTGCAGCGCTTTCAGGTCCTCCGCGTCGAAGAGGTCCTCCGGCTGGGTTTCCGTCGCGGCTCTGCTGCCGCCGCGGCCGCCGTCTGCCGCTGCGCCCGCCGTCGGTGCGCCGCCGGCGGTGGGTCTGACTGCGCGGCCCGAGGCCAGCAGGTTTGTCAGGCGGCTCCACAGGCCTGGCGCCGACGGCGACCGCCCCGTCGCCTCATACGCCCAGGAGAACGCGGCCCTGCGGTGGTCGGGCTGGTGTTTCGGAGAAACGGCGTGGCAGCGGAAATGGACTGGCAGGCTATGATGCACAACAGCTGCCGCAAGTGCTTGAGCAGCCATGAAGGAGAGCCAGATGAGCTCACTAACAAAAGAAGCTCAGCGTGGGACTGAGGGATTGACACCTCAGATCCGAGGGTCCGGCCGCAATGGGCGCATCAAAGTGGCAGGGGATGATTTGCCGGAAGCGCCAGCTGGAGGCGATGTCCTCTATCCAGTTGACCACCTCGCCTGGATTCTGCACATGAGGCAGCAGTACCTCTGTTGAAATGCTTTTTAGGAAGATGGGGACCAGGCACACGATTTAAACCGCAGAAACAGGGTTGCCGAGGGTGCAGGCATGCGCAGCAGGGTTTAGGGTTTAGGGTTTAGGGTTTAGGGACCACCTGTGCATCCATGCATCCATGTGCATCATTGCCGCAGTCCTCACCTTCGAGAAGACTAGCACCCGGACAACGGGTGACACGATGAGGCGGCCAGCAAAGCGGCGGAACGAGGACTCCGGCTCCAGCAGATTCACCGGCGCAAAGAACAGCACCTGGAGACACATCCGCATCCAGCCTGCATTGCGGGGGACCACGCTCAGCGTCCGCGGGCAGCTCAGCGCCAGAAGCAGGCGCTGCACAAGCAGTCCGCCTGGATGACACGACATCCAAATCTCCGGCAGAGCTGAGCAGCCAGCAGATGTGAGGCTGTTGATGGGGCGCACCGATGCGCATGCGCCGGGCTTCCGCTGCCGCCTGTCCCTCCTCTGCTGCACTCTCCTGCTCCTGCCTCTACAGTGTTGAGGCAGATGCAGGGTGAAGTCAGCCTTGTGCACTCCCTATACGATTCCGGCATCGGCACAGCACCAGCACAGCACCGGCGACACGACATACACACCAGCCAACACGCCTCACCTCTGGACTTGCGTCGCCGTACAGCAGCCGCACGAAGAAGTTGCTGCTGTCGCCGGCGTCTGCGAGCGCCCACTTCGGGATGACCGCTGGCGGCGACGCCGGCACGCACACTGCGGAGTCCACCAGCAGCAGGGTTTTGCTACTCTTGTGGAACAGCGCCACCTCCGAATACGGGCCCACGCCTGCACACAGCATCCAGTCAAGGGTTTAGGCTTTAGGGTTTAGGGTTAGGGAGCTGAGTCTCATGTACAATCTCGTTGCGTTTCACTGTCATCAGCAGGATGCTTCGCCTGCCTGTGCAAATCGATCCAGCCTGGCGCTACCCAGAATGCACTGGCTTCAGTCTTGCGGGGCGCACGCGTCAGCTGCCGCACGTGCAGGAAACTCCATCGTGATGCCTGCCACCCGCCTTTGGAGATGTTGATGGTCAGGATGCGGTGGTCGAACTCGTCCGACCAGGGGTACCGCTCCCCTGGCTGCATGCTGGTGGCGCGGAAGATGCCAAAGAACGCCGATGGCAGGCGTAGCGGGAAGGACCACTGCTCCGGCGCCACATACACCTGTGCGCGTTGGTTTTCAGCGCACGGGGCTTCAAAGTCTGGGCCGGAAGATGCTATGAGCCGCTGGATGATGTCCGACGCAACATGCGGGGGTTGCTCTGGGCTGTCGATGCTGCCCCCCGCCCTGCGTTTCTCACATGCATGGAGCTCGGCAGAGCACCTTGTCTCGACAGGCCTTGAGAAGACCTATCTTGATCCTGAGGGGTGACATTGTTTTGAGGGTGAGCGGCAAACCTGAGCCGATGGGAAGCGCCGGTTGAAAGGCCCGACAAAAACCTTGTGCTCGTACGCAAAGGTGGGCAGCAGGATGTGTTCCACCGGCGCATCCAGCTCCTTCAGCAGCCGTATGCACTCCCTGCATGTCAAATACATGCTCGAGAGCGAAGATCATATCCTATGTGTCCTTGCTCGGCATTGTGTGCGCTGCCTCAATTGGAATGCAGAGCGCTTGCACTGGCAAGCCCTGTCATCGTCAGCGGCCCGGCGGCAGCCGCGCCGGCGCCGGCGCCGCTGGCGCCGCAATTCCGTGCTGATGTGGACAACCCTGAACCCTGGCGTCAGAGCTAGACCTGGCTTGCCTGGTGGGCGCAATGGGCGAGTAGACGAGCAGCCCGCCGGTGCGCAGCTTGACGACCGTCATTCGCACATTGGTGTGCACATTGGAACCTGCCAGGTTCTGCGGCTGCTCGAACGTCCAGATCTGCCCCTTCACCGCCTGCGGCAGGACGGCGGCGGCTTGCGTCAACAATCCGAGGTACATGCACCACGTTGTATCTAGTGCACACGACTCCTGACCAACGTGGAGCATATTGGTGCAACAAAAGCGGGCACTCACTGCAGCGCCCATCGCTAGGAGCAGATGCGAGAAGAGAAGGCGAGGGACTGTCAGCGAAGCGCACCTCTGACCGTACCGTCGTGCGCTCAAAGAACGGCCCAAGCGGGAACGGAAACCCTGTGACGAGGCTGTACTTTCGCCCCTTGCCCTTTTGAGGCGCTGCGTGCTGCTCTGAAGGCTTGCCGCCAGCCGGCGCGGGACTCCGCCCCGCTTGGCTGACCTTGACGGTCTTGCTGACGCCGCTGGTGCTGCTGTTACCCCCAGCACTGCCACCGCCATTGCTGCGCGCATTGCGACTGCCGGTCTGCACGGCTTCGCAATGCACCTGAAGCTGCGGTTGCCGCGCCGCTGCCGGCGATCGCTGCCGGTCTGCGGCGAGATGCCAATGGAATCTGCAGGATGGTGCAGACTCGAGAGGCATCGAGAGGCTGTGATGCGAGTGATGAGTGCGGCGCGCACGGCTGAAGGGCAGGGCAACCAGTCTGCGTGAGGTCAGCTGTGCGCCGGAGGCGTGGCGCTGTCCGCACACCATCTGTGGTTCTCGACAGGTTGTGTGCGGGCGTGCAAGCTTGCTTGCTTCTGATCACAGTTCGATTCGAGATCAGCACATTCGCAATGGCAGACCAGGCCTGAAGGAATAAACAGGAATAGTGAACACAGCAACCTGTCAACTCGGTACAATCCGGTGGTCAGCCAGGTCTCGTTGCAAGTGATCGACTCTAACGATGCAAGCCGCGACTGATTTATGGTGATCGCTGCTTGTTTTGCGATCGACAATTCGCTCGACAACGTGACAATGTGTTTTTGCCAACCGTGCAGCAGCTGTCGTGGCACTGCGAGCATGCAGCTGCAGTACAGGTCGCAAAGCCAGGCTGTCCTCCTGCAGTTCATCAGTAGCTCATCGAAACTTGATAAACAAACGCGTATTGCTGATACAGACCCTTGGTCGCTGGCGAACTTGCATGAACAACTGCACAACTTTGAGCAAGCCCGGTGTGCGGCCAGGGTTCGTGCTTAAACGGCTAGCGTTCATGTCCCAGCTGAAAACAAAGCAAAACCAGGTCCAGCAATGCACTGATATGTCTCATGCCATGGCGCCGCCACCGCCGCCGCCACCATTGCTGGTTTTGCCGTCAAGGGCGCCGCG
>JAABUM010003150.1_pt1 | contig 20904 bp, 19 predicted proteins | sample 5559161 | NCBI WGS metagenome assembly JAABUM01 (sample SAMN10711868, study PRJNA513369) | rock metagenome | isolation source: Antarctica rocks | place: Antarctica: Victoria Land, Siegfried Peak nord
TCCCAGTAGCCGGGGCTCCCAGTAGATGGCTATAGCTGGAGAACACGTTAGCCGACCAGACGGCCGGCATCGTCGGCGGTGTCGGAGGCGACGAGGCCGTCGACGATGGAGATGGAGCGCTCGGCCGCGGCAGCGACGGTCGGGTCGTGCGTGGCGATGATGAAGGTCGTCCCCGTTTCGTCGCGCAGGCGGCGGATCAGGTCGAGCACCGTCTGGCCGTTCTGCTGGTCAAGGTTCCCGGTCGGCTCGTCGGCGATGACGATGGCCGGCCGCGCGGCGAGGGCGCGGGCGATAGCTACGCGCTGCTGCTCGCCGCCGGAGAGTTGGTTGGGCCGGTGGTCGAGGCGGTGGCCCAGCCCGACCAGAGTCAGCAGTTCGCGCGCGCGCGCCGAGGGGCTGCCTGGGTGCGTCCCCACGTAGAGCGGCGTCTCCACGTTCTCCTGCGCCGTCAGCGTGGGAATCAGGTTGAAGGCCTGGAAGACCATACCGATCTTCTCGTTGCGGATGCGCGCCATGCGCGACTCGGGCAGGCGGGTGATGTCCGTGCCGTCGATCAGGACGCGGCCGCTCGTCGGTTGATCAAGGCCGGCTATGATGCCGAGCACGGTGCTCTTGCCGCTCCCGGACGGACCCACGATGGCCGCGAACTCGCCTTTCTCGACGCGGAAGCTGATGCCCCTGAGGATGTCGATCGTTTCGCCGCCGAGCGGCAAGCTCTTGCGCACGTCGTGCGCCTCGAGCGCCGCCTGTCCGGCCTGCGCGCCGGTCCTCGCCTGTTGAAAGCTCATGTAGGTTTACATCTCCATAGGCCGTGGTACGGCCCTGCTGCCTCTATTATCCTGTACTTGAGAGTACCTAGCCGTGAGGGAAGGAGTGTTGCTCGCGCCGAAAGTGCGCGATGTCATTAAACTGGTAGAGGATGATGGTTGCTACGGCCGACACACAAACATGTAGATATGACATAGGATGAGGACTGACGATGACGGAGGACGAACAAGGGCAACCGGGGATAGACGGCCTGGAGCTGGCGCCGGACGTGGCGGGCGAGGGGCAGGCGGAGGGGGCGGACGGGACGAAGCCCGCGCCGACGGCGCTGCCGGATGGGCCGGTGCTGGTGGTGGCCGCGCACCCCGATGACCCCGATTTCGGCTGCGGGGCCACGATGGCGCGCCTGACGCAGGAAGGGAGACACGTCGCCGTCGTGGTGGTGACCGACGGCACGGAAGGCGGCGAAGACCCCGCGACGCCCGACGAGGAACTGCGCGACCGCCGCGAGAGGGAGCAGCGCGCTGCGCTGGCGGAGCTTGGCGTCCACGACGTGGAGTTCCTGCGCCAGCCCGACGGGCGCTTGCAGCCGGCGCTGGAGGTGCGCCATGCGCTGACACGCCTGATCCGCCGCTACCGCCCCGCCACGGTCTTCGCCCACGATCCCACGGCCCACCTGTTCGACGGCTACATCAACCACCCCGACCACCGCGCGGCCGGCCTCGTCACCCTCGACGCCGTTTTCCCGGCGGCCGGGAACCCACGCGCCTTCCGCGACCTGCTGGCCGAGGGGCTGGCGGCCCACAAAGTGAAGATGGTCTACCTGTTCTACACCGCCAACGCCAACGCCTGGATCGACGTGGCTGGCGCGCCGCTCGACCGCAAGATAGCGGGGCTGGCCCATCACGAGAGCCAGCTCGGCCCGGACTGGGACTACGCCACGTGGATGCGCGAGGGGGCGGCGCGTACGGCCAAAGAGGCCGGCGAAGAGGCCGGCCTGGAGGCCGCCGAGGGCTTCCGGCGCATCATCCTCGGCGACTAGACATCGAAGGGCTCACGCTCGCCAGAGGTCAGGTCGCCGTCGATCGGGTTGCCGGTGGCCGAATCGTAGGGCTGCCGGTTTTGCGAGTCGCCGTCGCCCTCGGGGGGCTGGGGATCGGGGATCGCGGGCGCGTGCGACGGCGGCGTGCTCGCCGGCGCGTCGAGCGGCTCGTAGGCCGCCGTGCTCGCCGCGCCGCGCGCGCCGGCGAGCACGGCCGTGCCGCCCAGGGCGAGCGCGAGCAGGATGAGCAGGATGACGCCGTTGCGGGGCCAGGAGGCGACGGCGTCGCCCCAGACGAGCAGGGATGCGCTGACTGTGCTGTCCAACGTGGTCCTCCAACAGAGTGTTGTGCGCCTATAGCTTAACAGGGCCGCGCCACGTCGTGATGGGCTGGCCCCAAACGTGCATCGTGATGGGCTACGCGCCTTTGGCGCTTCAGATCGCGCAGCGCGAGCAAGGGCGCACCCCCCTGGGGGCGTCGGATTTCCCGGAAAGTACGCATCTTTTGGCGACAGACGTGAGGCCAGGGCGACGCGAGACGGCGCGCCGACGACGGGAGTCGCGGCGCGGCATCCTTTTCCGGCGCATCTACGCCGCGGGCCTGATTCTATGCGCGGCCGGTTTCCTGGCCCTGGTCATGCTCGCGGATACCCACACCATCCTGACGTTCGACGTGGTGGTCACCCGGGCAATCCAGGCCGTGCATTTGCCTCTATATCGCTGGGCGCTCGTGCACGAGAGCGACCTCGGGTTCGCGCCGCTCAGCCCGCTCACCTTCATCGCCGTCTTCGCCCTGCTGTATGCGCTGGGGCAGCGCCTGGACGCCGTGCTGGCCGTCCTCTCGGCCGCGACGGCCGGCCTGCTCGGCGGCGCCGTCAAGCTTCTGGTCGCGCGGGTGCGTCCGGCCCCGATTGTCGTCCACGTCACGGGCCATGTACAGGGATACGGCTTCCCGTCCGGGCACGTCATCCACTACACGACGCTGTTCGGATTCGCCTTCTACGCCATCCTCGTCGCCCGGCCCCGCTCGTGGTGGCGCGACCTCACGCTCGCGGTCCTGGCCCTGCTCATCCTCCTGGTGGGGCCGTCGCGCGTCTACCTCGGCCAGCACTGGCCGACCGACGCGCTCGGCGGCTATCTGCTTGCGGGCCTCTGGCTCGCCGGTACGATCGAGGTACAAAGACTTGCCTTGGGCCGCCGGCAATTAGCTAACCACTGATTGCCGGTGGCCCAGAGCTATCGCAGGCGTTGCACCGCAATGTAGACGCCGGCCACGATGCCGAGGACGTTGACGCCGAGCGACTGCCCGCTCACTGCGAAGCGCAACGCCGCGTCGAGGCGCCCACCCGCGCGCACGACGTAGAACATGCTGCTCGCCAGCACCGTGAGGACGACCGTGGCGCCGGCGACAATCTCTATCTCGCGGCCCTGCTTGTAGCCCGAAACGCGCCGCAGGCCCGTCCCCACCAGGTAGCCCACGACGATGCCGCCCAGGAAGCCGAGCCCGGGATAGGCGAAGCTCAACAGGAAACCGATGCCGAGCGCGAGCAAGAGCGCGCCGGGGATGACGCGCGCGTAGACCCGCGGCGTCAGGACGTATTGCGGGAGACGTCGCAGCTGGGCGCAGGAGGGACAGCGCACGCCGACCGGCGTGAAGATCATGCAGCGCGGGCAGACCGGCCGGTCACAGCGCCCGCACGACACCACGGTTTCGACCGAAGGGTGTCGCGCGCAACGTCGCACGCCCTCCGCCCCCGTCCCCTCGCGCTCCCCGATCACCAAGCCCCCCGAGCTATCGGCCATCAACCAGGGTAGGCGCAAGTCCTAACCCTTGTACGCGGTGGCGCCTTTTGTAGGGGCGCCTCTGTGGGCGCCCCCGCCGATAGCTAATTGCCAACCGCTCACGACGGCACGACCTCGTCGTCGTCCAAATCGTCGTCTGCCAGTGCTTGAGTTGTCGCGCTCCCGGCGGAGACCTCGGCCGGCGGCGCGCCACGGTCACCCTCGGTCGCGCTGCCGAGCCCGCCGTCCTGCATATCCCGATCGTCCGTTTCTGTAGGGGCAGCCTGCGTCCTATCACCCTGGGCCATGCTATCACCCTGGGCCATGTCTATCTCCTCTCGCGGCATCGACCGCTCATAATCTACGGCGGGAGCGCGCCCCCGTCACGCTGCATGTGCCCGCGCACAAGGCATGCTACAGACGGCGACATACTACGCAGGGTATCACGTGAGGGGAGTCGGGAACATGCCGCGCATCGTCTCGGGGTCGCCGCGCGCCGCCAGGGTGAAGACGAGCATGTCGAGGATGAGCCGGCGCTCGTCACCCGGCCGGCTCTTGAGCGCCTCGTCGGCGATCACCAGCGACTGATAGCAGCGCGGCAGCTCGCCCCGGGCGAACGAGGCCATGGCGCGCGATACCATACGATACTTGCCCGGATTCCAGCCCAGCCGCTTGATCGCCGCGTCCTCGGGCACGCGCTCGGACTTGAGGGCCGCCGCCAGCGTCCAGTCGCGCACGCGGCCCACCAGCATCGCCAGCACCTGCTCCTCGACCATGCCGCCGTCCATCAGCCCGTGCAGGACGGCCAGGGCGCGCGCCGCGTTCTTGACCACGATCGCGTCGCCGAGGTGGAACACGTTCTCGTCTTCCTCGGGGGTGACCATCTCCTCGACCGCCGCGCGCGCGATGGCGACGCCCGGGCCGGCGTACGAGAGGAGCGTATCGATCGCCTGCGAGACCGGCCACAGCGAGGAGGGCAGGCGCTCGGCCAGCAGCGTCGCCGCGGCGGCCTCGATCGTCCCGCCGCGGCGCTTGACCTCGTCCCCGATCCACTGCGCGCGGCCGCGTCCCTCCAGTGTCGGGCACTGCCGGATCTCCTTTGGAATGTCCAGCGCCGCGAGCGCCTTAAGGTGCGGGCTGGCGGCGTTCAGCGCGCCCTCTTCCAGGATCAGCACCGTCGTTTCGGGCGCCCCCCGCGCCAGCCCCGTCAGCGCGTCGGGACTGGCGCCGGGCTTGGCGTTGTCGTCGCCGCTGGCGGCCCGGCGGCGCGCGGAAGCGCCGATCAGCCCGGAGACGCGCACGACCTGATGCGGCGAGAGGAAGGGCAACACATGGCACGCGGCGACGATCTCACCCCACGGCGCCGCGGCGCCGTCCAGGCGCTGCGCCGCGAAAAAGCTATCGTCGGCATAGCGCGCCGCGGTCGTAGCCGCCAGCGCGCGCGCCGTGTAGTCGTCGTCGCCGTAGAAAAGATAGAGCATGTAGCGATTAGCCGGTAGCGATTAGCTCTCTAGAATGGAGAATCAGGATCTGCGCGGCGACGACTGTGCAGCGAGGCGGCATGGTAAGCGTGCGCCCGATGGCTTGTTGATCATGCGCCGCGAGTTGGCTGATCGCCACGTCGGCTTCCCCCGCGATGACAATCCGCCATCCGCCCTGATCCGCTGGCGTGCTCGCCTCCAATGTTGCCATATCACCACCTTCGCCGATGTGGACGGCCATGTTCTCTCCTTACCCTATATAGACCATTGCCGACTGGGCCGAGCACCTCGACTGTGATACCGGCATTATACTGGTATTTGGTCGGGGCACTATCCTGAATCAAGGAGATGACGCCATGGAAGCTCTCCAACATCAAGGACGAGAGAACGGGCACGACGCGCATAGGGTACGTCTGTGAGTGGTCACTCGGGACACCCTGCCTCTCGGGAGTCTCAATGAGCAAGCCTTATGTGCATGGGTACGATCCAAGAGAGGCCGTGCGGCTGCAGGATCAGGCGACTACTTTGGTCGAACTATTGCATGCGGATACGGCCTACCCCGAAGGACACACCGTCCTGGAAGCTGGTTGTGGAGTTGGCGCCCAAACAGTCACCTTGGCGCGCACTAGTCCGAAGGCCCTGATCACGTCTGTAGACGTAGCCGAAACCTCAGTTGCGGCAGCCAGAGAAGCGGTACAGGCGGCGGGGTTGAGCAACGTCACGCTACGACAAGCGGATATATTCGATCTACCGTTTGCACCCAAGTCGTTCGATCACATCTTTCTGTGCTTCGTTCTGGAGCATTTGGCGCGGCCGGTAGAGGCGCTGAAAGCGCTGAAAGGCGTTCTGAAGGTCGGCGGGACCATCACGGTAATAGAAGGCGACCACGGTTCCGCCTATTTCTATCCCGACAGCGCGTTTGCACGACAGGCTGTTCGTTGCCAGGTGGAGGCGCAGGCACGGGCAGGCGGCAATGCTTTGATCGGGAGAGCGCTCTATCCCCTGATGAGGGAAGCTGGCTTTGACGAGGTTCGTGTTTCTCCGCGCATGGTTTACGTCGACTCCAGCAAACCCGATCTGGTCGAGGGTTTCACCAAGAGAACATTCACCGCAATGGTCGAGGGAGTCCGCGGACCCTCGATTGCCGATGGACTCATCAGCGAAGCGGACTTTGATCGGGGCATAGGCGACTTGTACCGAACCGCAGAGATAGATGGCGTTTTTTGCTACACGTTTTTCAAGGCCTTCGGAACGAACAACCCGAATGTCGAACAACGCGCTCCAGTGTGAGACGTCGCCACATGCGGTTACTCGTCGCTGCTGGTGACGGGGTCGCGTAGCGGCCGGAGGTCCTGACCGGAGGCGAGGCTGAATGCGTGACGCGCCCCCTCGCCGAGGCCCTGCGCTACCAACGGGCTCGTCTATCTCGTACACTGGCGGTACACGCGCCGTTTAGCGAGAAGCAAGGCGAGAAGAGAGGGAGGGATACACCATGACCATCGAGACCGAGCCGTCCACGACGATGCTACTCCGGCAGGACCACGATCATCTGGTCCACCCGCTGCAGGATCAGCAGCAGCCCATCGTGTTCATGCGCGGCCAGGGAGCCATCTTGACCGACAGCGACGGCAACGACTATATCGACGGGCTGTCCTGCCTGTGGAACGTCAACGTCGGGCACGGGCGACGCGAGCTGGCCGAGGCGGCCGCCGCCCAGATGGAGAAGCTGGCCTTCGTGACCAGCTACGCCGGGGCGACCAACGAGCCGGCTGTCGCGCTGGCCACGCGCCTGGTGGAGCTGGCCTATCCGAACATGCGCGCGGTCTATTTCACCACGGGTGGCGCGGAGTCCAACGAGTCCGCGTTCAAGACGGCGCGCTTCTACTGGAAGACGCACGGCCGGCCCGACAAGGTTAAGTTCATCTCACGCGTGCACGGCTACCACGGCCTGACCATGGCGGCGGCCAGCGCCACGGGCATAGCCGCGTACCACAAGATGTTCGCGCCGCTGATGCCGGGCTTCGCGCAGGTCCCGCCGCCCCACCCCTACCGCTGGGCCGACTACGGCGGAACGGACGGCGGGACGAACGGCGGCGACGTCGGGCTGGAGGCGGCCGCGGCGGTGGAGCGAGCTATCCTGCGCGAGGGACCCGAAACGGTCGCCGCCGTGATCGCTGAGCCCGTGATGGGCGCGGGCGGCGTGATCGTGCCCCCGGCCTCGTATTTCCCCGCGCTGCGCGAGATCTGCGACCGCCACGACGTCCTGCTCATCGCCGACGAGATTATCACGGGGTTCTGCCGCACGGGTACGTGGTTCGCGCTCGAGCATTGGGGCGTGCAGCCCGACATCGTGTCGTTTGCCAAGGGCGTGACCAGCGCGTATCTGCCGCTCGGCGGCATCATGCTCTCCGAGCAGGTGCATGCGGCGATCCAGGAGGCGCCGCCCGATCTGAAATACATGCACGCGGCCACCTACTCGGGCCACCCGACCTGCTGCGCGGTGGCCCTGCGCAACATCGATATCATGGAGCGGGAAGGCCTGGCCGAGCGCGCCGCCTCGACGGGGCGGCGCCTGCTCGCGGGGCTGGAGACGCTGCGCGAGCACGCGGCGGTGGGCGACGTGCGCGGGCTGGGCATGATGTGCGGGGTCGAGCTCGTCGAGAACCGCGCGACGCGCGCGCCGGCGATCGGCCTGGGCAACAAGGTGGCCGCCGAGGCGCGCAAGCGAGGTCTCTTCATCCGCAACCGCGGCGGCGCGGGCGGCGCGTACCCCATCGGCGACACGCTGTGCATCGCCCCGCCGTTGATCACGAGCGACGAGGAGGTAGATCGCCTCGTCGACATCCTGCACGATGCGATGCGCGCGGCGACGCATTGAGCGCCCTACTTGCCCGATAGCTATCGGGCCAACCGCGGCGCGCTATGCGCGGGCGCGTGTGTGCGCGACATGTAGCGGTAGGTAGCGCGAGGGCAGGCTTATGAGGAGATCGGCGCTCTGGCTCGGCGGTGTCCTGTGCGCGGCCGTCGTGACCGGGGCCGGCCTGCTGGGGATGCGCCATGCGCGCGCCGGCCCGGTCGTCGCCACGGTCGCGGTCGGGCGCCTGCCCTGGCGCGTCGTCGTCGACGAGCGGCGTGGGCGCGCCTTCGTGGTGAACCGGGGCGACGGCACGGTCAGCGTGCTCGACAGCGGTACGGGCGCGCTCCTGCGGACGGTGGCCGTCGGGATCGATCCGGTGGCTGCGGCGGTGGACGAGGGGACAGGCCGCGTTTTCGTGGACAACGGGGGCGACGCGACCGTCAGCGTGCTCGACGCGCGTAGCGGGGCCGTGCTGGGCGTGGTCGTCGTGGGCACCTCCCCGCAGGGGCTCGCGGTGGATGGGCGCGCCGGGCGCGTCTTCGTGCCCAATAGGTCGGACGGCACGGTCAGCGTGCTCGACGCGCGCAGCGGCGCCGTGTTGCGCACGGTCGCGGCCTGTCTGCTACCATCCGCTGCCGCGGTGGACGAGCGGACGGGTCGCGTCTTCGTGCGCTGCAACAGCGGACAGGTCGCAGTGCTCGACGCCAGCGACGGCACCCTATTGCGCGCCACGGGGGTGGGCGCCGCGCCGTGGGGCCAGGTCGCGGTGGACGAACGGACCGCGCGCGCGTTCGTGACGAATCCGCACGACAGGACGGTGAGCGTGCTCGACGCGCGCAGCGGCGCGCTGTTGCGCACAGTCCCCAGCGGCATCGAGGGCTACCGGGCCGTCGTGGACGAGCGGGCCGGGCGGGTCATCGTGGTGGGGCCGGTCAACGGCCGGAGCGGGGCGAGCGTGCTCGACGCGCGCAGCGGCGCGCTGTTGCGCACGGTCGCGCTGGGCTATACCCCCTGGCCCGCGGCCGCGTCCGTAGGTAATGGGGATGTGCTGGTCGGCGCCGCGGGCAGGACGGATAGCATGGGCGACGCGACGGGCGCTGGGACCGTGCGCATGCTCGACGCGCGCGGCGCGGGCACGCGCACGGAGCAATCGATCCCGGTGGGCGTCTTCCCCGTCGACATTGGCGTGGATGCCGAGAGGGGGCGAGTGATCGTCCTCAATTATGGGGCGCGCTGGTCCGACGGCGGCCCGGTCGCGACCGTCACCGCGGAGGGTTGGTGGGTCCCGCTGCAGCGTTGGCTGGCAGCGCGGTCGCCGCTGGTCCCGGCGCCGCGGCGGCCACGCCCGTCCTTGAACGGCAGCGTGACGGTGCTCGACGTGTCGGGCCTCTGACCGGCCGCCGGGGCACGCCTTTCCCCTGCTTCCCCTCACAAGCTCGTGAAAAGTCGATGTCGCCCCCGTCCCCGCGCGCGCCCTGGTTGGCAGGGGTCCGGGGGGAGGCGTCTCCCCGGGCTCCCCCGGAGGCGCGCCCCACCGTCGGACCCGCGGCTAGGGTCCGGGGGACCAGTCAGCCATGGGCGGGGGGGGCGAGGAGGGCGAGGAGGAGAACCCCCGTGGGGACGGGGGGCCTTTTAGGGGTAGGTTTTTCACGAAGGAGGGAGGTTCGGAGGGCACAGCCCTCCGAGATACCTCTCGTTCGGAGGGGTGGGCAGCGTTGCTGCCCACCCCTCCAAACAAAAACCTACCCCTGTAAGGGACGGGGGGCGAGGGATCAGGTAACCATGGGCGGAGGGCGAGAGAGGGGGTCGGGAGACTTTTCACAGGCCTTGCTTCCCTGCACAGGGCTCGTGCATTATCGAGACCCAACTCCGCGCGTCCGCGCGTTGTGCGTTTGCTCCTGGATGGCGCGATGTGCTATATCTAATGCACACGCGGGAGGAGCAACCGCGCGTGGAGGAGGTGCGTTAAGGACAGGGGCGCCCGGCCCCGCGCAACGTAGCGCGGACCAAGAAAAAGACAATGATCATGGTCTATTCACTCTTAGATGTAGTAGCGCCGCGCTGACGCGGCGCCCTGACCGGCGATGGTCGCCGCGCGAGCGCGCACCATGGCGGTCAGCTGGCGAAAGGACAGGTTCGGTCATGCGAGGTTCGATCAAGCGGACGGCACTGGCGCTGGGTCTGAGCGGCCTCATAGTGCTGCCACAGGCATACGGCGGCCACGCGGCCGCGAAGAGCGCGGCCGCCGACGTCACCCTGAACGTCTGGTATCACGCCTACGGCGAAGCGGGCACGCACCAGGCGGTGCAAAATTACGCCCATCAGTATGAGCAGGCCCACCCCGGCGTGCATATCAACCTCACGTGGGTGGTCGGCCAGGGCGCCTATCCGCAGAAGCTCAATCCCGCCTTGTTGAGCAACAACGGCCCCGATGTCTACGAGAATGGCGGCGTATCGCTGACGGCCATCAAGACCAAGCAGGCCTACCCGCTGGACAGCCTCTACACACCGGCGGTGCGCAAAGACTTCAACCAGAAGGCGACCGGCCAGTGTACCTACGGCGGGCACGTCTACTGCGTCAGCATGGTCATCGACACCGGCGGCGTCTACTACCGCAAGAGCCTCTTCAAGAAGGCCGGCATCATGGGCGAGCCCAAGACGTTCAATGAGTTGCTGGCCGACGCCAAAAAGCTCAATACCAGCGGCGTCAAGGGCCTGTTCGTCGGCAACGACGGCGGCAGCAGCGCGCTAGGTGTCGGCGTCCTGCAAAACTCGGCCGGCATCGAGCTCATGAACGGCTCCAAGATCTCCTACGACAACGCGCGTGGTGTCAAGGCGCTGCAGGCGTTGCGCGAGTTGAAGCAATCCAACGTGTTGCTGCTCGGCGCGCCCGTCGATTGGTGGGACCCGTCGGCCTTCACGCAGGGCCTCGCCGCCATGCAGTACACCGGCCTCTGGGCCATGCCGCTCATCCGCAAGGCCGTGGGCGACGACTTCGGCTACATGGCGTGGCCGGCGCTCGACGCGCAGGGCAAGCCGGCCACCTTCTTCGGCGGCTGGAACCAGTACATAAACGGCAGGAGCCAGCACCTCACGCAGGCCCTCGACTATGTGAAGTGGGTATGGGTCCAAAACACCAAGGACCAGATCGACTTCAACACGAGCTACGGCTTCCACATCCCGCCGCGCAACTCGGCCGTGTCCGACGCCCCCAAACTGAAAAGCGGTCAAGCGGCGACGGCGGTGCAGGCGCTCAATAAGTACGCGCACTTCTACACCGTCCTCTACAACGACCCGGCGGTCCAGCAGCCCCTGGCGGACGCCGCGAACAGCGTCTTGAAGTCGAACACCGACGTGGCCACTCTCGCGCACCAGGCCGCGCAAAAGGCCCAGGCCGCGGTCAACTCCGAGCTGAAATAGACCCGCGTGGTCTGAGCGTATTCGCGGGATGGAGAGAGATGCTCTCTCCATCCCGCAATACCGGCAGAGAGTCGCGCGGGCGCGGAGTACCGCGGATGACGGTGGAGGCAGGCCCGCGCCCAAAGAGCGGCGCCTGTTCAGTCGCCGGGCGCTTTGACCTAGACCGGCGCAGAACCTCGACTAAGGATTGAGGGGGCAGTAGCATGAGCACGCATAGCGGGGTGGCGAGGGCCGTACCCGCGTCCAGGAGGGCCGCGCGGCGTCGCCGCGAGTTGACCACAACCTTGACCTTTTTCGCTTTCATGGCGCCGCTGCTCATCGGGCTGCTGGCCTTCACAGTCGTGCCGATCATCTGGGGCTTCCTGGTCAGCCTGAGCGACGCGCACGGCACCGTGAACGTGGGGCACTGGGTGGGGTTGAATAATTATCGCGCCGTCCTGTCCGACGGCGATTTCATCCAGTCGCTCAAAGTCGGGTTGATTTTCGCCGTGTTCATCGTGCCTCTGACGTTCGCGGCCTCCCTTGGGCTGGCGCTCCTGGTGAATAGCGTCGCCCACGGCAGGGCGTTTTTCCGCTCCGTCTTTTTTCTGCCCACCGCGTGCTCGTACGTGATCGCCTCGCTCATCTGGAAGCTGAGCATCTTCAACGGCGTGCGTTTCGGCATCGCCAACATGGTGCTGATCCATTTGCCGAACCTGGGGCCGATCCACCCGTCCGACCCGATCCCCTTCACTTTCGGGGCGCCGTGGGTCTGGTTGGTGCTCGTCACGGTGCGACTCTGGCTGCAAATTGGGTTCTACATGATCATCTTCCTGGCGGGATTGCAGGAGATCCCGCGCCATCTCTACGAGGCGGTGTACGTCGACGGCGCCAGGCCAGGGTGGACGACCTTCCGCCACATCACGTTCCCGCTGCTGCGCAACACCTCCGTCTTCGTCGGCGTGCTGCTGGTGCTCAACGCCTTCCAGGCTTTCGACGAGTTCTTCAACATCAATAATACGGACCCCAGCATCCGCCCTCCCTTGCTCTATCTATTCAACGCGGCGATCACCTCGCAGAATTATGGCATCGGCGCCGCGGGCGCCTTTATTGTCGCTTTCCTCATTATCGCGTTCACCTTCGTACAACTCCGCCTGTTCGGCCTGGGCCGGTCGGAGTAGCCCGTGTCGTATCGATCGGAAACCAGAGCAGAGGAGGCCCGACCATGGCGGTGACCGCCGCTCCCATGCGCGCCCGACGACGGCGCGCGCGCCCGCGCATCACGGTGCGCAGCGTTTTTCTCTACGCCCTGCTCATCGCGCTCTCCCTCGTTTTCCTGCTACCCTTCTACGTCATGGTGCGCAACGCCTTCATGACGGATCTGGAGATCACCTCGCCCAACTTCGAGGTCCTGCCGAGCGTCTGGCAGTTCGGCAACATCTCCGAGTTGTTGAATAATCCCGACGTGCCTATCTTGACCGGCATGCGTGTGTCGGCGATCATGGCGGTGTCGCAAGTGGTCTGCCAGATGATCTTCGCCTCGATGGCCGGCTACGCCCTGGCGCGCATCCCGTTCCGCTACTCCAATGTCGTGTTCCTGTTCGTGCTCGGCACCCTCCTGATCCCCAGTTCCGTCACGTTCATCCCCACGTATCTGGTGGTGTCCAGCTTGGGCTGGGTCAATACGCTGCAGGGGCTGATCGTGCCGGGGCTCTTCAGCGCCTTCGCCGCCTTCATGTTCCGGCAGTTCTACCTCGACTTCCCCGCCGAAGTCGAGGAGGCCGGGCGCGTGGACGGGCTGGGCTACTTCGGTATCTACCGCCGCATCGCCATCCCCAACTCAATCGGCATGATCATGGCGCTGGGCGTGATCGCGTTCATCACAAGCTGGAACAGCTTCACCTGGCCCCTGGTCATTGGCCAGAGCAACAGTATGTGGGCCGTGCAGGTCGACGTGTCCGCTTTCATCGCCTCGCAGACGATCATCCTGCACGAATCCTTCATGGGCGCGCTCCTGGCAATCCTGCCCATCGTGGTCGTCTTCCTGGTCCTCCAGCGATTCATCGTCGAGGGTGTCAAGCTCTCGGGCGTCAAGGGGTAGAGGGAACGCGATGACGATGAACGCGGGAGCGCGCCTGGGGCTGGATCTCTTCCGCCTGGATGGACGCGTAGCCCTGATCACGGGCGGCAGCAAAGGGCTGGGCGAGGCCATGGGCGCGGCGCTGGCGAACGCGGGGGCCGACGTGATGCTGGTCAGCCGCCACGAGGACGAGGCGCGGGTGACCGCGTCCGCGCTGGCCTCGGCGTCCGGGCGACGCGTCGAGGGCATGGCCGCCGACGTGACGGAGGAGGCGCAGGTGGGCGGGATAGTCGCGCGGACGCTGGACATCTTCGGGCGCATCGACATCCTGATCAACAACGCGGGCATCAACATCCGCAAACCGGCGCTCGAAATGGGCGAGGACGAGTGGGGCCGGGTGCTCGACGTGAACCTGACCGCGCCGTTCCTGTGCAGCAAGGCCGTGGCCCCGCACATGATCGAGCGGGGGTCGGGCCGCATCATCAACGTCAGCTCGATGCTCGGCACGGTCGGCCTGGCCGGGCGCGCGCCCTACACCTCCTCCAAGGGCGGCCTCATCCTGCTGACCAAGACGCTGGCCCTGGAGTGGGCGGCCCACGGCGTCACGGTGAACGCTATCTGCCCCGGCCCCTTCCGCACCCCGCTCAACGAGTCGCTGACCAACGACCCCGCGGCATACGCGGCGTTCATCTCCAACATCCCGCTGGGCCGCTGGGGCGAGCCGGCCGAACTCGGCGGCATCGTGCTGCTGCTTGCTTCGGACGCGGGGTCGTTCATCACCGGCAGCGCCTTGACCATCGACGGCGGCTGGACGGCGCGTTAGTGTAACTGGAGGTACACCAGGTACACCAGGTACAGGCTTGGCCTCCTACAACTATTGTGCGGAATCGTGTAGAGATGGATGAGAGAGGGCTGATGACGACGGCGATGGAAACGACGGCGGAAATGGTGGCGGCGCTGGGCGAGGAGATGGTGGCGACGCGACGGCAGTTGCACCGCACCCCGGAGTTGGGCTTCCAGGAGCGCGAGACCGCAGCGCTCATCGTGGAGCGCCTGCGCGCCATCGAGGGCGTCGAGGAGATTCGTGAGCGCGTGGGCGGGACCGGCGTGACGGCCGTGATCCGGGGGGCGCGCCCCGGCCCGGTCCTGCTCTGCCGCGCCGACATGGACGCGCTGCCCATCCACGAGGCCACCGGCGCCTCGTACGCCTCGACGCGCGACGGCGTGATGCACGCCTGCGGGCACGACGGGCACACCAGCATCCTGCTGGCGGTGGCCCATGTGCTGGCGGGGCGGCGCGACTCTTTCGCCGGGACGGCCTTCCTGGTATTCCAGCCCGCCGAGGAGATCCTGACCGGGGCGCGGGCCATGCTCGACGACGGGTTGATGGACCTCGCCGGCGCCTCCGTCACCGCCACGCTTGGCCTGCACCTCGCCAACTGGCTGCCCCTGGGCATGGTCGGCGTGCGCGTAGGACCCTCTTTCGCCGCCGTGGATCGCTTCACGGCTGGGATCATCGGGCGCGGCGGGCACGGGGCGGCGCCGCATCAGGCGGTCGACCCGGTGGTCACGGCGGCCGAGGCGGTGCTGGCGCTGCAGCGCATCGTGGCCCGCGAGCTCGACCCGCTCGACCGCGCCGTTCTCTCGGTCTGCCGCATCGACGGCGGCTCGGCCTTCAACATCATCCCCGAGCGCGTGGAACTGGAGGGCACGGTGCGCACCTTCGACCCGGGGGTGCGCGCGGCCATCGCCGCCAAGATGGAGCGCGTGCTGGCCGGTGTAGCCCTGGCTGGCGAGGCCCGGCACGAACTCGCGATCGAGACGGGGCCGCCCGCGGTGGTCAACAGCCCCGCCCTGTGCGCCCTCGTGCGCGCGGCGGCGGCGCCGGTCGTGGGGCCGGGAAACGTGACCGAGCCGGACCCCACCATGGGCGGGGACGACGTGGCTCTGTTCCTGGAAAAGGCGCCGGGCTGCTACTTCCTGGTCGGGTCGAGCGACCCCGCGCGCGGCCTCGACGCCGCGCATCACCACCCGCGCTTCAACTTCGCCGAGGAGGCGCTCGCCACCGCCACCGCCGTCTTCGCCGACGCCGCCCTGGCCTATCTCCGCCAGTAACGGCGTCGGCGAAGACGGCGGTGGCAGTGTCAATCCTGTTTTATCCGCCGACCGCCGGCGCGGTCGTGGCGTCCGCGTCGAGCGTCACACCGGTCTCACCCTCCAGCAGGGGCAACCATACGCTGAAGGTCGTCCCCTCCCCTTCGGTCGACGCGACCGTGATCCGCCCCTCGTGCGCCGCGACCAGCTCCCGGCAGACAAACAGGCCGAGGCCCAGGCCCCCCCCCGCGACGAACGGTCGGTGTGCGCCACCTGGTAGAACCGCGTGAAGAGGTGGGGCAACTGATCGGCCGCGATACCGCGACCGTAATCCTGTACCTCCAATTCGACTCCATCGCCGGCGCGGCGCAGCCGTACGTCGATGCCCTGCGCGCTGGGCGCATGCGTGGCGGCGTTGGTGAGCAGGTTGAAAAGAATCTGCTCCAGCCGCCCCGCGTCGCCGCTCACCCATACAGGCGCCGCGCCGGCGGCGAGGCGGATTGCTTGTCCGGGGGACAACGCCTGCGCCGTGTCCACCACCTGCTCCACCAGCGGGACCAGGTCCACCGGGCCGACATCGAGCGTCAACTTCCCGCTCTGCAAGCGCGCCGCGTCCGTCAGGTCGCGCACCAACGTCACGAGCCGCCGCGTCTGGTGCAGCGCCCGCGTCGCATAGAGGCGCGAGCGATCATCGCCGCCCGCGTCGAGCAACGACGCCAGCAAGTCGAGGTAGCTGTTGATGGAGGTCAACGGTGTGCGCAGCTCGTGGCCGGCCAGCACCAGAAATTCTTCTTGTAGACGACGATGCCGGTCGGCCAGGGTAACGTCACGGATGACGACGACGCCGTGCGTCGCGCCACCCTCATGGAGCGGCTGCCCGGTCGCCATGAACCAGCGCCGGGTGTCCTCCCCCGCGATGCTGCGGACCCCCGTGGCCACGCTGAACGAGAGGCTGAACGTCTCGCCGCGTGCGGCGCGGACCCGTGGCGTCTGCGCGGGCGCCAACGGCTGCCCCCGCGCATCATCCATGGTCACGGCGCTGTCCATGTCACCGAACAGCCGCGCGTAGGCCGCGTTCGCGCGCACGGTTGTTCCCGCCCGGTCCACTACCAAGACGGCCTCCTCGACGCCGGCCAGGATGACCGCGAACTGCGCCCGCTCCGCCTCCAGGACGGCGCCCAGTTCCTGCAACGCCACGCGATGCGCCATCAGTTCCGCGTTGGTCCGCTCCACCTCCTCGACGGTCGCCTCCAGATCGGCGTTGCGCGTTCCCATCGCGTCGTTAGTGGCGTGCAACTCGTCATTACGCGCTTCCATAGTCTCGTTCGTGGTCCGCAACACCTCGTTGGCTGTCTCCATAGTGTCGTTCGCGGCGTGCAACGCCTCGTTGCGAGTAAGGGCGCCCCGCGTCGTGGCCCGCGCCTCGGCCGTGTCACGGCGCAGTGTCGTGTTGGTATTGGTCAGCATGTCGTTGGCCGCGCCGAGCGCGCGATTGGCGGCGACCATCTCCCGCACCTGCGCCGCCAGACGCGCCGTTTCCGTTTCGACGTCCTCCCGGTGGCCCACGGTCGCCCGCTCCCATGCATCACGGTCCTGCTCCATCGCGCCGCCCTCACTTTCCATGGTCGACACCTGTGCCAACCCCGGCCGAGAGGCCCCCACGGCTCGCGGGCGCCGTGGCCGTGTCCAGCCAACGCTCGAACTCATCCGGCGGCAAGGGCTGGCTCAGGTAGTGGCCCTGCGCCAGATCGCAGCCCAGTTCCGCTAGCCGCTCCCACGTGTTCTGATCCTCGACGCCCTCGGCCACCACCGCCAGCCCCAGCGCGTGGCCCAGCCCGATCGTCGAGGCCACGATCGCCGCGTCGGCCTCATCCGTGGCCAGGTCGCGCATAAACGTCCGGTCGATCTTGAGTTGGTGGACAGGCAGCCGCTTGAGATACGCCAGCGACGAGTAGCCTGTCCCGAAGTCGTCGACCGCGACGCGTACCCCCTGATCGGCTAGCCACGTGAGCACGGCCAGCGTGCGCGCGGCGTCGGCCATTAGAACGCTCTCGCTCAGCTCGATGCAGAGCCCCTCCGGCGGCGTCTCATACTGGGCCAGTAGCTCCAGGATCATCTCGGGGAGCTGTGGGTCGTGCAGGTTGAACATGGAGAGGTTGACCTGCACGGTCAGAACGCGCCCCACTCGCCGCCACGCCTGCCCCTGCCGCAGCGCCTCCGCCAGTACCCAGCGCGTCAGCGCCCCTATCTGACCCGTCTGCTCGGCCAGCGGGATGAACTCGTCGGGCGGCACGAAGCCGAACTTGGGATGGCGCTAACGCGCCAGCGCCTCCACGTCGCGCGCCCGGCCGGTCGCCAGCGCGACCATCGGCTGGTAGTGCAACACCAACTCCCCCTGGACGATGGCTGGGCGCAGCGCCGCGGCCAGCGTGAGGCGGTCGGGGCTGTGCGCGTCCTGCGCGGGCGCGTAGACGGTGTAGCCCCCCCCGCGCCCGCTTGGCCACGTAGAGGGCCACATCGGCGCGGCGCAGCAGCGTCTGGGCGTCGGCGCCGTGGACAGGACACAGCGCGATGCCCACGCTGGCCCCGATCTGGAGCGGCTGCCCCTCCACCTCGATCGGCGCCTCCAGAGTATCCAGGAGCTTGCGCGCAACGAGCAGCGCGCCAGTCTCGTCAGCGGTGGTCAGCAGCACGGCGAACTCATCGCCGCCCAGGCGGGCCACCGTATCGACACCGCGCATAGCCTGTTGCAGGCGCTCGGCCACCCGCTGCAACAGCAGGTCGCCTGCGTGGTGGCCGAGCGTGTCGTTGACCTCCTTGAAGCGGTCGAGGTCCAGCAACAGCAGGGCCAGCGGACGCCCCGTGCGCGCGGTGGACAGAAAGGCCTGCGCCAGGCGGTCGTGCAGCAGGGTGCGGTTGGGCAGATCCGTCAGCGCGTCGTACAGCACCTGGTGGCGCAACGCCGCCTCCATCGCATGACGCTCGGTCACATCGAGCGCGGCGCCGACCAGACGCCGCGGGGCGCCCGTTTCGTCACGCTCCAGGCGCGCCTCGGTCTGCACCATGCGCAGCGCGCCGTCCGGCCCGGCCACGCGATAGACGAAGCTCGACGGTGTGCCCCTGGTCGCCGTCTCATGGAGTGCGGCAATCACGTCGTCCCGGTCCTCCGGATGGACCGCGTCGCGGTAGCGATCGAGGGTCGGGACGACCTTCCCCGGCGCGTAGCCCAGCAGGCGATACGCCTCGTCCGACCAACGCATCTCGCCGCTCACAAGGTCCTGCTCCCAGTTTCCAAGGTGGACAAGTTGCTGGGCAGCCGCCAGGCTCTCCTCGGAGGCGGCCAGATCGCGCAACGCCGTGGCCAACTCGGCGGCGCGCTCCGTCGCCGCCACCTGCGTCCGCGTGTTCTCGGCGCGTGCCCGCGCGTTTTCGATGATGGTGGCGGCATAGCCGGCCAGGGTTTCGGATAGGCGCAACTGGGTGGCCGTCGGCGTCACGGCGGTGCGCCAGCCTAGCACCAACACGCCCATGACCACGTCGTGGCTGAGCAACGGCGTTGCCAGACCGGTTCGCCCGCCCTCGCTCTGATGAAGTGGGAACAGGTCCAGGGGCGCCTCGAGCGCCTCGCCCAACCGCTCCAGCACGACCGTTTGCCGGGCCTCGAACAGGCGCCGCGCCACCGCGGTGTCCGTCGGGAACGGCGCCAGCGCGCCGGCGTCCGACTGCGCGCCCCAGAGGCCGTGCCAGGCGTCCACGCCGTCCTCGTCACGCAACGCGACCCCCGCGTAGTCGGAGCCAAGCAGGCGGCTGGCGTACTCCGCGACGAGGGCGACCACGCGATCCGGGTCCGGCTCGGCGGCGCCGCGCTGCATCAGGTGGGTCAGCGCCTCGGCCTCGGCCCGCTGGCGTTCGGACTCGGCGTACAGGCGCATCGTCTCCAGCGCGGGCGCGAACTGCGCCGCCAGGACGGTAAGCAGGCGGACCTCCGCGGGCGTGACCGATCGCGGGGTGTAGCTCACGGCGACCAGCGCGCCACGCGCCTCGTCGCGCACCAGCAGCGGGACGGCCACGGCGCTGCGCACCCCGAGGGCGACCGACCCCGCCGCGCCCGGCCCCCACGTCTGGTAGTCCTCGACCACGACGGGGCGGCGCTGGGCGAAGGCTTGGCCCCCGGCGCCCTGCTCGGTATGGAGGAGTTGGATCGGCTGGGCGGTCGAGGGGCTAGTGGAGGCCAGGGGCGCGAGGACCGAGGCGGCGGCATCCCACCAGTACAGGTCCACGCCGTCGCAGGCCAGGAGCTCGCGGGCATGCTCGACGGTCACGTGCGCCAGCGCGGCGGGGTCGAGCAGAGCGCTGGCGGCGCTGACCATCGCGTCCAGCGCCGGAGCAGCCGACAGGGAGTCCATCACACGCCTTCGTGTCCTTTCCCGTCCTGTATGCCCCTACTACCCGCCGGCGCCGTGACAGCGCGTACACGCCTTTAGCGCGAGGGTACGCGGTAGCCAGTGACCAGCGTGAGCCTCACGCGCCCGCGAGGGCCAGCGGCTGGTGGGACAACGCGGCAGTCTGACCACCATCGCACTATTGTCATAGTATACCTTGTGGGACCGCAAGCGGTCCTACAAAGTACGTCGCCCACCAGGGCTCGTGAATTGTCGGGGCAGGCGTGCCTGCGTGTGCCCGTCCGCCGGCACGCCTCGTCGTTGGCGGGGGTCTGGGGGGAGCCATCTCCCGGGGTTCCCCCGGAAGGGGCTTGGGCGACTTTTCACGGACCCTGCGTCGTCCACGCACACCGTGCGGTCCTTTTCAGCCCCTCCCCCAACGCTTGTCAGACTTGACCGTGGGCGGGCTTGGCAGGGGCGTGGGCGGGCTTGGCGTGGGCGGGCGCGGGCGCGACGACGACATGAGCGTCGCGCCTGGGCCTGCCACATGGCGTGTGCGCCGTGACCGTGAGGGTCGCGGATGTCGACCGGCGTGGGTTGTAGGCGATGTGTATCCGCGCGGTCACCGCGCCGTCAGCGCCGGTCCGCGCGGTCACGGTCGCGCTATAGAGGACGATCGTCTTCGTCACCTTCCGCACGCGCGGGCCTTGATGGCTTACGCCGTGCGAGCGTGCGCTGGCGTGCGCTAGACCATGACGCGGGGCGGGCACGGCGCGGTCGCGGATGACGATGACGCTGGAGCGCGTGAGTTGCAGCGTGACGGATATAGTCGTGCGCGGCTCCGTGACCACGCGCACATCCACGTTTCCGTTGCCGATCACGATGCCGTGCGGCACACTCACGCTAATCGACGGCTTGCGCTTACATTTAATCGGTGGCGGGGCCGTGCGGGTCGCCGTCGCCGTCGCTTTCGCGGTCGCGCTAGCCGTGGCCGTGCCGGTCGCCGTGCCGGTCGCCGTGCC
>JAABUM010003152.1_pt1 | contig 20902 bp, 13 predicted proteins | sample 5559161 | NCBI WGS metagenome assembly JAABUM01 (sample SAMN10711868, study PRJNA513369) | rock metagenome | isolation source: Antarctica rocks | place: Antarctica: Victoria Land, Siegfried Peak nord
GGGCCGGAAGGGCCGGAAGGGCCGGAAGGGCCGGAAGGGTATCTGCCGGCCGTCGATGGAACGGTGTTCGTGGACCTGGAGAAGGTCCCGTACGAGGCTCTCGATCTCCTCAACCGCATCGCCGACCTCAAGGCCGAGGATGGGCGGTTACGGGTCATGCCGAGCGTCGCCAGGATGGTCGACACGCTGGACCTGCTCCGCGAACACGCGCTGCTGCGCTATCTCAAGGCGCACAGCGCCGATTTTCGAGCTGTCCTCGAGCGGCTCGACGCGCAGTGGGGCAAACTAATCATTCACGAGAACCTGCTGGTGGCGCGGGTCACCGATTTGAGCCTGCGAGTGAAACTGCAACAAGCGTTCGACGGTACGGACGGCGCGCCCTCCGCGACGCTCGTCCCCCTATCGGGCGACTATATCGCCTTCCCGCGCGCCAGGCTGGGCGATGTCGAGAAGGTGCTGAAAAAGGCCGGACACGTCGTCAAGGCGGTGCGGGCTACATGACATCTATCATGACTACGCTGCCGGATACGGCGCCCCTGACCCCAGTCCGCCCGGATAACCTGACCGTGTACGCCAACCCCAACGACCTGCGCCGGGACCTGCACACGTTCGTGGGATATGTGAGCGGGCGCGCCATCAAGCGCTCGAATCGCGGGAATGACTTGCCCCAGGTGGACTACAAGCGGCTGGCGCGGCTGATAGACGACGGCTGGCCGGAGTCGGAGCCGGATGGGGAGGGCGGCTTCGGGGCCGCTCTCTACGGGCACAGGGCGGAAGCCTACAGCTGGATCTACTACCTCGACCGGCTGGCGCGAAAGATGGACTTCATCAGCTATGACACGAAAGGCGTGTATCGCGGGTACAGCAGCGCGGAGCCGTCGTTTCCCGACAACCTTATCCGCTTCAACGCCGAGGCCTATCGCGCCTTCCTGGCCCTGCCCCTGGTCACGCAGGAGCGCCGCCTGCTGGACACGCTGGTGGGCGACTACAGCTCCGGCCAGAACGAGTTCTACACGGTCGGTATCCGCGGGCGGCTGGACCGCTTCCCCAACTGGGGCAGCGCCGTCGGGGTGATGGCTGGGCTGGACTTCGCCGCGCCCCGGCGTTTCCTGCTCGACCTGCTGCAACGCTGCGAGCCGGGCGTCTGGTACAGCGCCGCGGACCTGGTCGCATATCTGAGAGAAAACTACCCGTACTTCTTGATCCCGCAGAAGAAGCCCGCGCCGGCCAAACAGAAGCCGGCCAAATGGCCGCAGCCCGAGGAGAAGCGCTACGGCAATTTTCACGAATACGAAGATGTCTATCAATATAGCCGCAACCCCATACCCGACGACGCGCCGGACGGATTCGAGCGCGTCGAGGGTCGCTATGTCGAGCGTTTTCTCGAAGGGGCGCCCCTGACGCTCGGGTACATAGACGTCGCCTACGCGGACCCCGCGGGGTCGTCCTCCAGGCCGTCGCGGGGTCTGCTCCGGGCCTTCCGGGTCAACGAGCGGTTGCGGCAGGCCATGCGCGGCGACGTCCCGCAGCCGCGGGTCACCGTGCAGCCCAACTTCGAGATCTACATCGAGTCGGTGTTCTATCCCGCCTCCCTGGTCAACCGCCTGGCGCCGCTGTCCGACATCGTCCGCGAGGACCTGACCACCATCCTCAAGCTGCAGAAGCAAAAGGTCGCGGCGCAACTGGCCGAGAATGAGGGGCTGGACGTGGTCGCGCTCCTGAAAAACGTGACCGGGCAGGATTTGCCCCAGAACGTCGCGATAGAGCTGGAGGAGTGGGCTGGGCACGCCGATGTCTTCACGCTCTACGACGGTTTCGGGCTGGTCGAGTCGGTCGATGGGAACGCCGCCGTCGAGGCCTCCACGGCCGAGGTCGTGGGCGACTCGCTGCGGCTGGTGCGCGATCCGGCCGCTCTGTTCGCGCGCCTGCTGGAGTCCGGCACGATCGCCCTGCGCATCCGGCACGGCGACGCGGCCCTGGAGACCTTGCCCACGAAAGCGTACACGGTCTTCCCGCGCAAAGCGGCGGAGCCCCGGGCTCCGCAAAAGCGGGCGAAACAGGTGGTGACGGTGAAACGCGAGACGCTAATCGCGCTGCGCTTCCCCGACGACGGTGTGTTCGAGGAGTTCCGCAAGGCGCTGCTCGAGGCGCGCTGCATCTTCGAGATCGACAAAGAAGCGCGCACCCTGACCCTCTCGGGGAAAGACGAGGCCGAGATCAAAGGGGCCATCAAGCGCCTGGGCGGCGAGTACGCGATCCGCCTGGAGGATCCGCCATGAGCGCGCGCGGCCCCCTGATCATCCAGAGTGATCACAGCTTGATGCTCGAAGTGGACCACCCCGACTACGCGGACTGCCGCGACTTCCTGGGCGCGTTCGCAGAGCTGGTCAAGTCGCCGGAGTTCATCCACACCTACAAGATCACGCCCCTATCCTTGTGGAACGCCGCCGCGCTGGACAGCCCGCTCACGGATATCCTGGCCGGGCTGGAGCGGTTCGCCCGCTACGACGTGCCCGCCAACGTGCTGACCGATTTGCGCGAGTGGTACAGCGCCTACGGGACGCTCATCTTGCATCAGGATGCGCCGGGCACGCTGCGCCTGGAGGTGACCGAGGCAACCATCCTGGAGCGCCTGTGTCACGACCAGGCCCTGCAACCGTTCTGGCTGGACGAGCGCGGGGGCGCGCTGATCGTGCCCGCGGGCGAGCGCGGCAATCTCAAGCAGGCCCTCGTGCGGGCGGGCTACCCGGTCAAGGACCTCTGCGGATATGTGTCGGGGACGGCCCTCGACATCGGCCTGCGGGAGCGCACGCCCGATGGGCGCGCGTTCCACCTGCGCGATTACCAGCAGGACGCCGTCCAGGCGTTCTACCACGCGGGGCGCGACACCGGCGGGAGCGGCGTGATCGTGCTGCCCTGCGGCTCCGGCAAGACGATGATCGGCCTGGGCACGATGGCGGAGGTCGCGAGCCAGACGCTGATCGTCACGACCAACAATATCTCGGTGAGCCAGTGGCGCGACGAGTTGCTCGACAAGACCCTCCTGGCGGCGGACGCGATCGGCGAGTTCACCGGCATCGAGAAGACGATCAAGCCCGTGACGATCACCACGTATCAGATGCTGACCCACCGTTCGTCCAGGGACGCCCCCCTGGAAAACCTGCGCATCTTCACCGAGCACAACTGGGGCTTGATCATCTACGACGAGGTGCACATGCTGCCCGCGCCCGTCTTCCGGGCGACCGTGGAGATCCAGGCGCGCCGCCGCCTGGGCTTGACGGCGACCCTCGTCCGCGAAGACGGCCGGCAGGACGACGTGTTCGCCCTGATCGGCCCCAAGCGCTACGATGTGCCCTGGAAGACGCTGGAGAGCCGCGGCTACATCGCGGAGGCCTTTTGCACCGAATACAGGCTCAAGCTCCCGCCCGAGGAGGAGCTGCTCTACGCGCACGCCGAGAAGAAAGACCGCTTCCGCATCGCGGCGGAAAACTCGCGGAAGCTGGAGCTCACGTGCGAGCTCATCGTCAACCACGATGGGGACAACATCCTGGTGATCGGGCAATTCATCGCGCAGCTGGAGCATCTCGCCGCGGGGTTGAACGCGCCGCTCATCACCGGTAAGACACGGCATGCCGAGCGCGAGAAGCTGTACGCGGCCTTCAAGGCGGGGACGATCCCGGTGTTGGTCGTCTCGAAAGTCGCCAATTTCGCGGTCGACTTGCCGGATGCGAACGTCTTGATCCAGGTGTCGGGCACGTTCGGGTCGCGGCAGGAAGAGGCGCAGCGGCTCGGCCGCATCCTGCGCCCCAAAGAAGCTCCGTCCTACTTCTACACCCTGGTCTCCAAGGGCACCGACGAGCAGACGTTCGGCACGAAACGCCAATTGTTCCTGGTCGAGCAGGGCTACAAATACGGTATCCGGTTTTTCTGACGGGCGCGCCGCCGGCGAGGCTCCGATCCACCGAACGCGCGCCACGTATACATGTGAGCGCGACCACGTTTGACATAAGATAGTGGATAACTTTTCTGGACTCGCGCGCCCCGCTGCATTACCATGAGTGAGTGCCGTCTCCAGATTTCACCCACCTGCACTGCCACACCGAATACTCTCTGCTCGACGGGCTGGCGCGCGTGGGGCCGCTCATGGACGCCGCCGTCAAACAGGGCATGACCAGCCTGGCGCTGACCGACCACGGCGTGATGTTCGGCGCGGTCGAGTTCTACGACGAGGCCAAGAAGCGCGGCATCAAGCCCATCATCGGCCTCGAGGCGTACGTGGCCCCACGCGGGATGCATTTGCGCGAAGGCAAGCAGGACGCCTCGGGCTACCACTTCGTGCTGCTGGCCGAGAACGAGACCGGCTACCGCAACCTGCTGACCCTGGCCAGCGAGGCGCAACTGCGCGGCTACTACTACAAGCCGCGCGTGGACAAAGACCTGCTTGCCAAGCACAGCGACGGGCTGATCGCGCTCTCGGCCTGCCTCTCCTCGGAGGTGGCGCGCCACCTCGTCAGGGAGGATTACCAGGCGGCCGAGAAGGCGGCCAGGTGGTACGCCGAGGTGTTCGAGGACCGCTTCTACCTAGAGATCCAGGACCATGGCCTCGCCGAGCAGCGCATCGTCAACAAGCATCTCGCGGCCATGGCCAAGCGCCTGGGCATCCCGCTCGTCGTGACCAACGACGTGCACTACATCGCCAGGGAGCACGCGCAGGCGCAGGAGATCCTCTTGTGCGTGCAGACCGGCACGACGATGGACGATCCCAAGCGCATGAAGATGGACTCGCACGAGTTCTACCTCAAGAGCGCCGGGGAGATGTGGGACACCTTCGGGGCCGAGTTCCCCGAGGCCCTCAAGAACACCATGGCTATCGCCGAGCGCTGCAACCTGGACCTCGAGTTCGGTCGCGTGCAGCTCCCCGAGATGCCCGTCCCGGCCGGCCACACGGTCGACACCTACCTCGCCGAGGTTTGCCACGATCGCCTGGCCCAGCGCTACGACACGGTGGGGGACGAGGTGCGCGAGCGCCTCGACTACGAGCTCTCCGTCATCAAAAAGACCGGCTTCGCCGCCTATTTCCTCTTGCTCGACGACATCATCGGCCACGCGCGCGCCGAGGGCATCATGGTGGGGCCGGGGCGCGGGAGCGCCGTCGGCAGCCTGGCCTCGTACTGCCTGGGCATAACAAACGTCGACCCGCTGGAGTTCGACCTGCTCTTCGAGCGTTTCCTGAACCCCGATCGGTTGAGCATGCCCGATATCGACACCGACTTCGCGGACGACCGCCGCGACGAGGTGATCCGCTACATCACCGAGCGCTTCGGGGCGGACTGCGTGGCGCAGATCAGCACTTTCGGCACGATGGCCGCCAAGGCGGCGATCAAGGACGTGGGGCGCGCCCTCGCCATCCCCTTCGGCGACGTCGACCGGCTGTGCAAGCTGATCCCGCCGATGCCGCTCAAGATCACCATCAAGGACTCGATCGACGCCGTCCCGGAGCTCGCCGATCTCTACAAAGGTGACGCGGGTGTGAAGCGCCACCTCGACCAGGCCATGGCCCTGGAGCACGTCAAGCGCCACGCCTCCACGCACGCGGCCGGCGTGGTCATCTCGCGCGACCCGCTGGTGGGGGTGACGCCGCTGGTGCGGGCGGGCAAGGAGGGCGACGAGGGCCAGGCCTCGCAGTACGACGCGGGCGTCCTGGACAAGATTGGCCTGCTCAAGATGGACATCCTGGGCCTGACCACGCTGACCCTGATCCAGCGCACGGTCCGCAACATCGAGCAGCACAAGGGCATCCTGATCGAGCCCGACGAGATCCCGCTCGACGACCCCTACATCTACGAGTTGCTCTCCGGCGGCGAGACGGCCGGCATCTTTCAGCTCGAGAGCGGAGCCATGCGCAAGGTGCTGCGCGACATGAAGCCCGACCGCTTCACCGACATCGTGGCCGTCGTGGCGCTCTACCGGCCCGGCCCCATGAACTTTATCCCGCAATACATCGCGCGCAAGAACGGCGCGGAGCCGATCAAATACCTGCACCCCGACCTCGAGCCGATCCTAAAAGACTCGTACGGCATCATCGTGTTCCAGGACCAGGTCTTGAGGATCGCGCTGGAGTTCGCGGGTTTCACGTGGGGCGAGGCCGACAAGCTGCGCAAGGCCATGGGCAAGAAGCTCGTCGAGGAGATGAAGAAGCAGCAGGCCCACTTCGACGAGGGCTTCGCCAAGACGACCAAGTGGGTCTACCAGCAGGACGAAACGGGCGCGCCGACCGCCGTCGAGGTCCCCAAGCCCGCCTACCCTGTCAAGCTGGCCCATGAGTTGTGGCCGCTGATGGAGACCTTTGCGGGATATGGGTTTAATAAATGTCTATGGTCGAAGACATATATTGAGTTATCCGACGGGTCACGGATGCATATTTCAGCAGCTTATAGAAACCCGCCCGTCGCGATCATGTCAATGTGGCCGGACGGCAGGATCAGGCCGCACAAGGTCGCGCGCATCGTCAAGACCGGGCGCAAGGCGCTGGTCAAAGTTACAACTCGCACGGGCAAAGTCATCGTGGCAACGCCCGAGCACCGTCTGCTCACGACCGATGGGTACAAGCGCATCGACGAGATGGGCGTCGACACCGAGCTCATGACCGTCCCACACGAGGCGACAGGGAAACAGCGCCGGGCGCGACGCGAGATTATGACAGGGCTTAATCGCAGCCCCGAGCAGCGTGGGCGGACCAGCGAGCGACTATCCTGGCGCATCGCGGCGACGTCGGGGGGGGAGTTCGCATCCCCTCGGGTCCGCGACGGACGCGCGCCCGAGGGGATGCGGACCGCAGCGGTGGCGATGCACGAGAGGGTCAAGTGGCTTTACGCCAACGACCCTGCCTGGAAAGCCAGGGTCGTGCAGGCTAGCCTCGCCAGCGTGCGCGACTGCTACGACACAGGGCCGGGCTACGGCCGCTGCTCCAGCGCCTCCAACGGTATGTGGTGCGCGAGCCAGCCCGAGCGCGATATGTGCGAGTGGCTCATCGCCCAGGACATGGACTTCGAGATGCACAGGGCGCTGCCCAATGGACGCATCTGCGACTTCTACTTTGCCGGCGTCTACTGGGAGATGGACGGCATGGACCGCGCGCCGGCCTACGTCGCCGACAAGTACGGCGACTTGCCCTACGTCGTGGTCACGCCTGAGGACTACAAGTTCGTCGTGGAGCGCCATCTCGCCTTGGCGCACGCCGAAAACGGCGACCCTATCGTGTCTATCGAGCCGGCCGGCGAGGGGCAGACCTACGACATCGAGATGGCGCCCGACGGCCCGCTCAACTTCATCGCCAACGAGGTCGTGTCGCACAACAGCCACGCCGCCGCCTACGCGCAGCTGGCCTGCCAGACGGCCTACCTGAAGGCGAAGTACCGCGTCGAGTACATGGCGGCCTGCCTCTCCATCGAAACAGGCACGCCGGACCGCATGGCCGTGGTGCTCGGCGAGTGCCGCCGCCTCGGCATCGGCATCCTGCCGCCCGACATCAACCATAGCGACCTGGACTTCACGGTCGAGGGCGAGAGCGTGCGCTACGCCCTGCAGGCCATCAAGAACGTCGGCGCGGGCGCCATCCGCTGCATCGTGGAGGCGCGCGAGAAGGATGGTCCCTTCAAGGATGTCGACGACTTCTCGCGCCGCGTCGACTGGAAGGCGCTCAACAAGCGCGCCCTGGAGAGCCTCATCAAGGCGGGCGCGCTGGACTCTCTGGGCGACCGCGCCCTGTTGCTCGGCAACCTCGACCGCATCTGCTCGCACGGCCAGCGCGCCGAGCGCAGCGCCGCCTCGGGGCAGGTCTCACTCTTCGCCGCGGTGGCCGACATGGAGGCCCTGGCCCTGCCGTCACTGGTGCTCACCACCGTTCCCGACGTGCCCAACAAGCAGCTGCTGGCCTGGGAGAAAGAGATGCTCGGCCTCTATGTGTCCGAGCACCCGCTCGCGGCCTTCCAGGAGCAGGGCCGCCTGCTGGGCGTCGTCTCGATCTCCGCGCTCGGCCCTGTGCACGCGACGCAGAAAGTAAAGGTTGGCGCGCAGATTGTGGCTATGCGCACGATTCTGACCAAGAAGAGCGAGACCATGATGGCCCTGACGTTCGAGGACCTGGAGGGCTCGATCGAGGCCGTGGCCTTCCCGCGCACGTACGCCCGCTTCAAGGAGTTGTTCCAGGAGTCGGCCATCCTGCTCGTTACCGGCGCGGTCGACACGCGCAACGACCGTCTGCAGCTGATCATCGACGACGTCGCGGTCTTCGAGGGCAAGGTCAGCGCCGGCGTGGAACGCTTCAGCGTCTACTGCCCGCGCACGGGCGACGACGAGCGGGACATGGCCCTGGTGCTGCAGGTCTACCTCTTGCTGCGCGAGTTCCCCGGCAAGGACAGGGTCGAGATCCTGACCGACGCGTATGGGCCGGGCGAGCTGGACGGGTCCGGCGGCCGGCGCGCGCCCATCCCGCTCCCGGACGGCACGAGTTGCTGCTGCCCCGAGTTGATAGAGCGGCTGCGCGCGCTGCCCGGCCTGGGGCCCGACGCGGTGGAGATCGTGGCCGCCGCGCCGCCCGCTCCACTCGCGCCGCCCGCGTCGCTGGAGGTCATCGAGGGGAGTCTCGTCCCGGACAGGGGACCCGGCGTGGACGCGCGGCTGCGGTACGACGACCCGTTCGCCGCGCTCGACCCCGAAGAAGACCTCGTCGCGGCCTGGTAGCGCCCCTTGCGCACGTTCGACCTGGTAGCATGAGGCCATGACGGACACCGATACAAGCAGGGGTCGCATCCACTCGCTCAACATCTCGAAGGGCGGCGTGCCTAAGAGGACCATCGAGCGGGCGCCTGTCACGCGCCTCGGGCTCGTGGGCGACAAGCACAACAACACGCGCCTGCACGGCGGCCCTGAGCGCGCCGTCTGTCTTTACTCGGTCGAGTTGATGCGCAGGCTCAACGCCGAGGGGCACAACATCGCGCCCGGCTCGCTCGGCGAGAACGTGACGCTCGAAGGGGTCGACACGACGGCGCTCGAGCCCGGCGATGTGCTGCGCCTCGGCCCCGAGGTCGTGTTGCAGATCAGCGCGTACACTACGCCCTGCAAAAAGATCGCCCATAACTTCGCCGGCGGCGACTACTCGCGCCTCTCCGCCAAGCTGCACCCCGGCGAGAGCCGCCTCTACGCCCGCGTCCTCGCCGAGGGCTCGCTGGCCGTCGGTGACCCCGTCACTACGATAGGAGCGTAGCCTCGGCCTACAGTAGAGTAGGCCGTTCTTCATCTGCTCGATGATCACCGACCACCAGTTCTCGGCGGTTGCAATCGCTGTCGGATCAAGATCGACACGGCGCCTACTTGCGCTTTTTGTGTCCTTTGCGCGACTTGCCCCCCTTCTTGCCCGATGTCCCCAATGCCCCCGATGTTCTCGATGGATTGCTACCAAGGGCCGGCGGCAGAGGTGGGAGAGGTGGAAGGGACGGCAGGCCGTAGCGGCGTGCGAGGCGGTTTGGTCCGTCGGGCGCCGGTTGCGTCAGCTGGATGCGCTCTGGGAACAAACCCAGCGCGACGCGCACGTCGTCCCAATCGCCCGCGACCATGAGATCGACGGCGCGGGCGTCGAAGGCCTTCTGGATCGAGGGTGCGGCCTCCGTCGCCTTGAGGTCGATGAGGTCGCTTATCAGGAAGCCGTTGAGCTCGGGATCGTTGTCCGCGAACTGATCGAGTTGGCGCGCCAGGGCCGCGACGGACGCGTCGCGGGCGTCGGGGTGCAGGTTTCCGAGCTTGGCCAGGGCTGTCGCGGGGGTGAGGCGATTGGACAGCTCCCGCGTGTCGTCGGCGAGATAGGCCGCGAGGGCGGGGATAGCGGTCGCGCCGATCAGGCTATACACCTCCGGCAACTCTTCGTGGACCCAGTCGTCGTCCTCCCCGGCCTGCGAGAGCAGGTCCAGCAGCGGCGCGATGGCCTCCTCGGCGCGCAGTTGGCCCAGGGCGCGCCAGGCGTGCAGCGGTCCCCACACCTCGCGGCTGTCCGGGTCGCCGTTGTTGAACACGTCGTCCCGGGTCAGGCGGATCAGGTCGGGGATCTGCGCGGGGCCGAGCCCGTCGCGCAGGTAGTTGGGCCACCCGTACGGATCGCCGGGCGCGGCGCGCAGCTCGCGCGGGTCGCCCAGGGTCAGCAGCTTCGCGACGGGCGGCGGGTATCCGCCGCCCACGATCTCGCCTTGCATCGCAACCTCCTCAAAGGGTCAGGCTCTTTGTTTCCACCGCCTCGAGCATGCGCTCGCGCACCTCGTGCAGCGGGAGCGCGCCGAGGTCCTCGTTGGTGCGCAAGCGCACCGAGGCCGTGCCGCCGGCCGCCTCGTTGTTGCCGACGACGAGCATGTAGGGCACTTTTTGCAGCTGGGCGTCGCGGATGCGCGCCTGCATGCGTTCGCGGCGGTCGTCGACCTCCACGCGCAGCCCGTGGTCGCCCAGTTCGCGCGCCACGCGGTGGGCGTAGTCGGCGTGCCGGTCCGCGATGGGGATGACGGTGGCCTGCACCGGGGCGAGCCAGACCGGGAAAGCCCCGGCGAAGTGCTCGATGATCACGCCCATGAATCGCTCCGTCGTGCCCGTCACGGCCGTGTGCAGCACGACCGGCGTGTGCCGGTCGCCGTCCTCGCCGACATACTGCACGTCGAGGCGCGCCGGCTGGATCAGGTCGACCTGGATGGTGGAGAGCTGCCACTGGCGGCCGAGCACGTCGCGCGCCTGGAAGTCGGCCTTGGGGCCGTAGAAGGCGGCCTCGCCGACGACCGGCGTGTAGTCGATCCCTTTGGAGTCCAGGGCCTCGCGCAGGGCGCGCTCGGCCGTGGCCCATGTCTCGGCGTCTCCGGCATATTTGCTCATGTCGGAGAGGTCCGGCAGCGAGAGGTCGATGCGGTAGTCGCGGAAGCCGTAGGTGTCGAGCGTTTCGGTGATCACGTCGAGGGCGCGGCCGAACTCCTCCTGGACCTGCTCGGGCGTGCAGAAGATGTGGCAGTCGTCCTGCGTGAGCGAGCGCACGCGCGTGAGCCCGTTGAGCGTGCCCGACTTCTCGTAGCGATAGAGCGTGGCGAACTCGGCGTAGCGCAGTGGCAGGTCGCGATACGAGTGCAGCTCGGCCTTGAACAGGGTCATGTGCGAAGGGCAGTTCATCGGCTTGAGGCGATAGACATCGCCCTCGTCGACCATCGGCGGGAACATCACGTCGCGGTAGAGCTCGTAGTGGCCGGAACGCCGGTAGAGCTCCTCTTTGGCGATGTGGCCGGTCCAGACGTGCTTGTAGCCGTGGCGCCTCTGCACGTCGCGTACGAACTCCTCCATGGTGTGGCGCAGAGTCGCGCCCTTGGGCAGGAAGAGCGGGATGCCCGCGCCGATGTCGTCGCTAAAGGCGAACAGGCCAAGCTCTCTGCCCAGGCGGCGGTGGTCGCGCTTCTTGGCTTCCTCCAGCCTCTCCTCGTACTCGTCCAGTTCCCGCTGGGTGGGAAAGAGGGCTCCGTAGACGCGCTGCAGCTGCGGGTTGTGCTCGTCGCCGCGCCAGTAAGCCCCGGCGACAGACATCAGCTTGAAGGCACCGAGCCTGCTGGTGTCGTGAACATGGGGGCCGCGGCAGAGGTCGGTGAAGTCGCCGTGGTGGTAGGTGCTGATCTCCTCGCCGCGCGCGGCGAGTTCCTCGATGAGCTCGAGCTTGTAGGGCTGGTCGTGGAACAGCGCGCGGGCCTCGTCGGCCGAAACGACGTGGAACTCGAACGGGCTGGCCGTGGCCATGCGCTCGCGCATCAGCCCCTCGATGGCCGCGAGGTCGTCGGGCGTGAGCGGGCGCGGTAGGTCGAGGTCGTAGTAGAAGCCGTTCTCGATGGGCGGCCCAATGCCAAGCTTGCCCTCGGGGAACAGCTTGAGCACGGCCTCGGCCATCACGTGCGCGGCGCTGTGCCGCATCTTATATAGCTCGCCGCTGTCGTAGTCTTCGTTCACCATAAGTCTCTCCTCAACGTGGACCCGCGGACCCGCGACTTCAGTCGCAGGCCCTACCTCCCCCATTAGCTGTCACAAATCAAGATACTTGAATCAAGATACTTGTGTCCGTCCACCCATAGGCGATCTCCTCGATGGTCGCGCCGCCGATATCCTCTTCTTTCGTGCGCAGCGACTGCCCGCCGAGCCTCTCGTAGAAGTGGCGCGCCGGGTTCCGGCCGGCTACCCACACCAGCAGCGACGTCATGCTGTTTTCGGCCAGCCGCTCCGCCACGGCGCCCACGAGGCGCCGGCCCAGCCCCCGCCCGTGGTACGCGTCCAGGAGGTAGATGGCGTAGATCTCGCCGGTGTAGGCCGGATCGCCGGACCGTTCCGGGCCGCCGTCGGCGAAGCCGGCGATCCCTCCTCTCTCGTCCTCGGCCACGAACACAGCTACCCCGCGCGCCGCCGCCAGTATCTTGGCCCACAGCGCCTCCCGGTCTTCGTACGACAGCGCCTCCAGGTGCGCGGCCGGCACGATCCTCCGGTAGGTCGCGCGCCAGGCATCGACGTGGACGCGCGCGATCCCGCGTGCGTCGGACGGACGCGCCTCTCGTATCATTAACACCGACTCACCTTATCACGGTAGCGCCGGCCTTCGCCGCGGCGCCACGCCGGCGCGTGTTCACGGGGAGCGCGGATCATGCGCGCAGTCTCCTCTGGATGAGCTCGATCTGCCTTTCCGTCACGCCGGCGCCCAACAGATAGGCCCGGACGCCACCGTGGCGCTCGTCGATGTGGGCCAGGGTGGCCAGCATCACCTCGGGGGGCGACGACAGCTGCCCCGCCGCGGTGTCCCCCCTGATGGGCGCGGGCCCACCGACGGCCCCTGGTATGCCGTACAGCGGCCGCAGCAGGTCGTCGCTCAGCGCGTAGTCCGCGACGATAGTGGCGGCCGGGACACCGGCCAACGCGAGGAGCAACGCCACCACGATGCCGGTGCGGTCCTTGCCGGCGTGGCAATGGATCAGCACGCCGCCCTCCGGCGCCTCCGCGACGGCCGCAACCGCGCGCCCTATCCTCGCCCTGTAGCGATCCACGATCACCGTATACAGGTTGAGCAGCGAGGGATCGGCGTTGATCGCCGCCATCCCCGCACTGTCTCGCTCGTCGAGCAAGGGTAGGGGCAGATAGCCGACCAGTCCGTCGTGCTGGGCCGGGTCTGCGAAAGGATGCGGGAAGGTTTGCTCGGAGGGCGAGCGCAGGTCGATGACGGTGCGCACGCCATGGGCGACCAGCGCAGCCTGGCCCGCGCCGGTCAGCCGGCACAGGTTGTCCGCCCTCAGCAGATCTCCCCAGCGCGTCCGGGCGCCGTCTACCAAGTCGTAGCCGCCGACGTCGCGGACGTTGTAGCAGGCGTCCCAGCGCAGGTGGCGCACCCGATCCTCTTGCATACGCCCCATCTCCCTCTCTTCGCTTCTTTCCGCGCTCGCCTCGTGAGCCCAACAAAAAACCCCTCGTCTCCAGATGAGACGAGAGGTGTGCTCCCGCGGTTCCACTCATGTTACGACCTTCGTCGCCCCGCGCGTGCGAGGGCGGCGAGCGGTGTCACTCGCGGGCCGATAACGCGGGCCGGCGTGCGCGCCTGGCGCTGCGATGTGTAGGGCAGCGGTCGGGGCGCAGGGCATCCGGGGGTACCGAGCGGGGATGCTAGTGGACGGGCTTGCAGCCGGTGGCCCATCTCTCTGTCGCCGCATCCCACGGCCGGCGTGTCCGGATGATCCTTTTGCTATGTAGTGGGTGATAGAGGAATCGAACCTCTGACCTCCGCCATGTCAAGGCGGCGCTCTAACCAACTGAGCCAATCACCCTCGGTTCACCCTCGACGCCATGCATTATAGAAACACTGAAGCGGACCTGTCAAGCGCCGCCGGTCGGGTGGGCCGGGTCTGTGCATTGTCGGGGGGCCGAGCCCGTCCGCCGGCACGCCGCGTCGTTGGCGGGGTCTGGGGGGAGCCATCTCCCGGGGTTCCCCCGGAGGTGCGCTAGGCCGTCGGACCCGCGGCTAGGGTCCGGGAGACCAGGTAGCCAGGGGCGGAGGGGGCGAGAGGGGCGTCGTCGACTTTTCACGCGCCCTGGCCGGGTGGGTGGCGCAACTGCGCTTCTATGTCCGCGATACGCCGGCGCGCCTCGGCCAATTCCTGCTCGAGTTGCTCGACCCGGTCCTCGCGCTCGAAGGCGCGCCGCGGTAGGCTGAGCGGGCGCTGGTCGCGATCGCGGATAGCGAGAAATGGTTGCGCCGGCCGGAAGGTGATGGCGAGCGCGCGGCTGTACCACCACCCGTCATCGTCGGCGACCCAGGGAGCATACACCCCGTCCTCCAGGCGCCAGGCGTGGAGCGCGGGCGCGATGAGGTGGCCGGACGGGTCGAACGTGATGTACTCCGAGACGCGCGCGGGCTTGTAGACCCCTTTCTTGAGGCCGAGGTCGTTGCCCCACGTCGATTTGCTCGCCACTTCCGCGATAAAGAGCGGGACACCCGCATCCACTAAAGAGAGACTGGAGATGTCGTCGTCCGGCAGGGGCTGGGGGAGGACCATGACGTCGGGCTTCGGGTCATACGGTTTCCCATCGGGGTACTGGGCGCCAGTATCCAGCAGGGCGATCCCGCGGGCGACGCCCCATCCGGCGACATGGCGTCGCCCGACCTCGACAAGCATGCCCGCCAAGGCGTCGATCGCCTCCTGATGCCACTGGGTCCCCATGATACTCTCCTCGGTATCTGGTGGTAGCCAGGACGGCGCCACAAATGCAGCCCTCTCGGCCGTTACCTCGATCATGAGCCCTCCCCGCCCTTGGCCGCCGGTCTCCGCGACCTGCTCCTTCGCTCGGCATTTTTTGACGTAAGCATAGCACGTGGCCCGGTCCCCCCTGCCCCGCACAATTTATGGAAGGGTTGGGATAGCAGCAACGTCAAGCGCCGCCGACCTGGCTCTTGATGCTGGCGGCGAGCTTGGGGCCGATGCCGGGGACGGCGGCGACCTCGTCCTCCGAGGCGCGACGGATCTCGGCGACCGAGCCGAAGCGGCGCAGGAGCGCCTTCTTGCGCGCGCCGCCGACGCCGTGGATCTCGTCGAGGCCCGAGACGAGGGCGCGCTTGCCGCGCACATCACGGTGGTAGGTGATGGCGAAGCGGTGCGCTTCGTCGCGCAGCCGCTGCACCAGGTAGAGCGCCTGCGACGTGCGCGGCAAGATCACCGGGTCGGAGCGCCCGGGCAGGAACAACTCCTCGTTCTGCTTGGCGAGGCCCGCGATCGGCTGGTCGTCGATGCCGAGAGCGCGCAGGGCGTCGAGCGCCGCGTTGAGCTGGCCCTTGCCGCCGTCGACGATGATCAGGTCCGGCCGGCGCGCCCACTCGTCCCCGCCCTCGCCCCCGGTCGCGCCCTGGCCGGCCGGCCCACCGCTGTCCGGGTCGGTTGCTTCGTCCCGAGACGGCGCGGCGCCGGGGACGGGCGAGACGCCCGCGCTCCCAGTAGAGGCGCCGCCCTGGCCTGCCATCCTATCCTGGTTTACCGTTTCGGCGTCGTCGGGCGCATCGGTGGTGGTGTCCTCCGCCCCGTCTTTGGCCCGACCGGAGCGCTTGAGGCGGCGCGTGAGCACCTCGTTGATGGCGGCGAAGTCGTTGGCGTCGCGCTCGCCCGGCGCGCCCTCGGCCTTGATGCGGAAGCGCCGGTAGGCGTCGGTGCGCGGCTTGCCGTTCTCGAACACGACCATAGAAGCGACCGTCGACACGCCTCCGGTCGTGGAGATGTCGAAGCACTCCAGCCGCACCGGGAGGGTGGGCAGGTCAAGCGCCTCGCGGAGCTCGGTCAGGGCGGCGGCCGTCTTCTGCGTGTCGGTCAGCCACTTGATCTGCTCTTGTTCGAGGGCCGCGCGCGCGTTGTCGGCGGCGAGCTCGAGCAGGCGCCGCTTGTCGCCGCGCTGCGAGGCCTCGAGCCGCACGCGCCGGCCGCGCTGCTCCGAGAGCCAGTCCTCCAGCAGGGCGTGCTCGGGGATCTCGCGCGGCACGATGATCTCGGGCGGCACGATCGCCGCGGCGTCGTAGTACTGTTGCAGGAAGGCCGCCAGTACGCCCGCGTCGTCCTCGTCGGCGACGTTCTGCATGGTGTAAGTGTCGCGGCCGGTGAGGCGGCCGCTGCGGATCGCCAGAAGCTGTACCAGCGCGCTGCCGTCGGCGCGCGCGAGCCCCACCACATCCTGGTCGCCGCCGCCCGGTACCTCGACGCGCTGCTTCGAGGCCACGCGCTGCACCGCGCGCATCTGGTCGCGCAGGCGGCCGGCGCGCTCGAAGTTGAGCTCCTCGGCCGCCGCGGCCATCTGCCCCTCCAACTCTTCCAGCACGAGGTCGTGCTTGCCCTCCAGGAAGTTCGTGACCTGCCCGATCACGGCGGCGTACTCTTCCCGGGAGGCCGCGCCGATGCAGGGGCCGACGCAGCGGTGGATGTAGTACTCGAGGCAGGCGCGGTCGTTGGCGCCCGGGTGCGTCTCGGCCCCTTGCCCGTCGCCGCTCTTCGGGGCGAGGTAGTGGTTTGCGGGCGAGGGCGTGGGCAAGATGGGCAGCCCCGCGCCGCGCGACTCGGGGGCGGGCACGTGGCGGCCGCGGGGCAGCTTATCGGGCACGATGTTGAGCGCACAGGAGCGGTAGGGGAACAGCTTCTTGATCAGCTTGAGCGTCTCGGCCAGGGCGCCGGGGTTGGCGTAGGGGCCGAAGTAGCGGCCGTGCCCCTTTTCGACGCGGCGGGTGCGCAGTACGCGCGGGAAAGGCTCGTCGGTGATCACGATGTAGGGGAAGGTTTTGTCGTCCTTGAGCAGCGTATTGTACTTGGGCTTATAGGTCTTGATGAGGCTGTTCTCGGCGATGAGGGCCTCGACCTCGCTGCCGACGGTCACGTACTCGACGTCGTCGACGTGCGAGACCATGGCGCGGATCTTGGGCGAGAGCTCGGCCGGGGAGCGGAAGTAGTTGGGGACGCGGCTGCGCAACGAGGCGGCCTTGCCCACGTAGAGGACACCGCCGTCCTTGTCCTTCATGATGTAGCAGCCCGGCTTGGCCGGCAGCCGCCGCAGCCGCTCCTCGATGCGCTCGCTCGCCATCTATATGTGCCCCCTATCATCAGTATATCGAGGGCTTGCTGTACGTCCGCGCTTGGCTAGTGTTGTCTCCGGGAGGTTTGTTTGACGTGGCGGCAGCCTGCGCCTGCCTTCCCGCACGCGGGACCCCGGATGGCGCGCCACGGCCCTTCACCGGGATGTCGCTAGGATACACGCGCCATACGCCGCCACGCGCCGCGAGGGAACGATAGCGCTTCGATCGCGCCCTACCCCCTATCTTTTCGGCGACCGCGACCCGGGGCGCGCCTGTTGCGTTCGCTGTGACGGCGCCGGCCGCGTCGGGGTCGCCGGTCTCGTCCCCGCCGCCGTGGGCGCCGCCGGCTCGGCCGGCGGGCGCAGCGGCTGCAGCCGCCACCAGAGCAGAAACAGCAGGCCGAGGGCCAGCATCCCAATCCCCATCCACAGGTTGATGTTGATGCCGGCCGCCTTGTGCCGCTCTGCCGCGCTGGCGAAGATTCCGGCGACGATCAGGACCACGCCGTAGAAGGTGAATAGGGCGCCGATCAGTATGCGCAGGTCGAACAGCTTGGCCGCAGCGGACTTTGTTGGGGCTGATTGCGCCGTCTGGCTCATCCGTTGGCTCACGATAGACTCCTTGTTTGTAGCAGCTAATAGGGCGTCGGGGCGGGATCAGGCAGGACCCGCGCTACCCGCCGATAGCGCGCGGCTTACGGCTTACAGGAAAACAAGGGACAGCACGAGCGTGATGCCCAGGGCGCCGAAGCCGAGCAGCCGCGGCGACTCCCACCACGCGACGCGTGGCGTCGTCGACGCGTCGGGGGCGTTCGGGTCCGGCACACCCCAGACCAGGCCGCCCAGTTCGGACAGCGGCTTCGGCCGGCCCAGGAAGGTTACGACGACGGTTACCAGCGCGTCGACCACGAATGCCGCGATGGCGCCGTAGAAGTTTTGCATCTGAGCGTTGATGGTGGCGTGGGCCGGATCGATGTGCCCCTGGGGGTAGAAGTACGCCACGTTGAAGCCCACGAAATGCACCACCGCCGCGGCAAGTGTGCCCGCGGCGAGGCCGCTGATGCCGGACATCGGCGAGACGCGCTTCCAGAACATAGCGATGATGAACGTGGCGAACAGCGGGGCGTTGAAGAACGAGAACAGCAACTGGATGTAGTTCATGATGTTGCTGTAGCCGGACGCGATGAACGCGGTCCCGATCCCGATCAGCACGCCGACGATAGTCACGATTTGGCCGACCCGCAGGTAGTACGCGTCGGGGCGGTCCCGGCGGATGTACTGCTGCCAGATGTCGTAGGTGACCACCGTGTTCACAGGATACTAGCAATATACCGTTTACCCTGGCAGTTTCTCTAGTCGCCTAGGCACTTCCTTGCGTCCTAACCAAGAGCCTCCTACTGGATAGCTTGTCCGGTAGGGGGCTATTTTTCTGGTTATTTTGTAGCCCGCAGCGAGCGGCTAACAACTACCAGAATGTTCTAGAGCCTGATAGTATTAACTCATAGGCCGGAATTAGAACAAACCTTCTATTTCCGGGATATCGGGCGGGGGCTAAAACCATCCGCCGGCAGACCGCAGGCACCAACGGGGCGCGTGCAGTCCACATGACGAACAGTCGTTAAGTGGGCTGCACGCGCCCCTTTTCTGCGTGCGAAAGGTCGTAGGGGTGAAAACTAGGCTAGACAACGGTCTAACGGAAGCGCAGGCGGACCAGTTGCAGGTAGCGCGGGCAAAACGATGGATAAATGTCCCTGGCGCGGATAGGGCAGCACAGGGGCGCAAGATGCACGTCGGCATGGCGCGGCGGGTGTTAAGGGAGGTGTGGCCGGAAGGGCTAGCCGAGTTTGAGGCGCGGCTAACGGCCCTGGGGGTGTTGAATTGACGCCAACCAAGCCCGTAACGTACACCCAAGCCCCCAGCGTGGATAGTTCCGACCTCCAGCGGAGGTTACAGGACACGTACCGCATGATTTTAAGGGCGGCTAACCGGACCGATACGACTACCGCCGAAGCCCCGACCAACAATGACCACCAAAAGTTATCGGCATAAGAGAAAAGCCCGCTGCCAGGCGGGCCAATCTCAAATAAATTTATAGGAGAGTTAAACAATGGTTTCGTCTACCACTATTTTACCAGATGTAACGGCCCACGGGGGCACGTCCGACAAGACCACAGCACGAACGGTTAAGAGTTTCGACGCCATACCGGACGCTATCAAAGGGGAGCGTTGGGTATGTTGGAAATACGAACAACGTGAGGGGGCTTGGACCAAGGTTCCCAAAAACCCCGCTACCGGCAGAAACGCTGCCTCCACCAATCTAGGTACAGCAGGCAACTATGAGGAGGCCAAACGGGCGTATGAAACCGGAGCCTACAACGGCGTTGGCGTGATACTCCACGCGGGTAGCAAGCTGGCGGGTATCGACGTGGACCACGCCTATAGCCCTCAGACCGGCGCACAACCTTACACCGCTGCCATTATCGAGCGGGCCGGTAGCTATACAGAGGTGAGCCCGAGAGGTGATGGCCTCCGCGTGTTGGTCTACACGGATAAGCCGTTGCTTAAAAACATCCCCAGCAACGCAACTAGCGTGGAGATGTACCACCAGGAGCGTTTCTTAACCATCACGGGCAACCACGTATCCGTCACGCCTACCACCGTCATCCATAGGACAGACGAGCTAGCCGCCATCCATAAGGATGTGACCTCCGACATTGCCGCTATCAAAAAGTACCTGAGTGACAAGGCCAATGGCGATAAGTATAAGCGACTATGGGCCGGGGATTTTCGCACGGACTACCCCGATAGCAGCCCCGATGGCGGAGACCATAGTAGTGCGGACATGGCGTTTGTGTCCGCCATGCTCTACAAGTGCCAGGGAGACACGGGGCAGGTTGACCGGCTCATGACGCTATCCGGCCTCATGCGCGATAAGTGGAACCGTGGTGCGGGTACCGATGCTGACGGCACCCCTCAGACCTACGGGCAGCGGACACTACAAGCCGCGCTGGTTAGCTATGAGGCGGCACAGGCCCAGAACATTGTTAGCGCGGGGCCGTTCCATATGACGGACGCGGGCAACGCCGAACGGCTCAAGGCCAGCCATAAAGACAAGTTGCGCTACGCCACAGATGCGGGCTGGCTAGCCTATGATGGAACGCGCTGGCTCCGTGATGACACAGCCCCCCGACGTGCGGCCCGTGCCGTGGCTACGAGTTTACGCGTGGAGGCTGCTGTTATCAAGGGCAAGGCCGAACGGGCACAGCAGGAGCGGTTTGCTCATGCGACGGAGGCTACCAAGGCCCAAGACGCGATGATTAAACAAGCGCGTGAGGATGCGGAGCTACGGGCCAGCCTGGATGATTTTGACACAGACGCTAACGTACTCAACACACCTAGCGGCCTGGTGGACCTCCGCACGGGGAAGATAACGGCTCATGAGCCCTCCCAGATGGTCACGAAAATAACGGCGGCTCCGTATGCCCCACAGGCGGAGTGCCCGCAGTGGCTGGCGTTTCTGGATAAAATCTTTGCCTGTAATCAGGGGCTCATTGACTACATTCAGAGCTATGCCGGTTATAGCCTCACGGGCTCCGTGTCAGAGCGGGCGTTTGCCATCCTGCACGGCAGGGGAGCGAACGGGGTATAGCCACACGTAACCGTGGTCATGCGGCTGACCGCTCTGGTGGTGCTGCTACTGGGTGCGGGAAGGGAACAAGGCGTCCGCGTGCGGAGGGCCGTCCGCGACGGGGCGCACGGGGCGCGG
>JAABUM010003155.1_pt1 | contig 20890 bp, 21 predicted proteins | sample 5559161 | NCBI WGS metagenome assembly JAABUM01 (sample SAMN10711868, study PRJNA513369) | rock metagenome | isolation source: Antarctica rocks | place: Antarctica: Victoria Land, Siegfried Peak nord
AGCGGTAAACAACCGGCGCCGTAAGAACAAGGCTTTGCGTGGGCAATGACGGCGCCCCAAGACCCCCTCACCCCAACCCTCTCCCGGAGGGAGAGGGGGCAGAGAGTCCCTCGACCGTCCGCGCCTCCGCCGCCGCGCGCAGGCGGTGGAAGCTGCGTCGGCTGAGCACCAGCATGGCCAGGTAGATCACCCCCGCCCCGGCCAGCGCCGCCCAGGGATCGGCCACCAGCACCGCCGTGAACGTGCCCACCCCCAGCAGCAACGGCAGCGCCAGCGGCTTGGGCACCTTGAAGTTCTTGAAGCTCCAGACCGGCAGCGTGCTGACCAGCAGCAGCGCCGTGCCCACCATCACGAACGCGCAGAACACGGGATGGTGCGCGAACGCCACCACGCCGGGCAGGCCGAGCGTCCGTCCCTCCAGCCCCAGGAACAACGGGAACAGCGCCAGCCCGGCCCCGCACGGCGCCGGCACGCCGGTGAAGAAGTTGTAGGCATAGGCGTGCGCGATGGGAGGTGCTGCGTCTATCGCCGCGTTGAACCGCGCCAGCCGCAGCGCCATGCACACCGCGAACATCAGGCAGGGCGTGAACCCGAACCCGCCCCATGCCTGCAGCGACCAAAGATACAGCACGAAGGCCGGCGCCACGCCGAAACAGCAGAAGTCCGCCAGGCTGTCGAACTCCGCGCCGAAGCGCGACGTGGCCTTCAGCAGCCGCGCCAGCCGGCCGTCCAGCCCGTCTATGCACGCCGCCACCACGATGGCGACGGCCGCGGCGCCGAACCGCCCCTCCAACCCATATCGCATCGCGCTCAGCCCGGCGCACAGGCCGAGCAGCGTCAGGATGTTGGGTACCATCCGGTTGAACGACAGCCCGGCGAACCGCGGCCGGCTGCGCGGCCGGAAGCGGGTCCGCAGCAGGTGGACCGGGCCGCGCTCCATCGCTAAGGCGCCAGCTCGGCGATGACAGTCTCCCCGCCGATCATGGTCTGGCCCACGCCGACCAGCGGCAGCACGCCCTCCGGCAGATACAGGTCGGTCCGGCTACCGAAGCGTATGATGCCGAACCGCGCGCCGCCCATGACCGCCTGTCCTTCCCGCACCTGGCAGACGATGCGCCGCGCGACCAGGCCGGCGATCTGCACGACCGCCATGCTGCGGCCATCGGGCAGGCGCAGCGCCATGGCGTTGCGCTCGTTGCCGTCGCTGGCCTTGTCCAGGCTGGCGTTGACGAACTTGCCCGCGCGGTAGGCGATGCGGGTCACGGTGCCGCTGGCCGGCACCCGGTTCACATGCACGTCCATCACCGACAGGAAGATCGCCACCCGCCAGCGCGGCGCGTCGCCCAGGCCCAGCTCGACCGGCGGAACCGCCTGGATCACGGACACGATGCGCCCGTCCGCCGGGGCGACGACGGCGCCGGCGCGCAGGGGCGCGACGCGCTCGGGGTCGCGGAAGAAGTACAGGCAGAACAGCACGAACACCAGCGCCGGCCAGAACAGCCACGCGCCGACGAACAGGCCCAGCAGCGCGACGGCCACGCCGCCGATCAGGAACGGCCGCCCGACCGGATGCGGCGGGGAGAACACGGAGCGGAGGTTTTCGAGGAGTATCATTTGCGTTCGTGTATGGGGACTTCGCTGGGATCGGGCAAGCCGCGGCGGTTTGGGGACACCCTGTGCAGGCAGGTGCGCCGAACGCACGCCCCGGCGCATGTCCCATGCAAACGGCCGCTTGCATTGAGCATTCTACCCGCCGTCATTGCGAGCCGCCCTTGCGGCGCGGCGGTCCAGGTGCGGCCAAGGCCATGCTGCGGACTCCTGGATTGTCGCGCCGCAAGGGCGGCTCGCAATGATAACGAGTCAGAGCAGACGGTCGTTGGCAGCAGGCGCTTGTCCGGCCCGGGCGAAGCTGCCTGAACCGGATATGCTTCAGGGTTGGCGCGGCGTGTCGGGCAGCGCGAAGGCTTGGCCGGGGTAGATCAGGCGGGGGTCGCGTATCTGCTCGCGGTTGGCCAGGTAGATGACGGTATAGCGCACGCCGGTGCCGTAGGCGGTGCGGGCCAGGCGCCACAGGGTCTGGCCGGGCTGCACGACGACACGACCGCTGGCCAGCTCCGCCGTCGGCAGGCTGGTGCGCTGGAACGGCACCTCCACCCGGGCCTGAACACGGCCGCCGGTGGTGACCTGGTCCACGCGCAGGCGATGCAGGCCGGCGGCGACGGCTGAGGGCGGGCTGAGGCTCCAATGGCCCAGCGGGTCGGCCACCGCCTCCCCGGCAGGCAGGTTGTCCACATAGACGCGCACCGGAGCGCCAGGCCGCGCGGTGCCGGCAAAACGGATGTCGCCCCGGTCGTCATAGTCCACGGTGCCCAGGCCCAGCGCCGTCCCGGCTGCGCGCGATGCCGGGTCCGGCATGCCCAGGATACGCGGCGCCCCGGTCCGGGGCAGCAGCAGGACCGCCGCCGGCACCGCGGCCGGGGCAGCCGATGCCGCCGCCGTGGACGGCCCGGGCACGGCAAGCAGGACGGAGTCGCCCTGCGTCTCGGTGGCGCCCGGCAGCCGGGAGGCCAGCGTCAGCTCCCGGCCGCCCGGCGCCAACGGGGCCGCGGGCAGCAGCACCCACTCGCCGCGGCTGTCGGCCTTGGCTTCGCCGATGAGCTGCCCGCTTTCGCGCACCACGACCTGGGCGCCAGGCTCGGCCCGGCCGGCGATGACGGCGTTGCCGCCGGGGCCGACGCGGACGACATCGAAGGTTGGCGCGGTTCGGGGCGCCGGCGCGGGAGCCGGCAAGGCCAAGGCTGCCGGCGCGGCTTGAAGGACAGCGGGGGGCCGGGCCGGCGTCCGCATCAGGGCATAGGCCACAACCGTGACCACGGGCGCCGCCAGCGCCACGCCAACGCCGCCGCGCCACAAGAAAAGTCGCCAAGGAGAGCCGGGCACCACCATCGCACGCATAGTAAGCGGTTCGTTCCCGTCTGCAACCATCCCGTCACATTGTGTCACCGGCCCAGCAGGCCCGCGCCCACCCAGGCCGCACCGGCGGACAGGACGGCAGCCAGCACGGCCGGTGCCGGGCCGAACCGCCGGAGCCGGCGGCCCAGCCGTCCTTCCAGCGCCCGGGCCAGGGCCGGCGCTCCCAGCGCGGCCAGGCACGCCAGGTCCGCCCCGTTCAGCCCGCCCTGCGGCAGCCGGCCAACGGCCAGGTCGGCCATCGCCAGGAACGCCGCTGCGAGCAGGGGCGGGGCGTATCGGGACCTGGCGCCCAGCAGTGCGGCGGGCGCGCAGGCCGCCGCTAGAACCAGGCCCGCTGCCGTCAGCACCGGCGGCGATCCGGCCGCAGCCAGCCCTCCCCACCCGGCGAGCGGCACCGCCCAGGCCCGCGCGGGCTGTCCCGCCGTGATCCGGACCAGCAGCCACGCCGCGACGCCGAAGACGGCCCAGACCCGCCAGAACTCGGCCCGGCCCGCGGGGGAGCCGGCCAGCCACCAGCCGATCAGCCCGGCCGCCGCCACCGGCGCCCAACGCGCCAGCCGGCCCTGCAGCCGCGGCCCCGCCGCCGCCAGCAGCACGACGGCCAGCGCCGGCACCAGCAGGTGCTCCGGCATGGTCCGCGGCCACAGCGCAGCGCGCCAGGCCATCGCCGACGGCAGCAGCAGCGCCCACCCGGCCAATGCGCCGGCGGCACCTGGCAACCCGGCCCACGCTGCCCATTTTCCACGCGCGAGCATTGCGCCGGCCCCGGCGGTTGCGGCTGCGGCCAGGGCAGGCAGATAGGCGGCTAGGGCACCGGGCAGCCGGGGACTCCAGGTCATAATCTCGGGCAGGGTCATCCGTGCGGCCTTGGCGGCGCCCGCCGGTGCCGTCAAGCGGCTTTCCCCGGAGGTGCTTCCAGGGGTGCAACAGGCGGCGGGATCGGGCAGAACCAGGGGACGCCGCCGGGCCGCGCCCGTCCAGGAATGCCCGTTTTAGGAACACCCGTTTTAGGAACAGGCGCCGGCAGCGGGCGCGCAGAACCGAGGACCTACAGCATGGCAGATGCCACCCCCTTGCGTCCCGCCCCAGCCCGTCCCGCCGGCCGTCCGCCGCAGCGCCCCATGGGGCCGCCGAAGCCGCGGGTGCCCAGCCTGCTCATGCGGGTTTGGGACGCGCCGACCCGGCTGTTCCACTGGGCCATCGTGCTGCTGGTGGCGTTCAGCTATCTGTGCGCACAGCGGGAATGGGTGCAGCTTCACTTCCTGTCGGGCTACGCCGTCCTGGCGCTGCTGCTGTTCCGCCTGGCCTGGGGCTTCATCGGCAGCGAGACGTCGCGCTTCCGCCAGTTCGTCCGCAGCCCCATTGCCGGCCTGCGGCACATCGCGGCGTTCGGCAAGCGGGAGCCGGACACTGAGATCGGGCACAACGCCGCGGGCGGCTGGGCCGTGCTGGCGATGCTGGCGGCGCTGCTCGTGCAGACCGGCACCGGGCTGTTCAGCAACAACGACATAGACGCCCAGGGACCGCTGGCCCACAACGTCTCCAAGGGGACCAGCAACTGGCTGACGGGCCTGCACGCCTGGTCGTTCTGGGTGCTGCTGGCGCTGGTCGCCATGCACATCGCGGCAATTGTCGCCTATGCCGCCGTGAAGCGGCACGGCCTTGTCCGCGCGATGGTGACGGGCAAGAAGCGCCTGCCCGCCAACCTGCGCCAGCCGCGCTTCGCCAGCCCCGTGCTGGCGGCCGGGGTGCTGGCGGTCAGCGCGGGGATGGTGTGGATGCTGGTGCGGTTCGGGTAGCAGGCCGGAGCGGGCCTAGTTAGTACGCACCCGGTAGCTGCGATGGCACGCGCCGCAAGCCTGGGTCGTGGTTGTGTATTGCGCGGCGAAGCCGGGCTTGTCGCCGGCCTCCGCCAGCACCGCAAGCTTGTCGGCCTGCGTCCAGAAGTTCTCGGCCACCTTTTCGAAGCCGGCGCGGTCGGACCAGATTTCCGGCCGGGCCTTGTGTCGTGCCCGGCCTGGGTGCCGTCCGGGAACATGCTGGGGATCACGCGGCCCCAGGCGGACAGCCCCTTGGCGGCATCCCTGAAACCTTTCACGTCGCCGCCGCCGTCTATGGCAGCCTTCATGCTGACGGCGTTGCCGGCCTGCAGATCGAACCCAGCCTGACGCGCCGCGATGATGGCGTCCGCCGGCAACGGCACCAGGGCGCCCTGCGCCCAGGCCACGCCCGCACCGCCAGCGCCGCGGCGCATCCGACCCATGGCTTCCGCATCGTCCTGCCCCTCACCATCTCTGCTGGGATCGTCGCATTCGGCGGCGCGTTCCGCCATCCGCAATCCACACCAGCGAGAGACAGCCCATGCCAAACGGCCCCCCCGTCCGTTCCGTCGCCGTGTTCTGCGGCGCCCGCCCCGGCGCGGACCCGGCCCATCGCGCCGCTGCGGTGGAGCTTGGCGCCGGGCTGGCGGCGGCTGGCCTGCGGCTGGTATACGGCGGCGGCAACGTCGGGCTGATGGGCGCCGTGGCGGACGGCGTGCTGGGGGCGGGCGGCGCGGTGCTGGGCATCATCCCGGACTTCCTGCAACGGCGGGAGGTCGCCCATGCCGGCGTCCACGAGATGGTCGTCACCGAGACCATGCACGACCGCAAGCGCCGCATGTTCGACGCCGCCGACGCCTTCGTCACCATGCCCGGCGGCCTCGGCACTTTCGACGAGACCATCGAGATCACCACCTGGCGGCAGCTTGGCCTGCACGACAAGCCCATCCTGATCTGCGACGTGGCCGGCTGGGCGCAGCCCTACCTGGCGCTGCTGGAGGCCGCCGTGGCGCAGGGCTTCGCGGATGCCGCCACGGCGCGGCTGTTCGAGGTGCTGCCGGACGTGGCTGCGGTGCTGGACCGGCTGCGCCGCCTGCCGGTGGCCGGCGCGGGGCAGCCGGGGCGCATGTAGCGCCTTGCTCTTGGCGGAAGGCAGGTCTATACCGCCGTCATCGTCGGGGCGTAGTACAGCCTGGTAGTACGCTTGCTTCGGGAGCAAGAGGCCGGAGGTTCGAATCCTCTCGCCCCGACCACACCTTTACCCTTCCAGCCGCCTCCCGCTCGCGCGGTCGAACAGGTGCAGTTCGCCCGGTGCTAGCGCCACGGCAACCTGATCCGCAACCGGCATCGCGCCGGGCAACTTGGCCAGCAGGGGCGTGCCGTCCGCCATGCGGCCATGCACCAGGGTTTCGGACCCCAGCGGCTCTACCAAGTCCACCTGCAGCGGCAGCCCGCCCGGCGCCAGGGTCACATGTTCGGGCCGGATGCCCAGCGTGATTGCCGGGCCGCCCGTGCGCGGCGCCGGTAGCGGGATCAGGTGGCCGCCGGGCAGCCGCACGGCACCGCCCAGCAGTTCCGCGGGCAGCAGGTTCATCGCCGGGGCGCCGATGAACCCGGCGACGTAGGTGTCGGCCGGGCGCGCGAACACCTCCATCGGCGTCGCCAACTGCACCGGGCGGCCCTGGTGCAGCACCAGCAGGCGGTCGCCGAGCGTCATCGCCTCCACCTGGTCGTGCGTCACATACAGGCTGGTGACGCCCAGGCGGCGTTGCAGGCGGCGTATCTCGGCGCGCATCTGCACGCGCAGGGTGGCGTCCAGGTTGGACAGCGGCTCGTCGAACAGGAACAGCTTGGGGTCTCGCACGATGGCGCGGCCCATGGCGACGCGCTGGCGCTGGCCGCCGGAGAGCTGGCGCGGCTTGCGGTCCAGCAGGGCACCGATGCCCAGCAGCTCCGCCGCCTGCCCCACCCTCGCGCGTATGTCGTCGCGCGCCAGGCCGCGTATCCGCAGGCCATAGGCCATGTTGTCGAACACGCTCATGTGCGGATACAGCGCGTAGTTCTGGAACACCATGGCGATGTCGCGCGCCGCCGGGTCGATGCGGGTCACGTCCTGGCCGCCCAGCACGATGCGCCCGGCCGTCGGCACCTCCAGGCCGGCGACCAGGCGCAGCAGCGTGCTCTTGCCGCAGCCGCTGGCGCCGACGATCACCAGCATCTCGCCGTCGCGCAGCGCCAGGTCTATGCCGGCCAGGATGGCGGCGCCGCCGAAACTCTTGGTCAGGCCGTGCAGGTCGAGCGTCGCCATCCCTACGCCGACCGGCCAGAGGCTAGGCTGATGACAAAGCCGCAGTCATTGCGAGGAGCGCAGCGACGCGGCAATCCAGGGACTGCAAGAACCGGCGCCCGGTCCTGGCGGCCCCTGGATTGCCGCGCCGCAAGCGGCTCGCAATGACGGCTGAATGTTAGAAGGCTCTGTCTGAGGCTCTGGACGGCCGGCGTCATTTGTCGGACTCCGCCAGGCCCTTCACGAACCAGCGCTGCATCAGCAGCACGACCAGCACCGGCGGCAGCAGCGCCAGCACGGCCGTCGCCATGACGCGGCTCCAGTCGGCCTGCGTCTCGGTGCCGATCATCTTGACGATGCCGATCACGATGGTGTCCAGCGACGGGTCGGTGGCGACCAGCAGCGGCCACAGGTACTGGTTCCAGCCATAGACGAACAGGATCACGAACAGCGCCGCCAGGTTCGCCGCCGACACCGGCAGCAGGATATCGCGCAGGAAGCGCAGCGGCCCTGCTCCGTCCATGCGCGCTGCCTCCACCAGCTCGTCCGGCACGGCCAGGAACACCTGACGGAACAGCAGCGTGGCGGTGGCCGACGCGATCAGCGGCAGGGTGAGGCCGGAGAACGTGTTGATGAGGCCCAGGCCCGCCATCACGGAGTAGGTCGGGATAATACGCACCTCCACCGGCAGCATCAGCGTCAGGAAGATGACGCCGAACGCCAGGGACCGGCCGGGCCAGCGGAAGAAGGCGACGGCGTAGGCGGACAGGACGGAAATGACGATCTTGCCGGCCGCGATGCACAGCGCCATGCCGAAGCTGACCAGCAGCATCCGCCACACCGGCGTGTCGCCCCGCCCGCCGGCCCGCAGCACGTCGGCATAGACGCCCAGGCCGGACAGGTCCGGCACCAGCGACAGGTCGCCCCGTGCGATGGCGTCGCTGGCCTGCGTGGACCCGGCGACCACCAGCCACACCGGCAGCGCGAACAGCAGCACGCCGAGCAGCAGCACGACATGCGCCACCCAATCAGTCCGCACGGCGCCGTCCCAGGAAGCGGAACTGCACCAGTGTCAGCAGCACCACCGCCGCCATCAGCACGACGGACTGCGCGGAGGACGAGCCGAGGTCCAGGTTCACCACCCCGTCCCGATAGACCTTCACCACCAGCGTCTCGGTCGCCTTGCCCGGCCCGCCGGCCGTCAGCGCCTGGATCGTGCCGAAGGTGTCGAACGCGGCATAGACCAGGTTCACCACCAGCAGGAACGCCATCGTCGGTCCCAGCAGCGGCAGGGTGATGGTGCGGAACCGCCGCCAGCCCCGTGCACCGTCCATGCGCGCCGCCTCCACCACGGCGCGCGGGATGGATTGCAGGCCCGCCAGGATGAAGATGAAGTTGTAGCTGACCTGCTTCCACGCGCTGGCCAGGATCACCACGCCCATCGCCTGCCCGCCTTGCAGCCGGTAGTCCCAGGCGACGCCGTGCCGGTTCAGCCAGCGCCCCAGCAGCCCGACCTGCGGATGCAGCACCAGCAGCCACAGCACGGCGGCGACGGCCGGGGCGATGGCATAGGGCCAGATCAGCAGGGTGCGATACCAGCCGCGCCCCTTGATCTCCCGGTCGGCGAACACCGCCAGCAGCAGCGCCACGCCGATGGCCAGCGTGGCGACGGCGGCGCAGAACAGCACCGTGCGCCCGGCGCTGTCCCGGTACAGCGGGTCAGTGAACAGGTCGGTGAAGTTTTCCACGCCCACGAACACCGAGCGCAGGCCGAAGGCATCCTGCCGCGTGGTGCTGGACCACACCGCCTGCCCAGCCGGCCACAGGAAGAACACCGCCGTCAGCAAAAGCTGCGGCAGAACCAGCAGGAGCGGCAGCACCCGCCCGGGAAAGACTGTACGCCGCTCCATGGCTACCTAGGCCAACAGCGCCGGAACTCGGCCCAGCGTCACTGCGAGCCGCTTCGGGCGCGGCAATCCAGGGGCCGCTAGGGCCGTAACCTGGTTCTGGCGACCCCTGGATTGCCGCGTCGCTGCGCTCCTCGCAATGACGGACTTATCGGGTGCGAACGGCTGCAAGCCGATGGCCACGAAAACTACGCCTTGTTGGCCCGCTCGAACTCGCGCAGCACGCGGTTGCCGCGGCTTACGATGCTGTCCAGCGCCGCCTTCGCATCCTGCTTGCCCTGGAAGGCGCCCTCGACCTCTTCATAGACGATGTTGCGTATCTCCGGCATCCGGCCCAGCCGGAAACCCTTGCTGTTGGGCGTCACGGTGCCGCGGGCAAGCTGCACGATGGGCACGTCGGCGCCGGGGTTCTTGTCGTAGAAGCCTTCGCGCTTGCTCTCCTCGTAGCCCGCGGTGGTGACGGGCACGTAGCCCGTGCGCTGATGCCATGTGGCATCGGCCTTGGGCTGGGCGATGAACCGCAGGAACTCGGCCACGCCCTTGTACTCCTCGGCCGTGCGGCCCGGCGCCGTCATGGTCCACAGGCTGGCGCCGCCGATCACCGAGTTGAGCGGCGTCGGGATCAGGTCCTGGTCGTAGGGCAGCGGCGCCTCCAGCCATTTGAACCTGCTGTTCTTGATGACGTCCCCGCGGTTGCCGGACGACATGAAGCTGATTGCCGCCTCGCCGGAGAAGAACTGCGTGTTCGGTACGTCGTCCCGCCCGGCGTAGCGGAAGCTGCCGTCGCGCTGCATGTCCATCAGCCGGGTCAGGTGCTTGACGAACGGCGGCGCGTTCACTTGCAGTTCGGTGTCCAGGCCCTCGAAGCCGTTGGCCCTAGTGGAGAACGGCAGGTCGTGCGTCGCGGCGTACTGCTCAAGCTGTATCCAGGCGAACCAGGCCGTCGTCATCGCCACCGGTGCCGCGGCCTTGTCCTTCAGCACCTTGGCCGCGATGACGACCTCCGCCCAGGTGCGCGGGGGATGCACGGTGTCCAGGTTCGCCTTGTCGAAGGCGTCCTTGTTGATCCACATGACGGCGGTGCTGCTGTTGAACGGCATGGACGCCAGGCGCCCGTCCGGCAGGCTGTAGTAGCCGCGCACGGCGCCGATGTAGGCGGCGGGATCTATGGCGACGCCGGTCTCCTGGATGAGCTGCCAGGTCTGCTTCACCGCCGGGCCGGCGGCGAGCATGGAGCCGGTGCCGACCTCGAACATCTGCACGAGGTGCGGCGCCTGGTTCGCGCGCCATGCGGCGATGGCGGCGGTCAGGGTTTCGGGGTAGGTGCCCTTGAACACCGGGACGATCTCCGCGGCCGTCTGCACGGCGTTGAACTCGGCGCAAATGCGGTTCACCTCGTCGTTCAGCACGCCGGTCATGGCGTGCCAGAACACGATGCGGGTGCGTCCGGCCTGGGCGCGGGCCGGGGCGGCCGTGGATGCCGCGAGCGCGGCAGCGCCGGCCAGCAGGGTGCGACGGTTCATGGGATGTCCCTCCGTGGATGGCGCGGTTGGTAGCTGCACCATGTTGCGGGCATGTTGCAGCACTGTGACCGCCGCGTGAAGGCGTGTCCTGCTACGTTCGGTGCGTTTGCATCATGCGCGGAACGTGCAGGCGGGGCCGCGGCATGCGGGCCAGCCTGCATCCCGCCAAACGGCTGGCATTAGCGGCCACCGGCTTCGACCGTCATTGCGAGGAGCGCAGCGGCGCAGCGATCCAGGGGCGGCACGGACAGTTCTTGCTGCCCGTCGGTTGCCGCGCCGCAAGTGCGGCTCGCAATGATGGAAGGGGCGGAGAGGACGGCCGTTCACATGCTCAGCCCGTAGGAACCTCCGCCCGCTTCTCCGGGGCCGGCTCTGGGGCCGACGCTGCCCGCCGCCGGAAGGGATGGAGAAGCTGGCCGAAGAATCCCTTGGGGAAGTGCGGGTCGTCCACCCCGTAGGCGTCGGGGCGCTGGCCCGCCGGCATGTGGAACGTGCCGAACGCCAGGTCATACAGCGGAAACGTCCCGGCGAAGTTGCTGCTGCCACCGCGCTCCGCGCTGGTATGATGCCAGCGGTGATAGACCGGGCTGACCAGGACGTAGCGGAACCAGCCGAAGTCCCAGTCCAGGTTCGCATGGACCAGCGCCGACGTGCCGACGTTGAACGGCATCAGCCAGGCCAGCACCTCCGGCGGGATGCCGAGCACCAGCATCACCACGTCCGACAGCACGCCGTGCAGCACCTGGTCCACCGGATGGAAGCGGCCGGCCGAAACCCATTCCAGGTGCTCGGAGGAATGGTGGACCGCATGGAAGCGCCACATCCGCGCGGTATGGAACATGCGGTGCGTCAGGTACATCACGAGGTCGCTGCCCAGCAGATACAGCGCGACCTGCGGCCAGAAGCCGAGATGCGACAGGAGGCCGCGGCCCTCGGTGAAGAAGCGGTTGACATCATCGGAGCCGGTTAGGCCATAGAAGGCCATGACGCCGAGCACGAGCATGAAGGTGCTGGCGAACCTGTAGAGCAGTTGCGGCGCAACGGCCCAGCCGATGTCGGTCGCCAGGTCCGGCTTGCGCCACCAGGGCGGCGCCCGGTTGCAGGCCGACACGCAGGCCGCCAGCGCGGTGAACACCACCGCCAGCACGGCCATGTTGCGGGACGCCTCGAACGTGACCGTGGCCAACTGCCCGAACACCGACTGGATCATCTCAGCCCGCCGCGCGGCTGGCGGCGCGTATCTGCGCGACGGCCGCATCCACCTTCAGCGCCATCATTGCGTCGCCCCTGGCGACGCTGGCCCGGCGCGGGTCGCCGAACGCCCCCAGGCCGGCGAAGGACGCCGGCGACGGCGGTAGGCGCGACAGGTCAACGCCGCCGGGGTGTATGGCCATCAGCTCCGAGGTATCGGAGATGGTCGCGTGCTGGCCGATGGTGCCGTCGGTCTCGCCCTGGGCGCGGAGATACGCCGTTTCCGCCGCATCGGCGTAATAGGCGTCTACCGCCAGCACCTTCGGACCCTTGCCGCCCCATTCGCGCGTCAGCCGGGCCGCGGTCTCCGCCTGCGGCGCGATGGACTGGCCGTGGTCGGCGATGAAGCAGATCGTGCCGAATCCGGCGGACCGCAGGCTGCGGGCGATGCCCTCCAGCACCGCCGCATACACCGCGGGCGGCACGCCGATGGTGCCGGGCAGCATCATGTTGCCGGTGGGCGGGTCGTAGTCGCCCTCGGGGACGTAGGACACGACGGGCGCCACCAGGGCGTTGCCAAGCTCGGCCGCGATGCGCCGGGCGGCCCAGGCCACGATGCGGTCGTGCTTGCCGATGACCATGTGCGGGCCGTTCTGCTCCAGCCCGCCGCTGGGGACGATGACGGTGCGGAACCCGGCCGCGATGGCGTCGCGCACCTCGATCCAGGTCATGTCCGCGATCTCGCGCGTGGCGGACAGCGCAAGCGCCGGCTGCCGCCATCCCGCATACGCCAGGCCCGCCGCGCCGATCCCCGCAAGCGCAAGCAGGCTGCGGCGCCGCTGGCCGCGTCCTGCGGGGGCTGCCGTTTCTGAAGCTGCCGTGCCCGAAGCTGCGTCGGCGGCCTGCACGGGAAGGCGCCTGCCGAACTGCGCGCGGAGGTCACTCAACATGCCGCAGCACCAACGCAAGCTCCATGATTGCCGGATGTCCGGTGTTCGTGCCGGTGTTCGCGGGGGTACCATGGCGCCACTGCCCGATCAACGTCATTGCCGCGGCGATACAGTTAGGATTGTTTAGGCGCGGCGCCGCCCGCTTGCCGGTCACGAGCCGCCGCGGCTGCCGGCGCCCTGCGGCCGTCAGCGCTTGCCGGCCGCCCAATACATCAGCCACTTCACCGGGAACACCCAGACGATGCCGGCGACCAGCCAGTACAGCGCCTCCAGCGACCAGTGCAGGCGGGGCACCAGGTCGGGCAAGGTAGTGGCCACGGCGACGTACGCCAGCACGAACAGCAGGGCGGCGACGGTGGCGATAGGACCTCTGGACATGGCGGCCACGTAGCCCAGCCGCGGCCCCCGCGCCAGGGCCGGCATGACATGCCCCGGTGCCAGGCGACGTTGCAGGCCGCGACGTTGCAGGCCGTAATGTTGCAGGCCGCAATGTTGCAGGCTGGGGACCCGCACAGTACAGCGCCGCCATCCAACACAGGCGGCGCACCCCATGGACCTCAAGGACCACATACGCGGCATCCCCGACTTTCCGAAGCCCGGCATCCTGTTCTACGACATCAGCACCCTGCTGCGGCACCCCGACGCCTGGCAGGTCGCGATGGGCCGGATGGCGTCCCTGGTGCGGGGATACCAGCCGACCTTGCTCGCTGGGATCGAGTCCCGCGGCTTTCTGCTCGCGGCGCCGCTGGCGCTCAAGCTGGGCTGCGGCTTCGTCATGCTGCGCAAGCGCGGCAAGCTGCCCGGCGCGGTGATCGGGCTGGATTACGCCCTGGAATACGGCACCGACCGCATCGAGATCCAGGCCGACGCGATCCCTGCCGGCGCCCGCGTCGTGCTGGTGGACGACCTGCTGGCCACCGGCGGCACCATGGCTGCCGGCATCGCCCTGCTGCGCCAGGCCGGCGCCACGGTGCCGGCCGCTGCCGCCATGATCGAGCTGGAGTTCCTCGGCGGCCGGGCACGGCTGGACGTGCCGTTCGAGGCGCTGGTGTCCTACGACGAGTAGCGGCTCCCGGCGGCGGCCCAGGCGCCGGATTTGACAAGGCGGGGCCGCCCGCTATGGGTGCATTCGGGCTATCGAAGCCCCAACAGGAGGAGGCAGCGATGACGCATGCCCATTGGAGCAGCCTGTCTGGCCCGACGCTCGGCCGGCGTGCCGCCCTTCTCGGTTTGGCCGGTGCCTGCGCCGCGGCGGCGCCGGCATCTGCCGTGGCGGCGACGCTGCTGGTCGCAGGGCCGGGCGGCGGGCGTCTGGACGGATGGGCGAACCTGGTTGCGCCCAGCCTGGTGCGCGCCCTGCCCGGCGCCGGCCGCATGGCGCGGCGGGCAATGGGCGGCGTGGACGGCGTCACCGCCGCCAACAGCTTCGACGCGCTGGTCACGCCGGATGGCGCGACCGCGCTGCTCGTGCCCGGCGCGGCGCCCCTGGCATGGCTGGCCGGCGATCAAAGGGCGCAGTTCGACCCGTCCCGCTGGGTGCCGGTCTGGGCGTCGCTGGCATCGGCGGTGCTGCTGACCCGGGCGCCGCTGGCGCCGGGCCGGCGGCTGCGGGTGCCGGCGCTGGGCGCTGCCGGGCCGGTCCTGCCGATGCTGCTGGCGCTAGACCTGCTGGGGATCGAGGCGGCGGTGCTGCCTCCCGGCGCTGCGCTGTCGCCTGGAGAGGTGGATGCGGTGTTCCTATCAGGTCCCGGCACAGCCCAGGCCGCTGCGACGCTGCAAGCCGCCGGGCTGCGTCCGGCGCTGGCGCTGGGCACGCCGGAGGGCGCGGGCTGGGGGCGCGACCCGGCGTTCCCGGGCGTGCCGACCGCCGTGCATCAGGTCGGCGCGCGCGGCGCGCCGCCGGCCCTGGCCACCGCGCTGCGCGCAACGGCGGCGGCGGTGCAGCTCGATGCCGCGCTGGTCCTGCCGGAGTTGTCCCAGGCAGGGCTGGTCTCGGCTTGGCAGCACGCCAGCAGCCGCATCGCCGCTGACCCGGACGTGCTGACGGCCGCCGCCGCGCAGGGCGTGCGGTCCGGGGACGCCGCTGCCTCGGCCGCCCTGATGGGCGCCATCGCCGCCGGCGGCCCGGCCATTCCGTCATTGCAACGCTGGCTGGTGACGCGCCACGGCTGACGTACTCCGCCTGGCGTCAACGGTTGGGTCGCCCCAATCATCCGGCATCGCGAGCCGCCCTTGCAGCGCGGCGACTCAAGGCGGTTAGCACAGCCTGTTGCGGCCCCTGGATCGCCGTGCCGCTGCGCCTCCCGCAATGACGGATGCAGACCGGGCGCAGCGCGGTCGAAGTAAACTATGGTTGGCATGATGCGTCACGCCGGAGATGCAGCCCTCCGGCACATCGCGCAGCAACTTATGCCTGCAGCCCCGGCAAGCCACCGCCGGCCAGCGCAGCCTGCACGACCCGCACGCAGCGCCGCATAACGGTGGGCAGCGCTTCCGCGTCCAGCGCGGCGGCCGGGCGGACCAGGCCGTCTGCGGTGATCGCGGGCACCTGGGCGGCATAGACGTCCATCGTCAACTGGAAGTGGGTGAAGCCATGCTCCGCCTGCCCGGCCAGGCGCCAGGGCGCGGGCTGCGGCGCATGGGCGAGGGCGTCCGCCTCCGCCCAAGGCTCCGGCCGCCAGGGCGTGCCGGGCAGCTCCAGCATCCCGCCCAGCAGGCCCGTGGACGGGCGGCGGCGCAGCAGCACCCCGCCCGTGGCGTCCTGCAGCCAGAACTGCGCGCCATGGCGCAGGGGCCGCAGCGGCTTTGGCGCCTTGCGCGGCAGCTCCGCCGCGATGCCCGCGGCAAGGGCGGCGCAGGCGCCGCGCCAAGGGCACAGGGCGCAGGCCGGGGCGCGGGGCGTGCAGATCGTCGCGCCGAGGTCGAACAGCGCCTGGGTGAAGTCCGCCGGGCGGGCGCGGGCGTCCGGGTCCTCGCCCAGCCGGGCCGACGCGGCGGCGATTGCGGGTCGCGCGCCGGGCAGCGGGTCTGAGATGGCGGCGATGCGCGCGGCGACGCGCTCCACGTTGCCGTCCACCGGCACGGCGGGCACGCCGAAAGCGATGCTGGCGACGGCGGCGGCCGTGTAAGGCCCCACACCAGGCAAGGCGCGCAACCCCTGGACATCGCTGGGGAAGCCACCCATTTCGGATACGCGCCGGGCGCAGGCGTGCAGGTTCCGCGCCCGGGCGTAGTAGCCCAGGCCGGCCCAGGCTTCCATCACCGCGGCCTCCGGCGCCGCGGCCAGGGCTGGGACGGTAGGGAAGCGGGCGAGGAACCGCTCGAAGTACGGGATGACGGCCGCGACGGTCGTCTGCTGCAGCATGATTTCGCTGAGCCAGACACGGTAAGGGTCCGGCGCCTGCCCCGGCAGTGCGCGCCAGGGCATCCGGCGGCGGTGGCGGTCATACCAGTGTAGCAGCGCCGCGGCGGGCGGGACGGGAAACAGGCTGGTAATCACGGGGCTGGGTATGGGCGACCAGGCGGTGTGCGGCAAGGCGGCTGGCGACAAAGCGGCCAGCGACAAGACGATCGGCGACAAGGCTGGGGATAACAAGGTGGATGCGGCGCGGCACGTCTATGGGCCGCGGCCGGTGGGCGCGCTGGTGCCGGGCATCACGCGGGCGGCGTTCAAGAAGCGTTCGCCTGCGGGCGCGCAGGTGCTGGCGGACTGGGCGGCCATCGTCGGGCCGGAGCTGTCGGCCACCACGACACCGCGCCGGCTGGTCGCCGGCACGCTGACCCTGGCGTGCAGCGGCCCTACGGCGATGGAGTTGCAGCACCTGTCGGGCCAGGTGATGGAGCGGGTGAACCGGCATATGGGCCGCATCCTGGTGGAGCGGCTGCGCTTCCTGCAGGACCCGACGCCCCCTGCCCCGCCGCTGGCGCCGCCGCCGCGCCGGGCCGCCGCCGCGGTCGCGGTACCTGGCATCGCGCCCGGCCCGTTGCGCGATGCGCTGTCTGCGCTGGGACAGGTGGTTGCGGGGCGTGGGGACGGCAGGGCATAACGGCTCACCGCATCCCGCCGCACCCCATGAGGTCGCCATGCCCGTCACGCGCCGCCTGCTGATCGCCGCCTCCGCCGCCCTGCCGCTGGCGGGCGCGGCCCGTGCCCAGACCGCGGCGGGGGACGCCGACCTGCGGGCGGGGGACCGGTCGCTCGGGTCGCCGGACGCCAAGGTGCAGGTGGTGGAGTGGTTCTCCCTGACCTGCACGCACTGCGCCGGCTTCCAGAAGGAGACGTTCCCGCAAGTCCGCGCCAAGCTGATAGACACCGGCCGCATCCGCTACACCTGGCGGGACTACCCCCTGGACCAAGTGGCGCTGACCGCCGCGATGGTGGCCCGCGCGCTGCCGGCGGAGCGCTACGAGCCATTCATCAGCGCCCTGCTGGCCAGCCAGGACCGCTGGGCCTTCGCGCGCGGCGTGAACTCGACGGAGGAGCTGGCGAAGTATGCCGCCCTGGCCGGCATGTCGCGGGAGACGTTCAACGGGGCGGTGGCCGACGCCGGGCTGAAGCGGGCGATCCTGACGGCGCAGGAGAATGCGGAGAAGACGAGCAAGGTGACGAGCACGCCGTCGTTCGTCATCAACGGCAAGCTGATGGCTGGGGCGGTCAGCTATGGGGACTTTGAGAAGGCGGTGGACGCGGCGGCGGTGTAGGCAGGTGCTTGCAGGGTGGGGCAGCGGGGTGCCTTGTGTTAAGGTAGCTTGAGGTCTTGTCTGGGCTTCATCTCATAGTCCCCCGTTACTGTCGCTTTTCTAGGAGGCTCTACGGCTTACCATCTATCCGCCATAGCGGCCGTGCCTGTTTCATCGCATTTCAATTAGGGGTTGTCATAAAGGAAACGCGCTGTAAAAGAAAACGATGCTATACATTGTAAGAGGGTTATGTTCATCGGGAAGTGCGTTTACTTTATCCCAGCCTCCAAGCTGTGAAGATGGCAACCTTACTAGAAGTTCTGATAGGCGTTCTTACATTCGTCGTCTTGCTGGCTTTATGTTGCCGAGGACATTGAGGATAGCTGCAATTTTGCTTGGGTCTTGAATACCTGGTGCGCTCTCGATGCCTGTAGAAACATCGATCATTTGTGCTCCCGTGCTCGCGATGGCCTCGGCTACGTTGTCCAGATCAAGCGAGCCTCCTAGCGTCCAGGGCAATGGATGCGCCATCCCCTCAATCAGCTTCCAGCCGCTTTTCGACTCAGATTTTGCTGGTTTCCCTGTAATCTCAGGCTCTTTGATTTCATAAAGAATACGATTGGCAGATCCTTTCCAGTGAGTGGCTGCGAGTAGGTCCCTGCCTGATCGGATAGTTACAACGCCCCAAATTGATCGTCCTGTGCGGTAACGTTCATTTAGTGCTTGCCGGGGGTCAGTTGCATGAAGTTGCAGAACATGCAGCCCGGCACAGGCGATGGCTTGGTCGAAAAAGATGCTGTCCTGCTCGAAGAACACGCCGACCCTACGGACGTGGCTGGGCACGCGCAAGGCTAATGCGGCCGCTTGCTCCAGGCTAATGAAGCCTGACATAGACCTTCTCGAAATCATGAAGCCAACGTGACTGGCACCGCCCTTCACAGCAGCATTGACGGCCTCGACCGTGGAAAGTCCGCAAATCTTGACTTTAATCTGCATTGAAAAAATCCCAGAGTCGTTCTGTAGCGGAGCGGACATAGCGGTTGGTGTGTCGCTTATACTGCTTTTCACTAGTCGAGCTGCTGATGCCGATCAAGTGCGTGCGCTGCCGGGAGCGTGCCATGGTGCTTCTTCCTTCCTCCTGCCTAGTTTGGGATTACCTCACGGATCATTCAGGATCGAATGCTAGTACCTTCAGATAGCGCTTGCCTTTCGACGCGGTTCTGAACGGAGCCTATGCAACAAGAACCACCAGCAGCGCCAACACATCATTTTTTTGCAGCACGTTTACTTTATGACAACCCCTTACCGCCCCAACCCATGATACTCGGCATTCGGCATCATATCCACCGCGTGCGCGACGCGGTTGGTGTAGTTGAAGAACGCCGCGACCTCCGCGATGTCGAAGATATCGGCATCGGCAAAGCCGTGGTCCCGCAGCGTCTGCCGGTCAGCTTCCGTCACGGTATGCGCCGCCGCCGTCAGTTGCAGCGCGAAGTCCAGCATGGCGCGCTGCCGGGGCGGCAGGTCGGCGACGCGGTAGTTGAAGGCCATCATCTCGCCAAGCTGCGGGTCGCCGGACAGCTTGCGGACGGCGGCGCCGTGGGCGACCAGGCAGTAGTAGCAGCGGTTCCAGGACGATACCGCGACGGCGATCATCTCGCGCTCCAGCTTGGACAGGCCGATGGGGGCCAGCATCAGCTCGTCATACAGGCGGACGAAGTTCCGCAGCCGCTCCGGCCGGATCAGCCAGGCGCGCAGCACGTTGGGCACGAAGCCCAGCTTGTCGCGGCACTTCTGGAAGTAGGGCCGCAGGTCCTCCGGCAACGTGCCCTCGTCGGCGTCGGCCAGGGCGGTGACGTGCGTGGGTTGCGGCATCGCTAGCTCTCCAGGGCGCGGGCCTGCTCGCGCAGGACGTATTTCTGCATCTTGCCGGTGCTGGTCTTGGGCAGCGGGCCGAACACCACGGTACGCGGCACCTTGAACCGCGCCAGCCGTTCCCGGCAGAAGGCGATCAGCTCCGCCTGCGTCGCCGCCATGTCGGGCTTGAGCGTCACGAAGGCGCAGGGCGTCTCGCCCCAGGTCGCGTCGGGCCGCGCCACGACCGCCGCCTCCATCACGGCGGGATGGCTGTACAGGACGCCCTCGACCTCGATGGTAGAAATGTTCTCGCCGCCGCTGATGATGATGTCCTTGCTGCGGTCGCGTATCTCCAGGTAGCCGTCGGGGTGGCACACCGCGAGGTCCCCGGTGTGGAACCAGCCGCCGGCAAAGGCTTCGTCGGTCGCGGTGGGGTTCTTGAGGTAGCCCTTCATCACGATGTTGCCGCGCATGAACACCTCGCCCATCGTGGCGCCGTCGCGCGGGACCGGGACCAGGGTTTCGGCGTCGGCGACCATGACGCCCTCCTGCACCGGGTAGGCGACGCCTTGCCGGGCGCGCAGCCGGGCCTGCTCGGGCGCCGGCAGGGCGTCCCAGGCGTCGTGCCAGGCGCAGACGGTGACGGGGCCGTAGGTCTCGGTCAGGCCATAGACGTGGGTCACGTCGAAGTTCAGGCGCTCCATGCCCTCCAGCACCGCGGCGGGCGGGGCGGCGCCGGCGGTCATCATGCGGACGGGGTGCGGGCGGGGCTGCACGCCAGGGTGGTTCAGCACCAGGCCCATGACGATGGGGGCGCCGCACAGGTGCGTGACGCCGCTGCGGTCCATCGCGTCCAGCATCGCCGCGGCCTCGACCCGGCGCAGGCAGACGTTGGTGCCGGCCATCGCCGCGATGGTCCAGGGGAAGCACCAGCCGTTGCAGTGGAACATCGGCAGGGTCCACAGATAGACGGGATGCTGCGCCATGCCCCAGGTCATGGCGTTGCCGACGGCGTTCAGGTAGGCGCCGCGGTGGTGATAGACGACGCCCTTGGGGTTGCCGGTGGTGCCGCTGGTGTAGTTGAGGGCGATGGCCTCCCACTCGTCGGCCGGCATGGACCAGTCATAGGCCGGGTCGCCGCCGGCCAGGAACGCCTCGTATTCCACCTGGCCGACATGGGCGCCCGGCGGGGCCAGCGCGTCGTCTATGTCCACGACGTAGGGGCGCTGCGCCTGGGGGATCATGGCCAGGGCCACGGCGACGGTGGGCGCGAACTCGCGGTCGGTCAGCAGCACCCGGGCCTCGCCGTGCTGCAGGATGAAGGCGATGGTGGCGGCGTCCAGGCGGATGTTGATCGCGCACAGCACGGCGCCGAGCATGGGGACGCCAAAATGCGCCTCCACCATGGCGGGGGTGTTGGGTGCCATGACGGCGACGGTCTGGCCGCGCTGGACGCCCTGCTGCGCCAGGGCGGAGGCGAGGCGGCGGGCGCGGGCGTAGGTTTCGGCCCAGGTGGCGGTGTGGGGGCCGTGGACGATGGCCAAGCGGTCGGGGAACACGTCGGCGGTGCGCTTGATGAAGCTGACGGGCGACAAAGGCGCGTAGTTGGCGGGGCCTTGCGGCATGTTGAACAAGGGGCGTGTCCTCCATCGTGACGGCGCTGCTCTGCTCCCTCTCCCTCCGGGAGAGGGCCGGGGTGAGG
>JAABUM010003158.1_pt1 | contig 20880 bp, 20 predicted proteins | sample 5559161 | NCBI WGS metagenome assembly JAABUM01 (sample SAMN10711868, study PRJNA513369) | rock metagenome | isolation source: Antarctica rocks | place: Antarctica: Victoria Land, Siegfried Peak nord
CCCTCCAGCACGACCTGATCCACCCCACCATCCTAGCAGATCATAACGACTTTCCGACGGTTTGCGACAAAGAAAAAGCCCTGATCACAGGGCCAGTCGGTCCCTACTTCCGGAGGTCTGAGCCTCCGACCTGCAACGATCCCGTCGAAAATCGCCAAACATGCCTACCAACTGCGGAAGTCCGGGCTGGGTGGTGCGGCGCCCACCCGCCACCGGTCTCACCCACTCAGCCCACGACGTCGGGCGGGAGTGGAAGGTCACTCATGCCCTACGCAACAGCCCCGTACCCGTCGCACCCGCCATCGTCATGTGCGACGACCCTGCCGTCCTGGGGGCTCCTTTCGCCGTGACCCAGTACGTGCACGGACAAGTCGTACGCACCCGTGATCAGCTCGATGCGTACCCGGCCGATCACCTCAAGTCCTGCACCCAAGAGCTGGTCCGGGTACTCGCTGACCTGCACTCCGTCGACGTGCGCGAGGTCGGTCTCGACGGGCTGGGGCGGCCCGAGGGGTTCCTCGAACGCCAGGTGCGACTGTGGTGGAGGCAGTGGACCGACGTGAGGACACAAGACCTCCGCGACGCCAGACGCCTCCACGACCTACTCGTCGCGTCGCTTCCCGCAGTACCAGGACGGGTCGGAATAGTGCACGGCGACTACCGCATCGACAACACCTTGTTGGCCGAGGGCGACATCACCAAGGTGCTCGCGGTCGTCGACTGGGAGCTAGCCACCGTGGGCGACGTCCTCACAGACGTCGCTCTGATGTGCGTCTACCGCCAACCCGAGCTCGACGTAATCCTCGGCGTCGAGGCCGCTTGGGCAAGCGACCGGCTCCCCTCCGGCGAAGCGCTGGCCGAGACCTACGCGTTGCGACAAGGGGTCGACCTCGACCACTGGCCGTTCTACACAGCGCTGGCGAACTTCAAGCTAGCCGTCATCGCCCAGGGGATCAGCTACCGAGCACGACACGGGTCTGCGGCCGACCCCAGCGCCACCGACGCCGACCGCGCCGTCCCGGAGCTCCTCGCAGCCGGAGTTCGGTCCCTCCACGGCCATAAGAGGAACCAGTAGAGCCCAAGGGCGACACAAGTTTGCATGTCGACCAGTACCTGCGATCACCGAGCCTGTTCGCAGGAGCTGGGGGGCTGAACGCCAACGCTGAAATACCGTGCACTCCGCCCACCAGCCGCGTGACCCGCACGGTCAGCCCAAAGCGTCGAGTCTCACTCGGCTGCGGCTAGCTGTACGGCTGGTCTCCTAGATATCTCGGGTCTTGGTCGCTGAGGAGCTAGACCTCGAGGGTGGTGTCGCTGTGTCCGCCCGGTCACGACGACAAGGAGACACGAACCTCCTCTGCGTCGAACTCGGTTCTACGCCACCAAGGAGTCTCGAGGAATCCTCGTTTGATGGTGAGTAGCTCGACGTTGGCCTGCCAGTCGCGCACACCCTCGATCTTGCCGAGGCCGCGCGTGAGGAAAGCGTAGACGTCATCGGTCGTCGGGAGGATGACCTCGCAGATCAGGGTGCAGTTCACCGACACGGCGAGGTAGCGCACCCCTACGTAGGTGGCCAGCTCGTGCGCGACGTCGTCGATGCGGGAGGGGTCCAGGGAGATGTTGAGGATGATCTCCGACTCGAAGCCCAGGGCCGACGCTGCGACGAGCGTGAGCACCCAGGCACAGCCCCGCTTCCGCATCGCCTCGAACCGGCGCCGCACGGTGCTCTCGTTGACGCCGAGCACGTCGGCAACCGCCCGTAGGCTGGACCGCCCGTCGGCGCGCAGCTCTTGCAGGATCAGCAGGTCGACCTCGTCGAAGTGAGTAGGCGAGCAGACGTGCGGTTCGGCGTCGGCCTTTTGATGCTCGCCTGCGCCGCTGATCAGGCGCTGCGCCCAGCCCTGGCTCACCTTGTAGGTGTGCAGCACGAGGTCGGAAACGCAGGTCTCGACGCCCGCGACGGCCTGGATTTCGTTGATCAGCCGGACGTGCAGCGACTCCGACTTCTGGCAGACGAGCTCGGCAAGCAGGTCGTACTCACCGGTCACCAGGCACAGGAAGCGCAGGTCGTCTCGTTCGGCCAGGGCGGTGGCCACCTGCATCTGCGTGCCCGGTGTGCAGGTTATCCGCAGCAGAAACAGGTCCGCGGCTCCCGGCGAGTTGATGTCGCTGCTCACTCCCACCCGGACGGCTCCGGTCGCGAAGAGGTTCTGGCCGCGGCGGGTCGCCGTCGCAACGGAGGTCCCGGCCCGCTCGGCGATCTCGGTCCAGCTCGCGCGACCGTCGGCCTGCAGAGCGGCGATGATCCGGCGGTCGAGCTGCCCGAACTGGGCCGGCGAGACCGACACCTAAGCTGCATCCCCCCGGTCGATTGCCCCGGCCAGGAAGTCCCGAACCAGCCGCTGGAAACGCTCTGCCTCCTCGATCTGCGGCGAGTGGCCGGACTTCTCGAACACCTCCAGCCGGGAGCCGTCGATGAGCGACGCGATCTTCTCGCTGCAGGCCACCGGGGTGATCCAGTCGTCGCGGCCGACGGTGACCAGGGTCGGGCAGGTGACTGCGGGGAGGTCTGCCGTGATGTCGTAGCGGGGCATGTTCTGGGTGAAGGCCCAGTTGTGCGTCTGGTACCGGTAGGTCGTCGCCTCCACCTTGCGCTGCACCGCTTTCGGGTCGTAGACGTGGTCGTAGAGCGGCAGGATCTCCGCCCAGCATGTCCTCAGGTCGGCGTCGTCGTGGGTCTTCCCGTCCATGATTCTCTCGAACCGGCCCATGTCCAGCTCGACCCGCGCGCTGGACAGGGCGTTCGCCCGGGCCATCGACTCGTTCTCGTGGTCGGGCGAGGTGTCCCGCAGCACCATGGCAAGTAGCCGCTGCGGGTGCGCGATGGCGTACTCCATCGCGATGAAGCCTCCGTAGGAGCCGCCGGCGACGACGAACCGCTCGGCTCCGGCCCACTCGCGTAGGCCGTCCACGTCGGCCACCCACTGCTCGTGGGTGAACGGTCCGTTGCCATCGCTCTGCCCCGACCCGCGCGCGTCGAACACGAGAACCTTGTACGTGTCGCTGAGCGGTCCGAACGTTGACCGCGGCTCGGCCATCGTGCCGAGGCCGGGGGCGCCGTGGTGGGCGATGAGCAGGGTCCCGTCCTCGGGCCCCATCACCTCGACGTTGAGGCGGTTGCCGTTGATGGTGACGAACATCGTTGCTCCATATCTGTTTTCGGTCTGAGGCCGGTCAGGCCGTGATGACGATGTCGTCGAGCGACTTGGGGTAGCTGGTCAGCGGGACCGCTGCGTCGGCGGTGATCTGCATCGAGTCGGAGACCCGGTAGCCGGCGTGGCCGGGGATGTAGATGCCGGGCTCGTTCGAGACCACGAAGCCCTCCTGGAGCACTGTGTCGTCGCCGTCCTCCAGCCAGGGCGGCTCGTGCATTCCGACGCCGATCCCATGACCCTGCCGGTGCTGGAGGTATGCGCCGAAGCCCGCCTCCCGGATGACGTCGAGGCAGAGGGCGTTGGACTGCGCGCAGGTCAGGCCGGGTCGCAGCGAGTCCACCCCCAGCTGCTGGGCGGCTCGGACAGCCTCGTAGTACGCCGTCTGCTGCGTTGAGGGCTCCCCGAGGATGAACGTGCGTTCGCCTTCGACGAACCGCCCGCCCACCGCGCAGCCGAGCGACAGCATGAAGGTGTCGCCGGGTCGCAGCCGGTAGGACGACGGCAGCCCGTGCGGTTTGGCGCTGTTGGCTCCGGCATACACCAGTCCACCGGCAAGGAATCCGATGACCACGACGTCGTCGTGCTCCGCGTACATCGTCCCCGTGCCGACCCGTCCGACGTGGGCCGCGAGCTCGGACTCGCTCGGCAGCTGCATGCCGGCACCGAGCGCGTCCCGAACCAGGCCGATCCCCGCCTCGAGCATGACGTCGGTGATCCGGGCGGCCTCCTGGTGCAGGGCCAGCTCCTCCGGCTGCTTGACGTAGCGTGCGACCGTGACCGCCTCGGAGGGCACGAGGTCAGCGTCGGGCAGGGCCGCCTGGAGCAGCGCGAGACGGGCCACGCTCATGCTGGGCCCGAAGCCCACCCGGCCGCCGGAGGGTACGGCACTGGTGAGTACGGACAGTGGCTCGACGACCCCCGGGTACTCCGGGTAGGTGAGCACGTGCGCGGCCGCGTCCTGCCACCGGGCGTGCTCCTGCTCCAGGCGGGGCACGAGCAAGGTCGCCGGTCCGTCTACCTCGAGGTGCACAACGACGGGTCGCTCGCCTGGGTGGTGGAAGAACCCGGTCAGGTAGGCCACGTCGTCGGGGTGGTCGACAATGACCGCATCCAGCTTCTGGGCCTCGAGCCGGACCCGCACCAGGTCCTGGACCCGCGTGTAGAAGGCCGGGTCGAGTCGCTGCCCGAAGCCCATCTCAGTCCCGTCTGGTGCGCGCGTTGCGCGCGTCGTTGTAGGCAATGGCGATCAGGGTTGCGGCGACCACCAGGGCGAGGATCGCGAGCGACGGGAAGAGAGCCGTCCACCAGGCACTCGTCATCGAGCCCGACTGCTGGGACTCGTACAGGATCCGTCCCCAGGACCAGCTGGTGGGGTCACCCAGTCCGAGGAAGGACAGCCCAGCCTCGGAAAGGACCGCACGCGAGGCCGTCAGGACCACGGTCACCGTGATGATCGGGGCGACCGCGGGCAGCAGGTGCCGGCGCAGGATCCACGCGTGCCCGCCGCCGAGCACCCGCGCCGCGTCCATGTACGGCAGCCCGACGACGGACAGGGCCTGCGAACGAACAACTCTGGCGACCTCGGGCCAGGAGAAGACCGAGATCACCAGGATGATGGTCGTCACCGACGGACCGGCCAACGCGGCGACGAGGATCATTAGCGGCAGGACCGGCAGGGACAGCGAGAGGTCGACGACGACACTCAGGAACGTGTCGACCTTGGGGAAGTACGCGCTGAGCATGCCGACGAGCACCCCGATGGTGATGGCCAGCAGGGACGCGCAGACTCCGACGACCATCGAGATGCGGGTGCCCCACACCACCTCGGCGAAGACGTCGCGTCCGAGGTTGTCGGTGCCGAACCAGTGCTGGGCCGACGGCGCCTGCAGGACGTCCTGGCTGAATCCCGACGGGTAGGGCGCCAGCAGCGGGGCACCTACGCCGACGAGCACGAGAAGCAGCAGGACCACTGCGGCAGCAACGCCCATCGGGTTGTGCCGGAACGCGTACCAGGTGGCCGCAGCCGCGCCCTCCTGCTGCCCGACGGGTTCCGTCTCGGCCTCGGTGGTGAGGATCGCGGTCATGCCGTGCGCACCCGCGGGTCGAGGAACCCGTACGCCAGGTCGGTGAGCATGTTGGCCGCGACGACAGTGGCGGCGAGGATGACGAAGGCACCCTGGAGGACCGGGAAGTCCAGCCGGATGACCGAGTCGTAGATCGCCCGCCCCACGCCCGGGTAGGCGAAGATCGTCTCGGTCAGGACGGCTCCGCCGACCATGAAGCCCAGCTGGAGCCCCAGCAGCGTCGTCGTTGGCAGCAGGGCGTTGCGCAGGCCGTGCTTCCACACGACGACCCGCTCCGGGGTGCCCTTGGCGCGGGCCAGCATGCAGAAGTCCTCACCGAGCGCGTCGATGAGCGTGGACCGCAGCGTCAGGACGTAGCTGCCTAGGGCGATCAGCACCAGGCTGGCACACGGCAGGATGAGGTGTCGCAGCACGTCGAGGTACCACTGCACCCCGTAGACACCGTCCTGGTACGCACCGCCGATCGGCAGCAGCCCGAGTCGCAGACCGAAGACGTAGAGGAAGAAGATCCCGACACTGGGTACGAACAGGGACTGTCCGATGACGCCGACGACCTGGACCATCCGGTCGACGGCGCCACCCGCGTGGGTTGCCGCGAGCACTCCGAGCGGGATGCCCACGGCGACCGTGACGAGCAGGGCCGAACCGGTCAGGAGCAGGGTCCACGGCAGCCGCGCCATCAGCACGGCGGTCACCGGTTCCGACTGGCTGAACGAGGTGCCGAGGTTGCCCTGGACCAGCTGAAGCAGGTACTTGCCGTACTGCACCGGCAGCGGGTCGGTCAGGCCGTACTTGGTGAGCAGGTCCTGGCGCATCGCCGCGTCCATGTTGGTCGAGGCAATGGCCTGGGCGGGGTCGCCGGGAAGCAGCCGCAGGAGCAGGAACGTGATGGTGACCGCGAACCACAGCGTCACAAACCCGTGCGCGAGCCGGCGCAGTGCGAACCAGGCGAGTGGGGCCACGGCGGCTACTTCTTCTTCACGTTTGCCAGGGACTGCGGGTCGATGATCGACAGCAGCTCGCTGGGCTTGACCACGAACCCGTCCCACGCGCTGCTGTGCGCGACGTTGAGGTTCTGCACGTACATAATGTTGTCGATCATGTTCGCGTGGACGTAGGCGGCGGCCTTTTGGACCAGCGCCTTCTGCTCTGCGGGCTGGACGGTGCCCTGGGCCTTCTCGATCGCCGCGGTGAGTGTCGGGTCATCCACCTGGGAGTAGTTGATCGCCCCCTTGGGCAGGTACTGCAGGGCCATGTTCGAGACCGGCTCGTCCATGATCGCGAAGGACCCGGCGTAGATGTCGTAGTCGCCGGCGTTGGTCTTGGCGAGGTAGGTGTTGCGGTCCAGACCCTGCAGGTTGATGGTGATGCCGGCCTGCGCTGCGCTCTCCTTGACCAGGGTGGCCCACGAGGAGATGACCGGGTCCTGCAGGGAGTAGATCATCGTCAGCGAGAGGTTGGAGACTCCCGCCTGAGCGAGCAGCTGCTTCGACTTCTCGGTGTCGAACGTGTACTCCTTGAGCGACGGGTCGGCGAACTGCTTCAGGGTGTCGGTGATCGGACTGTTGTTCGCCGTCACCGCCTGGCCCTGGACCGCCACCGAGCGGATCGAGCTGTAGTCGACCGCGTGGGCCAGCGCCTGGCGCACCAAGGGGTTGTCGAGTGGCTTGCGCGTCATGTTGTAGGTCATGTGCGTGAACCCGAGGCCAGGCACCTCAGTCACGGTGATTCCGTTGGTGCTCTTGAGGTTGGCGACCTGGGCCGGTGGCAGGGCATTGGCGATGACGTCGACGTCGCCCTTCTTGAGGGCGAGGATCTCGGTGTTGACGTCGGGGTAGACCTTGAACACGACCTTGGACAGCGTCGGCGTCCCGCCGGGGGCCAGCGGGTACGGGGTGACCCGGTCCAGGGTGTAGCTCTGCCCCTTGGCGACCGAGGTCAGCTTGTAGGGGCCGGCGCTGACCCAGTCCGAGCTGTTGGGGAAGTCGTCCACCTTCGCGTGCTTGCTGAAGACGTGCTCGGGGACGACGGTCATCCAGAAACCGACCTCCGGGACGACGATGCTGTCGGCCTGCTTCAGGGTGAGCTCGACTCGCGTGGGTGAGACGGCGGTGGCCTTGTCGAGGTTGGTCATGAACCCGTTGACGACGCCGCCCTTGGGGTTCTGGGTCTTGATCGTGTTGATCGTGTACGCCACGTCGGTAGCGGTCAGCTTGGTCCCGTCGCTCCAGGTGAAGTCGTCTCGCAGGTCGAAGAACCCGGTCTTGCCGTCATCGCTGTAGCCCCACTTCGTTGCAAGGTGGGGCTGCTTTGACCCGTCGTCCTTGATACTGAGCAGGCGAGGGTACATCAGGTCGGTCACCCAGCTGTCGGTACGGCTGTTGCCGAGCATCGGGTTCAGGTTGACGACGTCTGTCGTCGTCGCGATGTTGAGCACGTCGGAGCCGGCACCGGCGCCGCCGCTCGCGCCGCCGCTGCTGGAAGGGGGTGCGCTTGGGGCGCATGCCGCGACGAGCGCGACCACGGCACCGACGGCCGCGAGGCGGGCCAGCTGGACCACGCGAGATGGATGCATCAGACCCACACTTCCTCGAGGACGCGGACGATGTTGCCGCCGACGACGGCGGAAATCTCACTGTCGGAGTAGTCGTGCTGGACCAGCCAGCCGATGATGTTGTAGAAGCACTCGCCGGGGTTCTCCAAACCGTCGACGTAGGGTTGCTTCTCGAACTCGACGCTGCCGTGCGCCTGCCCGATGGACAGGTTGCTGCTGAAGGCGTCGTGGAGGCCGACGTGGTCACCGAAAAGGGTGTCAGGCCCGAAGGCGACATGGTCGATTCCGACAACGTCGACCAGGTGCGTGAAGTGGTCCATGACCGACTCCAGCGAGTGCGCCGGGTGAGCCTGCGACAAGGTCGTGTGAGGGGCGGCTTCGAGGCCGATCACCCCGCCGCGCTCGGCCATCGCCTTGATCACCGCGTCGGGTTTCATCCGGTTGATCGGCCACACCTCGCGCGACCCACAGTGGGTCATGAAGATCGGCTTGCTCGACGCCTTGACGACGTCCATCGCGGTGACGTCACCCGAGTGCGAGACGTCGATGGCCAGGCCCAGCTTGTTCATCCGCGCCACGGCACGTTCGCCGAAGTAGGTGAGGCCGCCGTCACCGCGTTCCTTCAGGCCGCTGCCGAGGTAGTTAGCTTCTGAGTAGGCGATGCCGATCTGGCGTACGCCGAACCCGTAGAGGATGTCGAGCCGGTCGACCTCGTTCTCAATCATCGTCGCGGCCTCGAGGCCGAAGACCAGTGCCATCCGGCCCTGCTCGTGGACGTCCCTGATGTCTTGCAGCGACTCGGCCTTGACCAGGTAGTCCTGGTGGGCGAGGTCCGACATCCGCATGCCGAGGTCGTGCAGGACGTCAACCCACTTCCAGCCGCCCTCACTGCTGATGCAGCACGTGCCGTCCATGACGTTGTCGAAGACCGCGGTCATCCCCGACCGGGACAGCCCCTCATAGCCGGTCAGCTCGCGCCCCGTGCGGATGTAGGCCCGCATGTCCCTCGCGAGGTTCTCCGGGAAGACGCTCGGGTGGTCGTGAAGTGAGATCACCAGGTTGTCGCGCAGCACCCGCTCGGTGCGGGCGGCCTGCTCCGGCGACAGGTCCAGACCCGCATACGCCGGGACCCGCCCGATCTCCTTGGCCATGGCGATATCGGGAAAGTCGACCCCGGCCTCGAGGTAGGAGTAGGAGCGGTACTGCTTGTACTGGCTGGCGGGTTCGAGCACGAGTTCTCTCCTTCGGAAGGCCTAGGGCGGCGCCTGCGACCGGGGGTATGACGACTGGTAGGGCTCGGGGAAGTCAGGAGTCTTGCGGGTTTCCGGCGCAGAAGTCAAGGGGATGCATAGTTTACGGCTTTGGGCTACCGTTACTGGGATATTCCGGGCGCAAGTCACGATTAGCTGACCCGAAGGAGACAGGTGGCCGTTCGACAGGCACGACTCGAGCACGCCTCCGCCCAGCTCGCCCGCGCCGCGCCGGCGCTGCGGTTGCGCGGGTTGTCGGTGAGCTTCGACACCCGGCGGGGCCCAGTGCCCGCCGTGCGCGACGTCGACCTCGAGGTCGCTCAAGGTCAGCTGCTCGCCCTGCTCGGAGAGTCCGGTTCGGGCAAGTCGGTGACCGCCCGCGCGGTGATGGGCCTGCACGACGACCGTTCCAGCGTCACCGCGGACGCGATCGAGGTGGCCGGCCACGACCTGCTGGCCACCTCTCCCGACGGCCTACGCCGGCTCCGCGGGGCCACCATGAGCCTGGTCTTTCAGGACGCCCTGTCCGCGCTCAACCCCGTGCTGACGATCGGTGACCAGATCGGGGAGCTCTTCCGCCAGCACGAAGGGGCCAGCCGCAAGCTGGCTCGAGCCCGCTCGATCGAGATGCTTGAGCTGGTCGGCATACCAGGAGCCCGCGGACGCGTCGACAGCTACCCCCACCAGTTCTCTGGAGGGATGCGCCAGCGGCTGCTCATCGCCATGGCCATTGCCCTGCAGCCGCAGCTGCTCATCGCCGACGAACCCACCACGGCGCTTGACGTGACGGTGCAGGCTCAGATCCTCGAGCTCCTGGACCGGCTGCGCCGCGACCTCGACATGGGAGTCCTGCTCATCACCCACGACCTCGGTGTCGTGTGCGAGGTCGCCGACACCGTCGCCGTCATGTACGCCGGCAGGATCGTCGAGACCTCGAGTGCCGACGAGCTGTTCGACCACCCTGCGCACCCTTACACCGAGGCCCTGCTTGCCTCGGTTCCGACGGTCGGCCAGGTCGGAGCTCGGCTGCCGGTCATCCCCGGCAGCCCACCGGTGCCGACCGCGCTGCCCACCGGGTGCCCGTTCCACCCACGCTGCTCCTGGGCGGTCGACGAGTGCCGCACTACCCGTCCTGAGCTGCTCCCGGTGACCGTGGGGCGGACGGCAGCATGTCTACGCAGTCAGGAGGTCCTCCATGGCGGAACCTGAGGTCGTCCTCCAGGCCGCCCACCTAACGAAGACCTTCCACGTCGGTCGCGCGGGGTTCGGGCGCGCCAGAGTCAGCGCCGTCGACGACGTCAGTCTGGAGCTCCACCGCGGCGAGTCCCTCGGGGTCGTCGGTGAGTCAGGCTGCGGGAAGACGACGCTGGCACGCATGCTCGTAGGCCTGGAGAAGCCGGACTCCGGCTCTATCGAGGTTGCCGGGCGTGACGTTGGTTCGGCTCACGGCCATGGCCGACGAGCGCTGAGCCGTGACATCCAGATGGTCTTTCAGGATCCCTACACCTCGCTCAACCCGCGGCTGACCGTGTACGACCTGGTCGCGGAACCGTTGGTGGTCCACCGGTTCGACGGAGATGCCGCGGCCCGACGCGAACGCGTCGCCGAGCTGCTGACCCTCGTCAACCTCTCCCCCGACATGATGTCCCGCTTCCCCCATCAGTTCTCAGGCGGCCAGCGACAACGAATCGGCATCGCCCGCGCCATCGCCTTGGAACCGAAGGTGCTGGTCTGTGACGAGCCGGTCTCCGCACTCGACGTCTCGGTCCAGGCGCAGGTCATCAACCTGCTGCGGTCACTGCAGCAGAGACTGCACATCGGCCTGGTCTTCATCGCACACGACCTCGGCGTCGTCCGGCACGTCTGCGACCGAACCGCCGTGATGTACCTCGGCCGGCTCGTCGAAACCGCCTCCACCGCAGACATGTTCACCCTGCCATCGCATCCCTACACCCAGGCCCTGCTCTCCGCGTCACCCTCGGTCGATCGTCAGCGTCGGCGGCGGATGGGACAGCGAATCGTCCTGGCCGGGGACCCGCCATCCCCCACCGACCCGCCAAGCGGTTGCCGCTTCCACACCAGATGTCCCCTGTCGACCGACGTGTGCGTGCAGGACCAGCCACCGCTGGCAGACGTCGACGTCGACCATGCCGTCGCGTGCCACCACGTGCAGCAGGCACGCAAGTCGGTCTGGCAGCTCACGACCTGACTGGTGTGACGGCGGCCAACAGAGGCCCTCACGAGCGTTGTTCGGCCGCCGGGTTCCACAGCAGAGGAGTGACTCTCACCTCCAGCACGACTACAGAGGGCGGAAGCCATCAGACGGAGTGCCGCTTAGCCCGGACGCGGCACGGCCTCCCTTCTGCCGGCTGGCAGAGCGCCGATGAATCCACGCCCAGGCGCCCGCCCTCGCCCCATCGCCCGACCGGCCAGTTGTCCTCTCGGGAGGCCATTGCCGCATCCAATCCAATCGTGTTGGATGCGGCTAAGGCGTTGATTGACGCTCTTGGCCCAGCAGGAGGATGTATCGATGCAGGTTCGACTGGCTGGCGCGCACGTGGCCCCCTGTTTTCTCGACGTCCCAGCCACCGTAGAGAAGGTGTGCGACTGGGTCGCCAAGGCGGGGGCTCAAGGTGTCAACGTCCTGGTGTTCCCTGAGGTGTTTGTTCCCGGGTTTCCCTACTGGATCAACTGCTACCCCCCGATTGTCCAGCTGGGCTTACATATTCGCTACGGCGGCGCCAGCGTGAGCGTCCCCGGACCGGAGATAGACAAAGTGTGCGCGGCCGCTATGGCCGCCGGTGTGATGGTCGTACTGGGGGTGAACGAACGTGACGGGGGCACCCTGTACAACACGCAGGTGTTCATCTCGCCCGAGGGCGAGCTGCTGGGCAAGCACCGAAAGCTGCAGCCGACGTTCGCTGAGCGGACCGTCTGGGGACAGGGGGATGCCTCCACGCTTGGAGTGTGGCCATCACCGGGTGCCCGAGTCGGCGGCCTGGTCTGCTGGGAGCACACGATGAACCTGGCTCGGCACGCACTCATTGCTCAGGGTGAGCAGGTACACGCGGGCAGCTGGCCGGGTCTGTCGACCCTTGCCGGTTTCACCGAGAGTTTCGACTCTCAGGTTGAGGCCATGTCGAAGAACCATGCGATCACCGGGCAGTGTTTCGTCGTGGTGGCCGGCAGCCCCGTCACGGACGACATGCTGAGCGAGATGTCGGCAGCCCTGGGGCCTCAGGACTTTCTGCGTGCAGGCGGCGGCTGGTCAGCGATCATCAGCCCTGATACGACGTATCTTGTGCCGCCGCATGTGGGCGCGGAGGAGCGTCTGCTGGTTGCCGACGCTGAGCTGGACGACATTCTGGCAATGAAGGTGTTCGTGGATGCGGTCGGTCACTACTCGCGCCGCGAGCTGCTGCACCTGGTCGTTGACTCTGCCCCCAAAGAGGCGGTGGTGCAATTGAAGCCGTCCGAGACGCTGTCAGCGGGCGCCGGCCCGGCGTCGCAGCGCCCCGACCCGGTCGTCTCCTGAGCTGGCTCCTCCTTGGTCGGCTCTCATCGCCGACATAGTCAGCCTGCCCTGTCCGTCGCTCGGTGCGAGCCGCCCGAGACCCGCTCGTAGTCACGGACTGGACTCGCGCTGCCAGAACTCGAACACCGCGCCACAGCGTGAGGAGAGTCCGAGACGCGGCCGGCCGTCAGCAAACTCAAGGACGCCGGTGCTGACGCCGTGTTCGCCGCCGGCTAGTACCTCCGCGAGAGCGGTCAGGTCGTCCACTCCACAGCCGGCGATCACCCGTGGCACCGGGTCCTGGCCAGCCGAGCGAGCTCCATCCGGGTCATCTGGGATTGTCTCGGCAAACTCTAGGCGTGCGTTGCGGGACGTAGGCCCACGGAACAAGACAGTCTGGAACCCTTCCCCTGGCGTCAAGCCCAGCATGCGCTGGACTGCGGGCCCCTCAAAGCGGCCTGAGAAGTAGCGGCGGGCGCCGAGCACCTCTTGCGCGAACGCGTCGGCACGGTCGATCTGGCGGGTGAAGAAGACAGCGGCGACCACCTCACTGACGTCCTGCTGCGTGGACAGGCCGAGGACGCACCGGGTTTGGCCGGGGCGGTACTCGACGATGGCGTGCAGGAGCCCGGAGTCGAGCTGTTCGAGCATCCTCTCGCGCACCGGCGTCCGCGTCCCGGGCAGCAGGTAGTGCTGCGGCGCGGAGCGGAAGGCCCAGCCGAGGGCGCCGACCCGGGCCTCGACCGCGTCCGCGTTCCGGACGTAGAAGTCCAAGGCGTAGGGCCCGTCGCGGTTGGGGCGACCGGCGGGATTGGCCGGCGGCAGACCAGGCACCTCGACGAGACGGATCCAGCCGCCCTCGCTGCCCTGCTTGCTGAGGAGTACGGCTCGGCGCGGGCGCTCGGGCAGGGCCCAGAGTCGCTGCCAGAGTGGGTCGGCGAGCAGCTCGTCTCGCTCGACGGTGAAGCCGAGGCCCTGGACGTACAGCGTCTGCAGCCGGAGCAGGCTGGCAACGGGCAGGGTCAGCACATCGATCCCGTCAAACATGTCAGTAGCTCCTGGCCAGACCCATCGCCTCGCCCAGCAGGTTGCGCACCATCTCGTTGCTGACGGGGCTGAACAGCTGCAGGCGGGCGTCGCGAAAGTACATCTGCATCGCGGACTCCTCAGCCAGTCCCATCGCCCCCATGGCCCGCATCCCCCGGTCGACGATGCGGGCGGTCGCCTCCGCGGCGTTCAGCTTTGCCATCCCGGTCAGGTCTCGGGCCGGGTCGCCGCGCTCAATGGCACCCACGGCCATCGACAGCAGTGCCCGGGCCGCGGTCAGCTCGGTGATGGAGTCGGCGGCCGCGTGCTGAAGCGCCTGCATGGAGCCAAGGGTGCGGCCGAACGCCTGCCGATGCTGAAGGTACTCCAGCTGCAGGTCGAGGGCACCGCTGGCGATGCCAAGGCTGACCCCAGCGGCAAGCACACGCTCGATGTCCAAGGTCCTGCCCAGGGTGGCCATTGCCCGCCCGCGGGCGCCGACGAGGCTGTCTTTCGACGCCCGGGCCCCGTCGAGAAAGACCTCGCTCGTGATGGCGGCGCGCATCCCGGCGAGGTGGACTCGGCGCACCGTCACGCCGGGCTGGTCGGTGGGCACCGCAATGATGCTCAGACCCCAGGACTTGCGCGCCGGGTCTACGGGGTCGGTGCGCGCCAGCGTGAAGATGACATCCGCCTCCGTGGCGAGCGAGATCCAGAGCTTGCTTCCGTTCAGCAGCCAGCCGCCGTCGTCCTCGCGGGCGGTGGTGCGCAGGCTCAGCAGATCCGTCCCCGCGCTAGGCTCGCTGAGGGCAAACGAGCCGATCATCCGCCCGGAGGCCAAGTCGGGCAGGAGTCGGCGGGTGGGTCCGGCACCGTCCTCGGTGAGGAGCCGCACGAACATCCCACCGAGCACGTAGTCGACGGCAAGGCTCGGCAGCACTCGGGCGATCTCTTCCGTGACGGCCACCGAGTCCCCGACGGTCCCTCCGCTGCCGCCCCGGTCCTCCGGTGCGCCGATTCCCAGGAGGCCGGCCTGCCCCAGCGAATTCCAGGTGGCCCGGTCGAAGCTGCCGTGGCGGTCGCACTCAAGGGCGCGTTCGGTAGGCAGGTGCTGAGTGAGCAGGGACCGAACCATCGCCCGCAGATCAGTACGCTCCGCCGACTCTAGGAACGGCTTTGTTGACAGCACGGGAGCCACCTGAAAGAGGTCGGACAACGATTGGGGCAGATGGTGATGAACGAGGATGCGGGCGTGTCCCTCGGGGAGAGGCCACCTCCTCGTCAACGGGGGAGGGCAAGCGCCCTTACTATAATGGTCTGACGTAGACAGAGCGGAGCCGAGGGTGTGCGCGATCGGATGAGTGACAGCGATGCCGTGTCCGGTTACGTGGACGCTGGAACCCGTCATGGGGTCAAGCTCGTCGACGGTCAGGGCATCAAGTGGGTCAACGGAGCTGAGGTGCTCGCCACTATGGCTCCCCAGTTCAGGGAGAACCTCGGTGATCCCTCACGCGTCCACGAGCTGATGGCCAAGTACTGGCTGCGTCCTCTGTGGGTGGATCCAGAGACGACACGGCGGATCGATCACGTCCGCACCGACCCGGGCTATCAGGACCTGTCCGAGGCTTACCACGAAAGCGTCGAGGAGGCGCTGTTCCTGGATGGGCGGGTGACGTTGAGCGCCGAGGGCGAGCTCGCCGCGGGTGACTACTTCTGGCGGCCACCGGGATGGGTGCACTCCGCCGGGAGTGTCACGGGATTCGAGTGCCTGTTGATGATGGAGGGCGACGACGCCACCGAGGGCAGCGGGCGCGTCTCGCGGGTGGTGCGCGATGACGAGGAGGCCGGGCAGTACGCGATGGAGTCCCCGGCTGGCCGGGCGAACCCCACGATCGGGCCCCGTGGCTACGTGCGTCGCCTAGAGACCCGGTTCCTGCCGACGGAGCGACACGACGACGCCCAGACTCGTCTCGTCGGACCTGAGGCAGGCCCTCTGAGCGGCCGGGTGCTGAGCAGGAACGTCCGCACTGGCGGTGCGTCTGTGCTGGTCGAGATCCCGGCCGGGTGGCAGAGCCTGGTGCCGGCCGTCGACCGGGAGCGGTTCCTGGTCATCGTCAACGGCTCGGTGACGGTGGACGGCCAGAAGCTGAGCGCCTGCTCCCTGGTGCGTATCGCTGCCGGCAGCGACGGCCCGCATCTGTCCACCCATCAACAGGCCCGGATGCTGGTGAAGGTTGGCAGCCGCCGATGAGCGGCGCCAATGCGGTTACCGCGGGGTACGTCGACACTCGCTGGGGTCAGGTCCACTACCGCACCAGCGGCAGGAACGGACCCTGGGTCGGCCTGTTTCACGAGTCGCCGCTGTCCTGTCGAGCCTTTGAAAAGGTGCTGGCCCCGCTGGGTGACTACTGCCGAGTCGTCGCCTTCGACACCCCTGGCTACGGTGCGTCCGCCCCGCCGCCGTCGGGTGACTTCGAGATCCCAGACTACGCGCAGGTCCTGGCCGAGGCCATGGCGACTCTAGGCATGGCCCGGCCGGTGCTCGCCGGTGTGCACACCGGCGCCTCCATCGCCGTCGAGGCCGCTCAGTACAGCCCTGCGGGCGTAGCGGGTCTGGTACTGACCGGGGTGCCCCTGTTTACCCCCCAAGAGCGGGCCGACTTCCTTGCCCACTGGACGCCGCCGGCGCCCGTTGACTCGTCGGGCTCTCAGCTGGCCTGGGCGCTGGAGCGGTACACGCGCATCTACGGCGCGGACGCCCCGCCGTGGATGCTCAACCTGGCGATCGTCGATCTTTTGCGGGTGGCCGACCGCTACGACTGGGCCTACTGCGCCGCGTTCCGACACGACCCGCAGCCCTCCCTGGCCAGGTTCGAGGGCCCTGTCCTGCTCCTGAACGCCGAGCACGACATGCTGAGGGGCAAGGACAAGGTCGCTCTCGCCCACGCCCGTGACGCACGACTTGTGGTCGTCGATGGCATCGCTGGTCAGCCCCACATGCGCACCCCCGAGCGGTACGTCACCGAGCTCGCGTCGTTCGTGGCCAGGCTCAGCCCCGTCCGGCACGGCTAGGGCGACGAAGCTCCGGAAAGGACGGTCCCCTTGACAGCAGTGCGCTTCGCAGTTGCCGATCAGGTCATGCACATCACCCTTGACGGCCCAACATCGATGAACAGCCTGACACCACAGGCGTTAGACGGGATGGACGCAGCGCTCGACGCCGCAGCGAGCTCACGCTCGCTTCGAGCGATCGTGGTTCGCGGCGTGGGCGCCGTTTTCTGCGTCGGAATGGACCTCGACTTCCTAGGCGACTGCTGGGCTGACCCGGACGGGGTCTTCCTGCCGTTCACCCGTCGGTACCACGAGGTACTTAGCCGACTGGAGGAGCTTCCCGTTCCCTCGGTCGCGGCCGTCAACGGTCTAGCCCGTGCCGGCGGGCTGGAGCTTCTGCTTGCCTGTGACTTTGTTATCGCGGCTGATGAGGCCCGAGTGGCGGACACGCACCGCGAGTTCGGTGTGGTGCCAGGCGCCGGCGCGGCCATCCGCGCGGCACGCAAGCTGGGCGACCAGAAGGCGCGGGCGCTGCTGCTGACCGGGCGGTGGCTGACCGGCCCAGAGATGACCCAGTGGGGTCTGGCCTTGACAAACGCTCCTCTCGGACAGCTCGACGAGGAGGTGAAGCGGCTGACCGACCAGCTGTCCGGCCGCTCCAGGCCGGTCACCGCAGCGATCAAGCTGGCGCTGCGCTCGGCAGCCGACCTGCCCCTAGACCAGGCCCTGCGCGTGGAGCATGACCTGTTCGCCCGGCATCTCGCCGACGCTCCGGACGCCGCCGAGGGCTACCACGCGTTCGTGGACAAGCGGGCCCCGCAGTGGGGGGACGGGTGAGCCCCTCATGGCCGGTGACCAGCCGGCCTCAGGAAGTCACCCAGGATCTGATCGACACCCTTGTCCACCTCGGCGGCTACCCGCATCCGCTGTTCCACCCGACACCGGAGCAGCAGGCTGACGGGGTCTCCGCACCGCTCATGGGCCAGGGGGTCCTGCTGCTAGCCGGGGGGCTCGCTGAACAGACCGGTGAGCTGGGCGATGTTATAGCCCTGGTGGGGCTAAGCGACGTGCGGTTCCGGGCGATGGTCCGAGCCGGGGCACGACTGCGGCTGGTGATGGACCTCATCGGCACGAGCGCAGCTCCCAGCGGCAAGCGGCGCAGTGAGTACCGCTGGACCGTGCTCGACGACCACGACAGCGTCGTGCTGGAGGCCACCGCCACCATGCTGCGGGCGCCAGAGCAGGAGACGTTGTGAGCCGAACCGCCCTGAGCATGGCCAATGGGATACGCGAGTTCGGCCGGTCCCGACCCCGAGCCACTGCGGTGTGCGACGAGGAACGCGAGCTCACGTTCGAGCAGCTCGACAGACGCTCAAACCGGCTGGCCCAGGCACTCCTCAGCACCGGCCTGGTCCCCGGCGAACCGGTGGCCATGCTTGCCGGCAACTGCCTGGAGTACTTCGAAGTGGCGACCGCACTGGCGAAGGCGGGACTGCCCATGGTCCCGCTCAACCCGCGCAATACGCGGGCCGACAACCAGTTCATCCTCGAGCACTCCGGAACCCGGGCACTGGTGCTCGACGGCGCCCTAGCCGACGGCGCGAGCGGCCTGACCGAGTCACTGACAGCGACGTTCGAGTTCGGCCTCAGATCCGGGATTGGCGTCGGCTACGAGCAGCAGCTCGAGGCCGGCCGCCCAGCCGACCCGGGCGTCATGGTGGCCGAGGACGACGCGTTCTGTATCACCTACACCTCCGGCACCACCGGGCAGCCCAAAGGCGTCGTCCTTACTCACCGGGGACGGGTGCTGACCAGCCTCGCCGCCGGCCTCGAGTACGGCCTCGGCCCGGGACGGCGGACCATCGCAGTCGCCCCGATGTACCACGGCGCCGGGTTCGCCTTCGCGTTCGCTGGACCGCAGCTGGGCGGGTGCACGCGAGTTCTGCGGTCCTGGGACGCCGAGACATTCATGACCATGCTCGCGAGTGAGCGCGCCCACACCGTGTTCCTCGTCCCCACCCACGCGCAGCAGATCCGAAGGCTGGTTGAGGAACCCAGCAGCCGCTACAACCTGGGCCACCTGCAGACCCTCTACTTCAACGCGGCCGCCCTGCCAGTCGCGCTCAAGACATGGGTGATCGACGCGTTCCCGGGGGCGGGGGTTCATGAGCTGTACGGCTCGACCGAGTGCTCGGTGGTCACCGACCTGCGGCCCGAGGACGCGCTTCGCAAGGCCGGCAGCGTCGGGCACCCGTGGTTCTTCAACGAGATCCGTCTCCTTGACCCCTATCTGCAGCCGGTGGGACCCGGCGAGCCTGGCGAGCTCTTCGCCCGCTCCCCCATGCTGATGAGCGGCTACCTGCATGATCCCGAGGCGACCCGGTCGGCGACCACCAAGGACGGCTTCGTCACCGTCGGAGACGTAGCGGTTGCCGACGACGAGGGCTTCATCTCCATCATCGACCGCAAGAAGGACATGATCATCAGCGGCGGAGTGAACATCTTCCCGCGAGAGATTGAGGAGGTCCTGGCGCAGTTCCCCGACGTACACGAGGTCGCTGTCGTCGGGGTACCCGATGAGGTGTACGGCGAGCGGGTGGCCGCCTTCGTCGTGTCTCGGTCGGGCCACCCGGTGGACGAGCGTCGTCTCGAGCAGTTTGTGCGCGCCCGGCTCGCGCGGTTCAAGGTGCCCCGCGAGTGGCACATTGTGGCAGGCCTGCCTCGCAACCCAAGCGGGAAGATCCTCAAGCGGGACTTGCGCGACTCGTACGTCGAGAGGGACTAGCCGCGGCCAGGTGGGGCGGCGACGTCACCGTCTCCAGGCGCCTGCACCGGCCGCAGCACGGACCTCAGCAAGATAGGCCTGCTCCCGTTCGGCTCGCTGAGGTGCGCTGAACAGCCACCGCGACATCGCAGCGGGCAGGTCCACCAAGCTGGACACAACCTCGGCGGCCACCTCGTCCAGGCGACCCGCATCGACCAGATGGTCGACCACCCCCAAGGCGGACAGCCGCGGGGCGAAGATCCGGTCTCCGGTAGCCAGCAGCTGCCCGGCCAGCCGGGCGGGAACCAGCCGGGACAGCAGCGACAGCCCCACCGGAAGGCCGTGCCGGGCTCCGGGAAGCTGAGCCAGGCCTTGTCGCTCATCACGATCACGTCCGCCAGGCAGATCAGCAGAGCCCCGGCGCCAACCGCGGGACCGCCAACTACGGCGACCAGCGGCAGCGGCGACCGCGCGACCGCCGCTATCGCCGCACCGGCCGCCGCCAGGTGCGGCCCGACCTGGCTGTCGTCCAGCCCGGCCGCCTCAACCAGGTCCTGACCGGAGCAGAACGTAGGCCCGCTCCCCCGCAGCACGCATACCCGCGCGTCGGTGCAGGCGGTGAACGCCTCGCCAAGCTCTTGGTACTCACGGGCCGACAGCGCGTTCACGGGGGGGCGCTAGATGGTGACGTACCGAACGAGGCCGTGCTCGTCAACTTCGACGGTACGGCCGTCGCGGGCGGCGGTGTCGAGCATCGGTGGCACGTCAGTAGGAACTCGGCAGGCCGAGATCGTGCTGGGCGATGCGGCTAAGAATCATCTCGGCGCTGACCGGCGCGATCCGGAACAGCCGCACCAGACCGCTGAGTGTGGACAGCCCGTACTCGGTGGCCATGCCGTTTCCACCATGGGTCTGGATGGCCGCGTCCAGCGCCTGCGCCGCGGCGTCCGCGGCCGTCAGCTTCGCCATGTTAGCCGCTGAACCGGCCGGCAGCCCCGCGCCGTGCAGGGCGGCCGCTCGCGCGGTCAGCAGCCGGGCGGCCTCCACCGCGACGTGTGCCCTGGCCAGCGGGTGCGCGATCGCCTGATGAGCGCCGATCGGGGTGCCCCACACCGAGCGCTACCGGGCGTAGCGTGCCGCCTTGTCTACCGGGAGTTTCCGGGGTAGCTCTGGCTTGTTCGGTGTTTGTGCTGGTCAGCAGGGGTTTCCGGGTCGGGCGGGTGTATTACCTAAGTGAGTCGTATGGGTCAGCGGGTGGGGGCGTATCGGTCGATGCGGAACAGGTCGGCCAGCTCCTGCTGCTCGGGGCTGGTGTCGGTGAGCATGCGTCGGGCGCGGGGGCGGCCTTTGCCGCCGTCGTGGAACAGCAGCACGGTTTCCTCGATGCCGGCCAGGGTGGCCAGCAGCTCACGCACGGACAGG
>JAABUM010003161.1_pt1 | contig 20860 bp, 22 predicted proteins | sample 5559161 | NCBI WGS metagenome assembly JAABUM01 (sample SAMN10711868, study PRJNA513369) | rock metagenome | isolation source: Antarctica rocks | place: Antarctica: Victoria Land, Siegfried Peak nord
CGCTCGCACCCTTGACATGGCCCAACCCCGCTGCTACTATTACCCCCGGTTCGGAGGTGTGGTGTAGTGGCCTAACACGCTGCCCTGTCAAGGCAGAGACCGCGGGTTCGAATCCCGTCACTTCCGCCTGATAGAGTTCCTGGACAGTCCCGCGTGTCGGGGCTGTCCTCTTTTGTATCCGTGATACCGTCCGTCACTGGCACTTCCTCGCATCCGGCAAGTCGGAAGAACGGGACGAACTCGGGCGCGGGCACGAGCGCGACGACCGCGTGGTCCCGGATGCGGACCTCGCGGAAGAGGACACGGGCCAGGCCATTGCGCTGTTCCTGGGTCGCGTCGCACCAGGCCGCCTTGATGTCCGTCAGCAGGGCCGCCACGGCCTCGATGACCGACCCCGCACTGTCGTCGTCGCGCAGGGTCGCCAGTTCCTGTTGCAACCGGTCCCGCTCCGCCAGATACGCCTCCCGGTCCATGTCGCCCCACCCGAAGAGGTCCTTGATGCGGGCCAGCCGCCCCTCCACCTGCGTGCGCCGGGTTTCCCGGTCGTCGCCGTCCCGCCGCTCCGCCGCGTGCATCGCCAGGATTTGCCGTCGATAGTCGGCGGGCAGCGCGAAGCGCGCCAGGTGGTCGGCGATTTGGTCCTCGTAGATGTCGAGAAAGGTGGAGCGCTGCGGGCACTTGGCCGCCTGCTGCTGCTGATAGCAGTAGACCCGTGGCCGTCCGCCCTTGCTCATGTTGAAGTGCAGCCGCCCGCCGCAATGGTCGCAGCGGACCAGTCCCGAGAGGGAGTAGGTGCGCGCCGGGGTCGTCACCTTCACCGTGTCCGGGTTCGTCAGGTTCCGCTCCCGCGCCACCTGGGCCGCCGCGAAGAGCCCGTCGTCGAGGAGCGGCTCGTGCGCGCCGCGCTGCCAGCCGCCGTGCCCGTCCGGCAGTTCGCTCAGGTAAAATCTGTTCCGCAAGATGGGGCGCACGCCATCCTTGGTGAAGGGGTTGTTGCCGCGATTGCCCGTGGAGCGATACCCCCGCTCGTTGAGGGCGAGGGCGATTTCCCGGTCCGAGCGTCCCTCGGCGCACCACTGGAAGGCCAGCAGCAGGCCGGGGTAGTTCGCCGGGTCCGGGACCGGGATGCCATCGCCGTTCTTCTTCACCCCGAACGGGAGCAGGCCGTTGTAGAGCCCCTGCGCCTTGCGCTCCGCCTTGCCCTTCTTCGTCTCGGTCGAGAGGTTGTCGCTGAAATATTGGGCGAAGGCGGAGAGGGTGGCGAGGATGACCTTGCCGATGGGCGTGGAGAAATCCATCTGCTCGGCGAGGGAGACGAAGGCCACGTCGTGTCTCCTGAGGGTCTCGAACTGCTCGAACGTCACCCGGATGTTGCGGGCGAAGCGGTCGAGCTTGTGGACCACCACCACATCGCACTTCCGGGCCTGCACATCCCGCATCAGGAGCGTGAACTGCGGGCGCTTCGCGAGGTCGTCGCCCCGCGCCGACTTCCCCTCGTCGCTGTAGTGGCCGACGATGGTCCACCCCTTCGCCCGACAGAACTCTTCCAGCGCCCGCCGTTGCGCGTCCAGGGAATAGCCGTCCACCTGCTCGTCGCTGCTGACACGGGTATAAATTGCAGCACGAATTGTCGTCGTCATTTCACTTTTCCTTCTGCTGCTGCGGATTGCGCTTCCACGGTTTCCGGTCGGGTTCCGTGAACGCCGCGAGGGCCGTTTCCCTCACAAACCAGTAGGTGCCAATCTTGTAGGCGGGGAGTGCGCCGGTGCGTATCCAGCGGCGCACCAAATCGGGGTGGCGGTCGAGCCGCGCCGCGACTTGGTGCACGGTCAGGTCCATGTTTCGCTCCTAATCTTATCAATGTGATTATACTACCTTTCGTGCCCCGCATCCTACCCCAATGGCGGTAGGCGGACTGGCGAGACGGCGCTGCCGCTCGATGGCGCAACTGCCGCAATAGACGGTGCTCCCCGGCAACCACAGCCCATAGGCGTCTTCGCCACATATCGGGCATCGACGATATCCCCATTCACGCGGCGGTTCGTCGGCGAGCGCACGGGGTTCCTCGTCGTCAGGCAGCGGCAAGCTACCCAGCGCGAGATATTCCGCTTTCAGGGCCTCAAGGTGGGCCAGCGACCGGTCGCAGGGGTGCCGCGCTGCAAGCAGCGCGGCGATATGGCCCTTCCCCTGCTTAATGCGCTCCCACAGCGCTGCCAATTGGGCGGCTCGCTCAGAACGGGGGTTGGTCATCGACCCATTCCTCCTGGTAGTTGGTAGCGTCGCCCGACCGGTTGTCCGTCCCACCTGTCCCATCCGTCCCACCTGTCCCATCCTCGGGGGGGAGCCGCACACCGTAGGCGCGTGCTTGTTGCCGGATGGCGGCGGGGTCAAGGTTGTGCTCGCGTTGGGCACCGTGGTGCCTGTGTCCGGGCCGCTTAAGATGGAGCGCGTTCAGGAGCTTGCCGATGGTTGAGGTGCTGATGCCATTGTCGTAATCGTCAGGGCCGTACACGCCCGCGTCCCGTCGCAAGTCCTTCATCTCAGCTTCGATACGGCTCGCTGACAGGCGGGTTTGGCCCTGCTTGATGACCAGGTTGACGAGGGCGGTGAGGACCCACACTTCATCACTGACGTTCCCGTTCTCGCGGGCTTCGTCGCGCTTCGCCAGGGCGAGGGCCAGCATGCGGTCGTAGCACGAAGTCTTGCCATACGCATCCACCAGGCGCGCCATCGTGAGGATGAAGCGCCAAGGGTCCAGGTCGCGCCCGGTGAGCGGTTCTGGCTTGGTGTCGCGATAGAGTGCTTCGGCTTCGGCGAGGTGGAGCATGCCCACCGCCCACAAGTCATCGACTAAGCGGCGACGGTCGTAGGGCCAGGACTCATACTCTTGTTCGTCGCGGTTCGCCTTCGCGCTCGCAGTGCGCACAAGCGGGACAATGATGGTCCTGCTGCCAAGCACGGCGTCGAAGCCGCGAATCGAAGAGAAGCCTTTCGGGCAGTATACGGAATACCGGCGCGGTCGCCACTTCTTGTCCTTGTCTTGCTCCATGATGGTGACGGTGACGCCGTGCCGATTCCCGGCGAGGATGATGGAGCGCTTATCGGGGTCGAACGTGTGGTCCTGGACATTCTCCAAGTCGTCGAAGCAGAGCGTCGCCCCTTCTTGGGCCAGGTACTTGAGAGACGCCTGCGAGCCCGCTGTGCTCTGGGCGGAGCCGAGATAGGCGAGGTTGCTGATGAGGGTGAGGTTTTTGGTCTTCCCCGAACCGGCGGGTCCCTGCATCAAGAGGTAACCCACCACATTGCCAGCGGGCAGGAAGTAGGTGCTTAGAATCCAGAGGGCGACCATGACGGCAATATCATGGGGTGTGAAGGTCTCCTGCTCGCCGTGGACCGGCGAGTAATCCATGAAGTATTCGAGCACGGCGACCAGCCGGTTGAGCACATCGACCACGAGAGGAGTATCCCCTTCGAGGAATCGCTTCGCGCCGTCACGCGACCAGAGCATCGGCGTCGCGGCGCACGACTCCATGCTGACGGTCACGCCACGCCGTTGGAGGGCGTCGTGGGCGGCATGTTCGGGTTGGCCCAATGCCTTCGCGATAGGACCGAGGATGGACCGCAGGTTGCCATCGAAGACGATGGTGTGCGGGGTGGTGTATGTCTGGACCTGCGGGTGGGGGAGCGGCAGACTGTCCCGTCCTTCTCCGTGCGTTCGTAGGTTTCTTCCGCGTAGCTGAGCGGCACCGTGGCGTAGGCGGTCCCCTCGTGGAAATCGAGCGGACGGGTCAGTTCGTGCGGGGGCTCTTCCCACCTGATGGCCGGTGGGAGTGCGCGGTTCGGTTCGTCGCTCGCTTCGGCGACAAGTGCCTCAAACCGTTCCGGGCCGAATTGCCGGAGGTAGTCATCGACGCCCACCTTGGAGCCATCGGCACCGTCGGGGAGTTGGACGAACCCTGGCTTGCCGCCCTTGCGCCGGATGTGGTCGCCCAGGCGCTCCATCGCCTGACGTACCGAAATCTTGCGCGACACATCGCTGTCGAAGAGGATGGCCACATCACGACCGTTGAGCGCGACGTAATCCCAATCGGCGAGCACGGTCACGCCGCCATCGGCACCCTTCCCCTTGAAACCCCAGACGCCGTTGAGGACCACCGTGCAGAGGTCGTGGGTCGCCAGGGCATCGCCCTTCTTGACTCCTTCGGTGATGTAGAGGGGCGTCGTGGGGTCGGTCAATGCCGCGCGGCAACGCGGCGGGACATCGAGCATCAAGCCAGCACCGAGCGGGTTGATATACTTACGGCTTTTATTGTCGCTCTGCTTCGGCTTGTCGGGGCGATAGATATAGCTGCCCTGCCCACCATCTGTGGTGTGGGTCGGCACCATCAGGCCCCGCCCCGCCCACTGGCTCTCCTTGAAACCGAACCGGATGAAGTCTTGCTTGCTCTGCGCGGTGAAGTAACCGCGTTCGCGGATGACCGCCTCGTCAATCCCGCTACCGACACGCAGGTGGTCGAGATGGTCCTGTTCTAATGCGGGGATGGTCGTCGCCATGGGGGCGTTCACGTTCGTCAATCTCCTTCATGTTACCCGGTAAAGAAAATGTCTCAGCGGGCCGAAGCCACGAGCACCGGCGTGTCGGCACGGACATGGTCGCTCGCCGTCGTCGCGTCTCGCGCCGCCTGTTCCCGGCGTAGTTTCCCTTGCGCAATGTCGATGATGACCAGACCAAAGCGCCGAAGCGCCCATGCGACCTGGGGGTCGATGGCACGCTGCAACGAGGCATCGGATGCCGCGCCGCCCTGTTGTGAATCCTGGTTTGCGTTCCTTGCTTGCACGTCTTTTGCCTTTCCTCCTATCGGTCGCGAAATGTGCGTGCCTGCATCCGTGGACGATTGCCGCCGTTCCGATGGGCCTAGGCGCTTGCTCGAATCGTCAATGTCGTCCCCGCTTGGTAGGGCGGGCGACGGGCCAGACGGCAAGGTCCGCGCGTGCAGAAGCGCACCAATTACGAGTTGAATGACTCTTCAACAACGAGGCGAAAGCCAGCACGCTGCCCGTGCAAAACGCACCGCACCACATGCCTTCTCGCAGGAATAGCGGCGTATCAGGCGAAGAATCCTTAGCGCAGACGCCGCCATTCACTTCTGCGGAAAGTCTAATCCAGACACTGAATCATGTCAAGGGGGCGAAGAAAAGTGAAATTATAAAACATTTACACCTTGACATCAACACCGCCGTAATGACACAGGAATGATAGCATTTAAACGTTTCCCCAACTATCTTATGGACCGTGAAATTACATTTTTTATAGGAATACTTTGTCTCTTGCCGTCAAGACTATCTCGGCGTATTTCGGGAGCGTCGATGCCGCGAGCCGCTTCATCGAGGCAGCCAGGGCGGGGTCGATACGCCCAAACATATGGAATCGCCTGTTCGCAGCAATACCACCATACGCGCTGCTATTGCCGGTCGAACCCGATGACTCAGATGACTCAATAGGGCAATGCGTGCCTTGCCACACGATGACGAACGGGCTTCTCGGTCACGTCACTCACTCGGGAAAGGCCGCGCCGAGCGCTGTGTATGGGCGCAAGCAAGACGGGTGGTACAGCTAACCTGGGAAACCGGCCCAAACCGCAGGCTCATCCGCACTTTTGGTGAAGCCGGTTAGAAAGTAGGGCGGGGGCCTCTAAAGCGACGACAATTCGCGTTCCCAGCGGACAATTCGGTTATTTATCAGCCGTGAATCCCCACATTCTGGATGCCTCCGGCTCAAATCACCAAAAGTGCGGATGAGCCAAACCGCACCAAATGCCACCAGAACGCATGTACGAATCAATTAGACCAAGCTTGCCTTTGAGCGTGTGGCGTACGTCCTGGGGCCTCTCAGCGCCGCCCGTGGTCGAATGTCGGCACGCTCGCCCCGTATTGCTCGCCATGCATCGCACAACGTGCCCTTCTCGACGGTCGCTATGGACGCCACACCATGCCGGTACTGCAAACATCGTACCTCGTTAATAATCGTAATCAAAACGTTATCGAATCGTTGACATCATGGTTACAATATGGTTACAATATGGTATAGTCCCTCCACGGTCGATTGGGGCTAAAGTCGTAGAAAGGAGCGCCGTTATGCCGATTGTGAAACGAACCGTGACGGAAGAGGTTACCTTCGACACGGTGACCGAGCTGCTTGCTTATGAGCAGTCGCAACCAAAATTAGTTGCTAATGACCTAGTGGTAGATAAATTTGCTGGAAACGGTGTGGGTGAGGAAGCGGGGGAGGAGGAAGAAGCGGCTTGGACCAATGTCCAGATGGCGCAATTGTGGCGCTTGCTGAACCTCTCGCAACGACGCATCCTAACCGAAATCGCCACGCAGCCGGAAGGCTACGATAAGAAAGACCTTCGGAACGCCTTGGGTGTGGAGTTCAAGGACGTGATGGGCGCACTCGGCGGGCTTCGCAATCGCACGAACCGGATGTTCTCCGAACTGCCGCCCGTGGTCACGGTAGATTACGACGCCTATCTTTACCGCATGGATTCGGATATCGCGGAACTGGTGCTTACGGTGGCGGGGCAAGACAGGGAACTTGCGAAGGCGAAGAAGTAGGTAGCGGCGCAATCTTCCAGGAACCTTGCGGGCGACACGGCCCGTCAGCATCGAACTGACGGGCCGCTATCATCCCTGTCAGTGAATACTCGGACGCGATTATCCAACTCGCCAGCGATGGCGATTGCTACCTTCTTTATCCAGCCCTGCGATGTAGGTCTAAGGGAGTATAGTCAACTTTATGCAAATTGTTTAGGATAGGCAAAGGTCCCAGGAAAGTGCGAACGTTCGCAGGAGGACAGCAATGGCGGTCGAGCAGAAAACCCAGGAGCCAGCATCCCCGTCCACGTCCGAGAAGCTGACCAAGCCAAAGCGCACACTTATCAAGCAGACCGAAGTCCCGAGCGTATCATTGGAGCAGGCACTGCGGGTGCCGAGGGCAATCGCGGAGAATTATGGGGCGAGGCCCACGAAGCCGCTGCACGTCGCCACAGGCATGGGCATCCAAGCCTCAACCGGGGGCTTCCGCCAACTGACCGGGGCCGCCATCGCCTATGGTCTGACGAGCGGCGGCTACAAGGCCCAAGAAATCGGCATCGAGCCGCTGGGGATGCGGATTGTCCGACCGACCGTCGAAGGCGACGATTTGGCCGCGAAGCGTGAGGCATTCTTGCGCCCGCATTGGGGCACCGGCTTCTGGGTCCGGGCGTGCAGCGAACCCCTCCTGATTGCGACGAAGGGTGCCGCCCGCCCGCCCGCGAACCCGCACCTGGGGCTGTTGTCGCACCGCTTCGAGCATTCGCGCAAGCCGGATTCCGTCTACGAGTTGGCGGAAGGGTTCGGCGGGCCATTCGTGGAGTTGTTCGCCCGTGGGGTGCCGCGACCGGGCTGGACGGCCTGGGGGGCGGAAGTCGCCACGCCCGCTGAGGCCGCCGCCGATTGAGTTGCATGGCCCGCAGTAGTAACAACGACCGGTATGATGAAGGCCGGGGCAAACCACCCCGGCCTGCGCGCTTGGCTGATTGGTTGAAGATAGGATTGCGGTTAGGCACGCATCTGCTGGCGCTGGAAGGACGTGGTTAGTCGCTCAGGAAGTAGCCTTCGACCTCCAAGCTTTGTTCGATGCACCATTCCAGCACGACGAGACTTTTGCCGAGCAGTTCGGCGTTGCGCTCCGGGCCGGTGATGGCGGCACCGGGGAACTTGCCGCCGTGGAATAGGTTGTTGCGGACGGTGCTAATGAGCGCCAAGACCCACTGTATGTCGCTCTGATACGGCTTGCGCTGCACATCCACCCACGCCAGCGCGCCATCTACTATCGCTTGCTCCTGCGGCGGATGTTCGCAAAGATAGGCGATGGCTTGGTCAAGTACGCCGTCAGTACCTTGGCGATAACGCCTCTCTATGGCCCGCCCGAACCGGGGCCAATTGACGATAACTGTAGCAGGGGCTTCTGCTCCTTCGTCGCTCCCCTCGTAGCTGGGGCGCGGGCGGAAATAGCCCGCCCGTTTCAGGGCGTACTCGGAGCGCGAGAAGGCGATGAGGAAAGTGACGACAAGGCCCTTATCGTCCGCGACGAGATGCAAGGTCCGGGCTAAGTTCTCCAACGTCAGGTGCATTGCCCTCCCCCTTCTTGGCACGGACGTGCTGTTGACCATCTCAGCGCCACTTATGACCCCACGCGACCAGTCTACCGTCCTAAGCATTACTGGTAAATACCCCTTGTACCTTCTGAATTGAAAGCTGTCGTAGGCTATTCCCACACTGTGAATGCTGGCTTGACACTTTATCGCAGGCAGCAGTACACTTTCTCGTGAATGAACGTACATCTTGTGGCTGCTAGCAACAGCGAGGGAGATGTCGCCCGTGCGAGACACCATCGTGCCGAAGCTGCCCATCACCGCGCAGACCGCATTCAACTGCCCGCACTGCGGCGCATTCGCCCAGCAGGTGTGGGTGACTGTGTATGTGGGCCATATTGTCATCAACGGTAAGGCGTGGCCCCCTAAGGGCTTATCAGGGAATAACCTATCCGTCTGGTTCACCTCTTTTTCTGGCAGAATGCCAGTCTCGGGCGCATAGATGGATAGGTTGTTTGGTGACGAGCCCTAAGTCTGCATATGGCGACGGCACGCGCAATATGAGCGCCTACAAAGACCTCGATGTATCCGTCTGTGCCCGCTGCTATAGGGAAACCTTATGGCATAGGGAGCGACTATTTTACCCCGCGTATGCGACTGCGCCGCCGCCTAACCCAGACCTTACCGATGACATCAAGGAAGACTATCGCGAGGCTGCATCTATCGTGCAGCAGTCGCCGCGTGGCGCGGTTGCCCTGCTGCGGCTGTGTGTGCAGAAGCTCTGCAAGCAACTTGGGCAGCCGGGGAAGAATATCAACGACGACATCCGGGCATTGGTCAAGGATGGTCTGCCGATACAGATTCAGCAAGCGTTGGACGCGGTGCGGGTCATCGGCAATGAGGCGGTCCATCCCGGCGAACTCGACCTCAAGGACGATGTTGAGACGGCCACTACGCTGTTCGGCCTCATCAATTTGATTGCCGACAATCGCATCTCCGAACCACAGCGCATCGCTGCCGTTTACGCGACATTGCCCGAGAAGAAGCGACAGGAAATCGAGAAGCGCGACCAAAACTAACAAATTACGTTGTGACAGACGCCATAGCACAGGAAGGCCGATAGATGAGGTTGGACGACAAAATCCTTGCGCGTTTCGATGCTCTGATTGAGCAGGGGAATCGCGTACTGGCGACAAAAAAGGTCGAACACGTCTCCATGCCAATAGTGGTTGCGGGCCAGCAAACGCGAACGATGCCAAACGACGTGGTGGATTTCCAGCAGGCAATACAATGGGGCGTGAATTGTCGTCACCTTCTCAAGCGAATCTTCAATACGGATAGCGACCATTACATGCAATTTACGCAGAATTTTGAGTTCGCTAATTCGCCACTTTCAGTCATGCAAGGGTTGGCTGTAATCCGAGCGGCAAAGGATGATTATGAACAAGACATGCTGTTCGACACGCGCGTGGTGATTGCCGCCGAAGTGTTCGATGACTTCTTGGAACAGGCCGACCATCTACACAACCAAGGCTATCATCAAGCCGCCGCCATCATCGCGGGGGCAGTGCTGGAAGACGGCCTGCGGAAGCTCTGCGACCGCAAGGGCATGGCGCAGCCGCAGGAACGTGACCATCAATCCGCTCAACGACGCGCTGGCGAAAGCGGGCGTCTACACGAAATTGGTGCAGAAGCAGATAACGGCGCTGGCCGATATCCGTAACAACGCCGCACACGCGCATTGGAACCAGTTCACCGCCGATGATGTAGCAGACATGCTGCGCCAAGTGCGCGGAATCATGGCGCAGCACTATTCCTGATGTTGCAAACGATTAAGCAATGGGAGCGGGGCGATGGGCGAGGTAAATAGCGGCGCGGTCGGCGTACCAATGGCGGGTGCCATCGATTTGCCCTATCTCAAGCAAGTCAGCAAAATCAAGCACCGCATCTTAGAAAAGTATCTCCCGCCGTGGGCCATCATCCTCGGGTCGGGTGGCGCACCCCTCTGCTACGTCGATTGCTTCGCCGGTCCCGGACGCTATCGCGACCGTGACGGCAACGAACTGGACGGGTCGCCGGTCATCGCCGTGCGCGCCGCCGAGAAATACTGCGCCGCAAAGTCGGGTCGGAAGATGTCCGTGCTGCTGATGGAGAAAGACGCGCGACAGGTGACGTTGCTCAACCGACATCTCGCCCCCTTGCAGCCATTCGCACCGGGGGTTGACGTGCGGCTCTACGCGGAAGATAGCGCGCGACTGGTCCCGGACCTCCTGGCCGCCCTCCCGCGCGGCCTCCCCGCCTTCTACATGGTGGACCCTTACGGGAATCCACTATCCCTGCCGGTCATCAACGACATCTTGCGGCGACCGAAGACGGAAGTTCTCATCAACCTGATGTTTTTCAGCATCAACATGCATCTGAACAACCCGCAGGAGGAAGGGCGGCTGGATGAACTATTCGGCCATCGCGAGTGGCGCACGCAGCCGTTCATGGTCCAGACTGGGGACGAGCGCGAACAGGGCTTCCTCGATTACTTCTGCTCGCAACTGGCCGCGAAATACGTGTTCCCGTTCAAGATATTGATGGATAAGGTCGAAGACCGCGTGCGCGGCGACCGCACCAAATATTACCTCTTACACGCTAGCAACAACCGGCGCGCGGTCCTGCTGATGAAGGAGGTGATGTGGGCCTTGGGGGATGAGGAAGGGACATTCGACTATTCGGGCACGTCGCAGGGTATCCTCATCTCGCGGACGCCGCGCTTGGAGGAACTGCGGGCCATCCTGCCCATCCAGTTCCTCGACCGCAAGATGTCGTTCGATGACATCCGCGAAGAAACGTGGCGCTTGCCCTACATCGAGAAGCACTACCGGCAGGTGATTCAGGACATCCGCAAGAACGATTTAGTCGCCATCACGCCGGTCGATTCCAAGACCGATAGAGGATTGAAGGGGCGCGACATCGTGTGGTTCTGGACCGTCTGACGGGCATCGCTAATGGATGAATTGCGGTGTGGTGGAGGTCGTGGGCGGTATTTCGTCCCAAGTTTGCCCATCCAGTTCACGCCCGCCCGATTTGGGCGTCCTGCCGCCCCATTGCTTGAAGAAGAACGGGACGCTGGCGCGGAGGCAATGGCCGCGAATGGCCCGCACCCATTCCGGGTCAATCGGACGATGGTGCGCGCCGCTCTCGCCACCGACGATGACCCACTGGATGTTGGTCAGGTCCAGGCCGTCCAGCGGGCCGATAAGCGGTTCGCAGGAGAGGAAGCGCACGACGGCATCGCACTCGCGCAGCCGGTCCACCCGCCGCATCACCCGCGTATCCTCGACCGATGTGCCGAGCCACACGTTCGGCGGCGCGGGAAAATCGGTGGTGAAGCGCGCCATCCGCTCCGGGCGCTTGGTGAGGACTTGGAAGGTGTGCTGCGGGCACTGCCGCATCACGGCCCATATCCGCGCCACGTACTCCCGTGGCACGCGGGCGTGGAACAGGTCGGACATGGAATTGACGAAGACGCGGCGCGGCGCTTTCCACCGCAGCGGTTGGGCCAGCGCCTCGGGATGCAGCGTGACCTCGAAGCCATGCCGGTACTTCGCCACGCCCATCTTTTGCAACCGGTACGACAGCAGTTCGGCATAGCAGTGGTCGCACCCGGCGCTTACGGCGGTGCAGCCCGTCACCGGGTTCCACGTCGCGTCTGTCCACTCGATTGCGCTCTTGTCGCCCATGACCGTCGCCCCTTTCGCGGTTCGTTGCCGCCGTGGGTATCATCGCAGATGGCCCGCGCGACAAGACGACACCCCACACGCCGACACGCCGACACGCGCAACGATGGAACATCCGTTCGGTTCTGTCAAGTTCAATTCGGCGGTATACTGCCGCTACTTGAGATGTATCGCGACCAAACCACAGGAGGTCGGAATGCCCCGCTCCCCCGCAACTATGACCCGCGCCAGGCGGCATCTAGCAGGAAGCCGGGCGCTCTGCATCTCGCGGGGGCAACTGCTCCTAGTGGAACATCATGACCCGCACACCGGCCACACCTATTGGATACTGCCGGGAGGCGGGCGAGAAGCGGGGGAAGACTTCGCTGAGGCAGCGGTGCGGGAAGTGCGCGAAGAAACCGGCGTCGAAGTGCGCGTGGTGCGGCGTCTTCGCGTCCCGGCGTCCCAGGCGGATGTCACCTACGCGCTATTCCTGGTCGAGCCAGTCGCGCACACGGCGGCGGCACCATTGGTCGATTTGACCCAGGAGGCGTACTTGCGCGGCGCTGCGTGGCATGTCGTGACACCTGACAAGCCACTTGGCCCGCTAGATGCGGCAGTTTGGGGTTACCTCGCTCCGCGAATCGCACGACTGCTCCGCGACCGTTCTTCGTAGCCCGCCAATTATCGACAAGGGCCGACCCCGAAGGGCCGACCCTGTAGCTGGCATGTTGATTGTGTGTGGAGAAGCTAGGCGGGTACGGGCCACCCCAGTCAGCGGCCATCGTCCCTACCGGCCCAAGCGACACCACATTGGCAGGCAGCACATGAACGAAGGGCAACATCCCCAGCCGATGTAATGGCAACGGCTTACCACGGCGGGCCGCACAGGTCGAGTGTCCCGGTTTGGGGCGCAATTCCGTGGATGGGTCGCACCAGCACCGCGTTGACGGTGAACGCGATGGCCCCAGCCGGTTGGGCGACCAGGAGCCGCCCGCCGAACCGTCGCCAGTCGAGTCGTTCGTAGAACGACACGCGCGCCGAGGGGCACGCAAGCAGCGCGAATACGATGGCGGGGTCGCTGGCGAAGACATCCTCTGCCCGCCGCATAGCGGCACTCGCAAAGCCGTTGCCCTGCGCTTCCGGGTGCGTCATCACCCCGCCGATGCCGCCGATGCACATCCCCTGGCCGTCCAGCACCACCTCGCGTACCACCATACCGACGTGCGCGATGAGTCGCCCATCCTCCCACACCAGGATAGACTGTTGCTGCCGTGCCCACGCGAGGTCGCGCCCCGGCAAGGTGGCGACGACCTCGGGTGGATAGACCGCCTCCGACAATGCGCGTAGCGCCTCCCACGTCGCCGGGGACACGTCAGCAGCGCTCGTCATCTCGATACGCATCGCTACCCCACCCTTGTACCGTCTTTCGCCACACAATATACAAGCGCGCAGCGTGCCGCTGACACGGCGAGCCATTGAGAGCGCTACGCCAAGATGTGGCGGGCAAGCGGTGATTCATCCAGCCCGCGCTGGCACTCTTCGATGCAGGAAACGCTGCGGCCATCCCATTTGTGAAGTGGCTTTCCAGCAAGCACAAGGAGATAGTATGGCGTACGTTGTCCTGGATACTGCCGCCATCGTCGATTAGGCGTCATTCGACAAGCTCTTCGCCACGAGTCGCCCCAGGGAAACCCTTTCCCAATCGGGGAAATTTATAACCTCCGCGCACGACGGCCACATTTACCAGGGCGTGGTCCACGGGCAGACCAGCGCGATGGCGAACGATGCCCCGGTAAGTGATTGGCTCGCCAGCGGCCTGACGGTGGTCGTCGTCGTCGTGCTGCTACTCTGGTATGCCGTAATCTTCCGACATGCCTCATAGTACGGGCACGCATCCGGTCAACTGTTCCCGAGCGCCAGACCAACGAGCGCGTGCAAGCGTGGCACCTGCACCGCCAGCACATCCGCTTCGGTGACGGCTTCCCACAACGGGCCGACGCCACCGTATTCGAGCGCGACGACCCACGGTTGCCCCCAACATCCGTCGCGGATATGGTCCAACGCCCACGCGGTGAACGCCCAATCCGTCTCGGTCATGGGCAGGTGGTCCATCAGACGCCCGACATGGCGTTGCATGACCGTGGGCGCGACGCCACCCTGCTCAAGCATGGCGACGAAGCGTTCCCCGAATGGCTGTACCCCGCTGACGTGGACCTCGCGTATGGCGGCGACCGGCAGGGTCGCGCAATAGATTTGCGGGTCGGTGCCGAGGATGTGCGCGGCCAAGCGCACATGGGCGAGGTCCAGCAGGAAGCCGCAGCCGGTTTCCGCGACGACCCGATTGATAACCCCCGGCAGATACGCGGGGCGCAGATGCAGGCCACCGTTATCGTGGTCGTTCTCGACGATGACCCGCTCCGCGCCGAACCGTGCAACGACCGCCTGCACGTCGCGGATAAGGCACGCCGTCACATGCTCGACATCGTGCGCGTCGGTCGTGTCGATGGGCATCCCCGGCTGGTCCGCCCCGGTCGGCGAGAGATGGACGTTGACGAACGGCGTGCCGGTCTGTTCCAAGAGGGCCTCGACCCGCCCCCAGTCGGCCAGTTGCCCGGTCTCGGTGTCCACCGCGTCCCCGATACCCGCCCCCGCCTTGAGGGCGAAATGGACATAGGCGGAGTGGGCCGCGAGTACAGTAGGGAGTAAGTCGGGCCATGCGGGGCATTTGAAGGTGTCGGCGGCGATGTGCCCGCTGGCGAGGAGCGCCGCCGCTGCCCGCGAATAATGCACGGCGCGTTGCACCATCTCTCCTCCGATGTACTCGATAGCTATACATGCGGCGACGATGATACACCCATCGGCTATTCCCCTGTCTCGGTGGGTGGCGTCGGCGACCCCGGCCACTTGTACACCTTGAGGTGATGGACGATGGTGCCCTTCACGCTCCGCCCGTCCGCAGCCTCAAGACTCGCGCCTGAATGACCGTCTTCCCGATTCCCACGTCTATAACCGTGGGAATCGGGAACGCGACACCGATGAGGCGTGGTTGCTGGATATGGCGGCACATTCCCCCATATGGATAATATTCACCTCCACGCACATCATGATTTTGATTCGGTGACACTCGAAGCCAGTCTGCTTATCTCGAATTGGCCTGATAGTCCCCTGCCTAACTTGTACTCCACGGCACATACTGGTATACACAAACGAGCAGAAACATGGCATAATAGAACAGAAGTTCTAGCGCCTGTCCCCTTGGCGCGATTGCCCTCATTCTGTGCGCTTGGCGGCGTGGTTCGGCTTACGTAGCAGGGAGGAGAGCAATCTATATGCCCGACCTCAGGACATTCTTCATCGAGAGAATCATCATTCACGAGGTACCGCGCCGGGTGCGTGGGCAGGAGGGCGAACAGCCCATGCCGACCCTGAGCGAAGTTGAAAGTCCTCTGGATATAGAGAGTCGGAACTACTTCCGCGAGAAGATAGTGGGCTGCCTCACCACCGTCAGGTCTGATGTGGTACACGACCCGAGCGCGTCATCGCCGATACCACCGCTGGTATTGGATGGTCTCGGACCGAAGGAGCGAGATTTCGTCACCGCCTCGCAAGAGATGGCTCGGCACTTGTACGAGTGCCAGACTGGCTCGAATCCCGGCGGTCTGCTTGCCGTCATTGAGGGTACTATCGGTGAGCAGGCCGCGTTTGTCATCATGAAGTTGGAGAAGGAGGCGGGCGTCCGTATTATTCAAGACGAGCAAGAGGGCAAGCGGACCTTCAACGTCGAGCATGTTCGCGACTTGATGTTCACCGAGAAGACGAAGGTGTTCAAGGTCGGCCTATTCGTGCAAGATGGGGATGACCTATCGACGCTAACGGGGATGGTCGCGGACAACCAGATTTCGCAGCACTCGACGACCGGCGTGGCGCATTTCTTCCTGCGCCAGTTCCTTGGGTTCGTGCTGCGCGAAGCGCCGCAAGTGACCACCGGCAAATTCTACGATGCGACCCAAGTTTTCATCAACAATGCGGTGAGCGACGCAAGCACCAAGGCGCGCTATCAAATCGCGCTCTTAGCCGAGGCCAGCGCCGACACCGCGACCCTCGACCCCTGGTCCTTCGCGAACCGGGGCTTGGAGCGCCAAGACCGGCAGCGTTATATCGAGCACCTGCAAGAGGCGGGCGTGCCGACGCAATCGTTCCAGAAAGATATCACGCTCATCGCGCCGAGGCTCAAGCGGATGCAACTCAGTTTCGATAGCGGGGTGGTGGTCCTGAGCCCGCCTGGGGCATACGACGCGGAACTGCGAGTCGTCCGCCTGGACGATGGGCGGGTCCGTGCGACTATCGAGGATGGACTCACCAACGTGCGCGGTCGGTCATGACCGACTGGATTGTCCTCCGCGACCAATACAGTCTCGCGCTGCCCCACCTCGAAGAGTTCGCCCACTTCGCGGAAGGCTTGTTTCGCGAGCAGACCAGGCAGCGCGGGGTGCAGTGCGAGGTGAAAGTACGCGCGAAAGAGATTTCGAGCTTCGTCAAGAAAGCGCTGCGAAAGGACTATTCCTCTCCGTTCGAGGACATGGGCGACAAAGTGGGGATGCGAATCATCGTGCCCTTCCGCGATAGCCTGCCCGAGGTCGAGCGCATCATCGAGGACCTCTGCTACTACGAGGGGCGCGAAGATAAGGCAGAGGCTCTCTCTTTCGACCGACTCGGGTACCTCGGCATTCATTTTGACCGCGCGCGGCTGCGAGAACGCGCCGCAGAGGCGGCCCCACCATCAACGGGAGCGACGGTCTTCGAGGTTCAGCTACACACGCGAGCGCAGAATTTGTGGTCCGAGATGGAACACGCGCTCGTTTATAAGCCGCCGCAGACGATAGATACACCTGTGCGACGTGCGATGAACCGATTGGTGGCCCTCATGGAACTCTTCGACAGCGAAATTACCAATATCCGCGACATTGTGCTCGGGCAGCCTGGTTATGAGGAGGCGGCCATGCTGAGCGTGTTGGAGCGGCATTTTTTCCGCTTGGCCGTCGATTCGTTCGACTTCGACCGCCAGTTATCGATGGAAATTCTTGCAGCGCTCAGGCCCTTGTTACCGGCTGAGGGCGTCGCCGACTTCGGCGGCTTCGTCGCCGTCTATGTGGACGCGAACGAGCGAGCGCTGCGGCAGATATTCGCCCAGTATGAAAAGGACACCAGGCGGAACCCGCTCCTCTTCCAGCCCGAGACTCTGCTCATCTTTGAGCGCATCGACCACAGCCCTTTCACCCTTGGTCCCGCTTGGGAAGAAATTCTGCCGCTTACTCTGCTTGAAAACTTGGCCGAGGTGTGGGGTAGGAGGCTATAGTTCCCACTGACACTTATGGCTTTCTCACAACATCGTTCCTGCAATTGGGTCTGATTGTTGACGTGCTGGTACGTAAGCGATGTTGCTTCATACATAAGTTTCGGTGGCATAACGTGCGCTTGTTGTGGTAGTGAGGAATCGAGTGGGCGCGCTTATCACGCGGGTGGATACGGGTCGTCGCGGCGCATTCTGCGCTTCCCGCTTCCCCATATACGCACCTACCAGAAGTCGGCAATATAGGTCGGACACAGCGGCAGCATAGCTGGACGAACTATGCCGCGTCCTAAGGCACCGTCAACTCGACGGGCAAATAGCCTTCCCAACAGGCGCGTTTCGGCCCACGGACCAAGCGATATCGCACTATAGTCAAGGGGTGACGGCTCTGCGGCAGTAGTGCCAAAAGCCGTTCGCGATTACCTCCGGCAATCTGTTCTTGCACCTCGGCCATGAATGTCATGTCCCGGAAACCCTGTTGGGCGATGAGGGTGTCCAGCGCACCCAGGGCGGCGGCGGCGAAGGCATCACCGCGACTGAGGAGACCACCAGCAGCCGGGACGAGCACACCACGAACGTCGCGCCATAAGAGCGCAGAAGGGCGACGCAGTTCGGGCAGGATGTGATGATAGTAGTTGCCGATGGCACAGCCAAGCCCGCCGCCCCCATTAAAGCTGCGCCATGCCGTATTTTCACACGACCACAACGAGAACGAGTGCGTCCCTTCCCGCCGCCAGGAGGCGAACCCATACGGCGACGTGTCTGCTGGCGGCGGTGCCGTCTCGATGGGGAAGTCGGGGAACGCCGCAGCGGCGACCGGCAGCGCCCGTATCGCCGCGTCGGTCGGCAAATCGAACAGCAACGTCAGGAAAGGACGCGCTTCCGGTCGCGTGAAGGCGTCGCTCCAATACGCCACGGCGCTCATCTCGCTGTGGTCGCCCGCTTGCACACGATACTCAGCGGCCACGAGGATGCTCATTGGCGTGGTGGTCAGCCCCCGGAGTCGTGGTCTCGGCAGCCAGCGAATCCGGGCGTTCGTGCGGCGCTGCGACACCGAGGGCACGCATCGCCGCGACCACCGTGGGCGCGAAACAGTCGCCGCAGCCGCGCCAAACGGCGACACCACCGGTGCCGACCGACGAAAGCGCCGGTTGCGCGAGGAGCCGACCGCAGTTGGGACAAGAAAATGCCGACATGACGCTCTCCACCACAAGTAGGGAGGGGCTTGCGCGGCATGGCTGCCGAAAACGCAAAGTCCCCTGCCGAACGACAGAGGGCTCGCTGAGGGCATGGCATGGTGTCGCACCACTTGCTCATGCGAGCCGCATCGCCCCGATAGCGTATCGAGGTTTGGGAACCACCTTGGCGGTGCCGAGGTTGGTGCGACGCCCATCCCGTGCGTCGTCTCGTGATGCTATCGATGATTGTACGCTGGGAGCACGGTAGCGTCAATGTAACGGTATGGTTGCGCAGTCCCCACCCTGCCCTATCCCGCGCAGCACTGCAACAAACCATACCGACCCTATAGCGCATCTACGCGTGCGACAGCAGCGGCAAGTAATGCTGTCACATCGGACAACGTGTCTGGCGCATGCGCGATGAGCCAGCGAGTGAGGAGCGTGCCGTGTTCCACCTTGCGATACGTGTACCTCGTCGCGGACAAGTCGTTGAAAAGCGCGTTCAGCAGCCGTGCCGCATCCGCTATCTCGTGCCACCGTGTCTCGTCACGTCGCTCATCTGGGATATCGCGCCCGATGAACTGGCGGTCCCATCGATGCTCGTCGAGCCAAGCGGTGACCTCCTCGACCGTCATCGGCTCCGCGCGAAAGTCCGGCAACCCCTGGATGACCGCTGCAATGGCCTGCGGGTGTACCAGATAACTTTCGTACATCCGGCGCGGGAGAAACGCAACGCGGCCCTTGCTCCGCCGTTCCAGGTCAAGGCGCATCGTGTCGTCACGGTCCTCGCGGTCGAAGATGAAGCCGAGCGCGGGCGGCAATAGGCCACCACCCGAACTCAGACGCTCGTAAATCTCCCATACCCGCCCGGCATCCTTGCGTTCGAGGTCGCCGACCGCGATGACGCTGCGAATGAGTGTCCCCATCAATGGACGGTCAAGGAGGCCCGTCACCAGCAGGGGGAAGCATCGCTCCTCGGTCGGCCCCTCGACCCACAGGATTGCATCCGCGCCGAAGACATCGGAGAGGCGCGCGCCGATGTCGCGAAGGTACATACGCGTATGGTCCGTCTGTGCCAGGTCCACCGACTCGACGGCACTCGTCGCGCCTTCCTTCTTGACCAAGAATAGTGTCGTCGGTTCGGCGGCGGTGATAGCGGTTGGTGAGTGTGTCGTGACGATGTACTGATGCTGCGGGTGTTGCCGCATAATCTCGAAGAGTTTGCGTATCGCCCCCGGATGGAGGAAACTCTGCGGCTCGTCAACTAGGATGATGCGCGAGTCGGGAGAGTTGAGGACGACGTAGAGGATTGCGAGCACTTGACCGACGCCAGTCCCACTCTCGGTGAGCGGCAACGCAAGGTCGTCGCGACCGAGACGTGGGTCATCAGTCCAGAGCAAGATACGCGCGCCTGCTTGGGATATTAGGGGGATGGTGACTTGCTGAATCTGCGGAAAGACGGTTCGCACCGCATCGCAGTAAGCGTTGAAACGAACAGGATTCGCCGTAAGGTTATGTAGCACCTCCGGCAAGTTGGACGCGTCCGGGGCGAGAACGCTATTCGTGCCCGTTGGAGACTGTCCCACGTTGAATCGCTCGGCGCGAAAACCGTAGATGCGCGACCGCAGCGCGTCTGCGACCTGCGGGCTGAGATAAGGCCCACCAGGGTAAGTACCAGCGACCCCGCCTTCAACGAATATTCCTGCTTCCCTACTATATGTGACCTGTAGGAGGAGGTCATAGTGGTGTGTCCAGGCTTCGCTAGATAAAAGTTTCCCACCGCCACTGCTCTCGCCCTGGAATGTGACCTGTATGGTGCATGTCGCGCCTATTGTGGTGAGGAATCGATGCATCGCCGCAGAAGGAGTTTCACCGCCCACGATAGGAACCAAGAAAGTTGACGTAGAATATTTGAAGATGATATCCAGTTCCGCTGCCTCTACCTCGAATGTGGCGTGAAACAGGGATTGGGGTGGGGGAGGAACGTCAGCGCGAGGGATGGTTACGAGGCTGCGGTGAGGCTGGCTTGGTTGGCGAAGGCCCATCGCTTGCAGGAGAGCCGTCTTCCCGACGTTGTTCTGCCCGACGATAACATTGAAGCCAGGGGTGAACGACAATGCGTTGGAGTCTGCAAAGCTCTTGTAGTTCTGCACCTGGAAGCCGGAGATATGCACGATAGCCCTCCAATCGATGCGGTCGGGCTAAGCCATCGCACGGATAGCCGCGCTAGGTATGGGCAACACCAAACAAGCGCGGCATCCCGCCAGCTTGCCCCTAGTACACGGTCGCGGAAAAGGGTACTGGGTTGGACGTGCGAGTGCTTGCGACACACCAGCACAACCTCCCTGCCAGATGGCAGATTAACCAGGCAAGGACTTCCGCGACCGTGTACTAGTTTTACAACGTGACTTGGTGAGGCAAACTTGGTAGGCTGTGGGGCAGGAGGTGGTGCGATGGAGATCACAGTGCGCGCGCCCGATTTAGTGC
>JAABUM010003162.1_pt1 | contig 20858 bp, 26 predicted proteins | sample 5559161 | NCBI WGS metagenome assembly JAABUM01 (sample SAMN10711868, study PRJNA513369) | rock metagenome | isolation source: Antarctica rocks | place: Antarctica: Victoria Land, Siegfried Peak nord
ATTCAGCCCGGTGTTCGGCACCGACGTGAGGAGCCTGCTGGCCCGCGCAGAGAACTCCGGCACCGACGGCGACACGCTACCTGTCGCCGGGCCCGCTGCGGCCTGCAGCAGCGCTTCTCCCTCGCCGACGAGCTAGGCCTCAAGGCAGGCGGTTGGCTCAGACGCGTTCGTCCAACCAGCCGTCGTGTTGCTGGGCAAGCTCGGTGAACCGGTCGACGAGCGCTTGCGCGGGCGCACTGTCCGGGTCGTCGAGGGTGCCGAGGCTGACGTATACCGCCCACTCGTGAGACTCCGAATCGTCCTCTCCCGCAAGGGCTTCGCGGGTCACGCGCACCTGAGTGAAGGTGTCCTCCTCGATCAGTTCCTCGGCGGCGTCCTCAGCATCCTCGCGTTCGGGAAAGATCAGTAGGTAGTCCAACACCTGCACATCGTTTCAAACGTTCGCGCCGGCGATACCGGCAACACGCTGGGAGTGGCCGTCGAGTCTCCGGGCCGTCACCGTCGCAATGGCGAGACACCACCATGACCGGCATGAGAAGCAAACCGCCTCGGATGAACTCCAGCGTCAGGACGATGCCGATCAGGGGTGCCCGCTGGGTCACCGCCAACATCGCTGCTGCCGCGATCACCGCGAAGTCGACGATCGGCGCACCAGGCCAGATGTGGCTCCACAGGAGCCCGGTCGCGTTACCGAGAAACGCGCCGGTGGAGAGTGAGGGCGTCAGCAGCCCGCCGCGTGCGCCGCCGGCCAGGGTTGCAGCGAGCGCGAGGGTCATCCGCCCGCGAAAGCGACCTGGGTGGGGCCGCGTCCGTTGCCGAGCGCGAGTGCCCACACGAGCACCGACGCCTCGAAGCTCTCTGCGCCGACGTCGTAGGTCGGGCTCGTCGACAGCACCGGCCAGGTGATCACCGTGGCGATCACCGAAGTGGCGACCGCAGGAACCAGGTCGCGCAAAGCAAACGAGGCGAGCAGCACCTCCCTGGTGAAGAGGACGCCGCTGATCGGCACGTCGTAGACCGCAGCGAGTCCGGCGCCGGCACTTGCAGAACTGCGTCCGCGACCATGACGCGCACCCTCAACCGGGGCGTTTGCCCCCGCGATCGCTGCTTTGATCGAGACCTCCTCGCTGCGGGCCCAGCGACCGAGCCACCACCACCCGAGCCCGACGATCAACCCGCCGACCGCAAGCGCCCACCATCCGCCGTAACAGGGACGCTTACTGCACGCCTGGAACGAGACCATCCTCGATATTGCCGAACCCAAGATGTTGGGACAGTCGGAGCACGCCCGTCAGCGCAATTGAACCGAGCCCCGCCAGGACTCCGACCACCGTCGCGATGACGATTCGGCGACGGGCCGCGATCCACGCGATCAGAAAGGCCACGGTTGAGCGCCTTCGTGCAGCACTGCTTGTGATCCTGCGTGGACGGCCAGTTCCAAGGCAGCACAGCGGCCGGTTCCTGCTGAAAGCGCGGCAGCCAGGGCGTCAGTGAACGCGTCACCTGAGCCGGTGGTGTCGACCGGCGTGACCGACTCACCTGATACCTGCAGGTCACCCCATTTCGCGCCGTCCGCGCCTGCCGTCACGACCGCGCGCGACAGGTCATACCCGGTGGCCCGAAGCTGCTCGGCCTCCGCTTCGTTGACGATCAGCAGGTCGCAATCACCGAAAAGTTCGGCGTCCCGACCGCGCCAAGGCGAGGGAGTGAGCAGCACCGTGCATCCGGCTTCCCGGCCGATCCGGGCTGCCGCCCGGACCGCCGCGGCGGGTACCTCCTGTTGCAGCACGAGCACGTCACCCGCGTGCAGATCGAGCGCGTCGCACTCACCGTTGCCCACCTCGGCGTTGGCTCCGGGCACCACGACGATCGTGTTCTCACCGGCGACGTCGGGTAGGACACGCACGCCGTAGACGTCAATACCCTGCTCGGCCAGTCTCACTGGGTGCCGGGAGTCGTTCGATTGTCGCGACCAGATCGATGTTGATCGACCCCAGAACCACAACATCTGCCACGGCCTGATCTCATCACAGCCGCGACGAGCGGGTCAGACGCGCTGGCCCCAGATGACGAGTGAGGTGCCGGTTCGCGGCCGGTCGGCGCGCTGGCCGGGGCGCAGAGCGACAATCTGACCGTCCGGTCCGGCGGCAAAGACACGAGCCTGTGCAACGGTGCGCGCCTGATCCAGAGCGCTCGTCAACTGCCGGACTTGACTCTGCAGCGACTCGACCTCGTGCTGCAGCTCAAGGATGCGGGAGATCCCGGCAAGGCTGACGCCCTCCTGCTGGGACAGCCGCTGCACTTCGCGCAGCAGCTGCACGTCCCGGCCGGAGTAGCGTCGGCCGCCACCGCCGGTGCGGGAGGGGATGACTAGGCCTAGCCGGTCGTATTGGCGCAGCGTCTGCGCGTGCATCCCCGCCAACTCGGCCGCTACCGAGATGACGTAGACCGGGACGTCGTCGCCCGGGCGCGAGGATGCCATGCCGGCTACCCGCGAGCTTTCGCGAACAGTTCGGCTCGCGGGTCGCCTTCGGTGTGGTGGGCGAGGGTCTCGACTGCGGCGCGGATCTCGTCGGTGAGTTCGGTCGGGACGACGACTTCGATCGTGGCGATCAGGTCACCGGTACTCGACGCGGTCGCGACACCACGGCCCTTGAGGCGCAGCTTTCGACCCGATGGAGTTCCGGGTGCAACCTTCACCTTGACCTGCGAGCCATCCATCGTAGGCACCGCGATCGTTGCACCGAGGGCGGCTTCGGCGAAGGTGACGGGCAATTCGACCGTCAGGTTGTTGCCGTCGCGGCCGAAGACCGGGTGCGCCTGGACTGACACGCGTAGCAACAGGTCACCGGGACCAGCCTCGCCCCGCTGACCCTTGCCGCGAACGCGTATCGTTTGTCCGTCTCTGACGCCGGCAGGGATCTTCGCCTTGACGGTGCTGCCATCGGCTGCGGTCAGGGATACGGTCTGACCCTCCACCGCTGAGCGGAACGGGAGGGTGGTCTTGGCTTCGAGGTCAGCGCCCTTGCTGGGCGGCGCATTGAAGCCGCCGCCGCCGCCGGGGAAGCGGCCCGCTCCGCCGAACGGCGAGCCTCCGCCACCGCCGAAGCGACCGAGGATGTCATCGAGGTCGAACTGCTGGCTGGAGCCACCTGTGGAGTAGCGCTGGCCGCCGCCACCAGCTGCACCACCGAACTGGGAGAAGAGGTCCTCGAATCCGCCCGCGCCACCGCCAGCACCGGGCATGCCGCCGGGGCCGCCCGCCTGGAATCGCGCACCGCCTCTGACCATCTGACGCAGCTGGTCGTACTCCTTACGGCGTCCGGTGTCCGAAAGCACGGAGTTGGCTTCGCCGATGTCCTTGAACTTCTGTTCCGCAGCTACGTCACCCGGGTTCTGATCCGGGTGCCAGGTGCGTGCCAGCTTGCGGTACGCCTTCTTGATCTCAGCGTCCGAGGCGTCCTTGGAGACGCCGAGAATCGCGTAGAAGTCCTTGTCGAGCCAGTCCTGACTAGCCATTCTCAGCACTCTCCTTTCCTGTTGCTCCACCGAGCGGAGGGGTTCGGCGTCGAGTGGAAGACATATAAGTCTTCCGCTCGAGTGTGAACCCCTTCGCTCGGCATGAGGTGCCTGGTATTACTTCGGGTCGGCTACTGCAACCCGGGCCGGACGGACGATGCGCTCGCCGATCCGGTAACCGGGCTGCATCACCTGGACGACGGTGGTGACGCTCGCGCCTTCGGGCAGGTCGGCCTCGACGTTCATCAAGGCTTCGTGCTGCATCGGGTCGAACGCGTCGCCTGCCGCGCCGAAGCGCTCGACGCCGTACTTGCCCAGCGTCGACTCCAACTTGTCGGCGATCTTCTCGAACGGGGTGCCCTCGAGGTCTCCGTGCTCACGGGTGAGGTGGAAATCGTCGAGCACTGGCAGGAGGGACTCGACCATCGAGCTGGTGTGCAGGTCGCGCTGCGTCTCACGGTCGCGATCGACGCGACGCTTGTAATTGACGTATTCCGCCTGAACGCGGCGCACGTCTTCCAACCGCTCGCGAGCGAGCACCGTGTCGGGGTGCTCGTCGCCTGCGGCGGCTACGCGAGCGAACTCATCTTCGAGCGATTCGTCGTCAGTTGCGCCGGCTTCGGCGCTAGACGAGGGTTGCTGGCCCCCGGGCAGGTCGTCACCGACTGCGCCCGCGAAACCGCCGTCGCTGCCCACGTTCTCCACCGAGTCGTCCTGCTCTTGAGCGTCGGGGTTCTCTGGAGCGTTCTCAGAGTTCACTGCATCTCCTTGTTGTTGCTGCTGCCGCGGGCTCGGGGGGGTGCGTACCTCCCCCGTCACCGGGTCGAAACGCCGCTTGTCACGAATGACGACCGGCTCCGCCGGAGCGCCCTCTTGGTCAGAGGACGCTCCGGAACGGGCGTCGGTCACTTGGTGCCCTTGTCGTCGGTGTCGCTCGAGACTTCGTCGTCGACGACTTCGGCGTCGACCACGTCGTCGTCAGCGGCGGCCCCGTCGGCGGGTGCACCACTGTCAGCGGGGGTCGACTCACCCTCGGACTGGCTTGCGGCGTACATCGCGGCGCCCATCTTCTGGGACACCTCGGACACCTTGGCGCTCTTGGTCGTGATGTCGTCGGCCGTGGCGTACTCGTCCTTCAACGCAGCCTTGAGCGCGTCGTTGGCTTCCTTGACCTCGGTCTTGGTCTCTGCCGGGATCTTCTCGTCGTTGTCGGCGAGGAACTTCTCGGTGGAATAGACCAGGCCTTCGGCCGTGTTGCGGGCCTCGGTCTCCTCACGACGCTGCTTGTCCTCGGCGGCGTGCTCTTCGGCTTCCTTGACCATCCGCTCGATGTCTTCCTTCGGCAGCGCGGAGCCACCGGAGATGGTCATCGACTGCTCCTTGTTGGTGCCGCGGTCCTTGGCCGACACGTGCACGATGCCGTTGGCGTCGATGTCGAAGGTGACCTCGATCTGCGGCACGCCGCGCGGTGCGGGAGCCAGACCGGACAGCTCGAAGTTACCGAGCTGCTTGTTGGCCTTCGCGATCTCGCGCTCGCCCTGGTAGACCTGGATCTCGACCGATGGCTGGTTGTCTTCGGCGGTGCTGAAGACCTCCGAGCGCTTGGTCGGGATCGCGGTGTTCCGCTCGATGAGCTTGGTGAACAGCCCGCCCTTGGTCTCGATGCCGAGGCTCAGCGGCGTGACGTCGATGAGCAGGACGTCTTTGCGGTCACCCTTCAACACACCTGCCTGCAGGGCTGCGCCGACCGCGACGACCTCGTCGGGGTTGACGGTCTTGTTGGGCTCCTTGCCACCGGTCAGTTCCTTCACGACCGCGGCGACGGACGGCATGCGGGTCGAGCCGCCGACGAGGACCACGTGGTCGATGTCGGAGATCTTGACGCCCGCGTCCTTGATCACGTTCTGGAACGGCGCCTTGGTGCGCTCGACCAGGTCTTTGGTCAACTGCTCGAACTGTGCGCGGGTGATGGTCTCGTCCAGGTGAATCGGACCGTTCTCGCCCATGCTCAGGTACTGAAGCGAGATGTTGCTGCTGGTCGAGGAGGACAATTCCTTCTTCGCCTGCTCGGCGCCGTCACGCAGGCGCTGCATGGCGATCTTGTCCTTGGCCAGGTCGACACCGGTGGTGTTCTTGACCGTGGTCAGCAAGTGCTCGACGATCCGCTGATCCCAGTCGTCACCACCGAGCTTGTTGTCACCACTGGTCGAGCGGACCTGGATGGTAGAGAATCCGTCCTCTGGATCCTTGCCGACCTCGAGGAGGGACACGTCGAAGGTGCCGCCACCAAGGTCGAAAACCAGGATGAGCTCGTCTTCCTTGCCCTTGTCCAGGCCGTAGGCGAGCGCGGCGGCGGTGGGCTCGTTGACAATACGCAGCACGTTGAGGCCCGCGATCTCACCGGCTTCCTTGGTGGCCTGACGCTCGGCGTCGTCGAAATAGGCCGGAACGGTGATGACCGCGTCGGTGACGTCTTCGCCGAGGTAGGCCTCGGCGTCGCGCTTCAGCTTCTGCAGGATGCGCGCGGAGATCTCCTGCGGCGTGTACGTCTTGCCGCCGATCTCTTGGGACCAGTCGGTGCCCATGTGGCGCTTGACCGAACGGATGGTGCGGTCGACGTTGGTGACGGCCTGGCGCTTGGCGATCTCGCCGACCAGCACGTCGTCGTTCTTGGCGAACGCGACGACGGACGGGGTCGTGCGCCCGCCCTCTGCGTTCGCGATGATCTCGGGGTCGTCGCCCTCCAGGACGGCAACTGCGGAGTTGGTGGTGCCTAGGTCGATGCCTACTGCACGTGCCATGGGTGATGCTCCTTCAATCTTTAGGTGCGCCGCTCGCTGTGGGCGTCGCATTCGTTGATCTGCCGGTCCGTTTCCGGGCCGGCGGCCTTCTGTTTCTGGCCGCACCTCGCTGCCCGTCATCCGACGTGCGTGCGAGTTGACTGCTCCAGACTCAACTCTGCGCTGCCCCTGCGTGTCAACTCGGGACTCCGTAAAGTTGCGCTCAGTAGACTCAACCAGCGCGTCGGCACCCTTGTTCCCCTACCCGCCAACAAACGGTTACCGACGGTTTTGTAGGAACTCACATTTGGTGTCACTTTCTCAATTGATCTGGGGGATGCCAACGGGTGTCTTGCAAGTAATTGACGAACAGCGCGGGACCCGTCAACCTTGTCGAGTCAGCTTGTTGGGCTGGTTAGTGGGTCTTCTTCGTTGGGTCGGTTGATCCAGGCGGTGCCTGGTGATGCTGGTGGTCCGGAGTGTTTGCGGACGAACAGTTCCAGGGTTGCTGCGTGGGCAGCGGACAGGGTCAGTTCCGGTAGAACTCCCAGATCATCGACTCTTGCGAGGGCTTGGCGGTCTACCCCTCCGAGGCCACTCGCGTGACATTGGACCGGGCCTTCGGACAACGAGCTTCAAGAAACGGATAGCGATCGCTTTTACTGTGGCGGATGACGTGGTGTCGATCCTTGGGATCTTCCACGGTGGCCGCGACTACGAATCGACCCTCACGCTGCCCGAGCAATGATCTGCGGGGACCGGACCGCCACGGGATCCTGCTGCGGGACGACCATCACGTGGCTGGGGGTCGTGCTGCGAGAACGTTCCGTTGCCTCTCGTGGGTTAAATCTGGCAGCGGGCAGGAGCACGACGGCACACTGGTCATTCATGGAACCCGACGGTCTGCTGTCGCTGATGAATGCTCGGCGCGGTCACTTCGTCTTCGAGTCCGGCTATCACGGCGACCTCTGGCTCGACCTCGACGGCATGTTCGCTGCTCCGTCCCAGCTCGACAACATGCTCAATGATCTCTCCCGCCGGATCGCTGCGGTCGGCCCGGACGTGGTATGCGGGCCGATGACCGGCGGGGCGCTCGTGGCGTTCGCTGTGGCCGCCAAGCTCAAGGTCGGTTTCCGGTGGACCTATCGCGAGCAGATACCGAGCGGCCAAGGTCTGTTCCCGTACAGGTATCGCCTCAACGCGTCCAGCACGGAACTGGCACACCAGCGCGTCGTGGTTGTCGACGACGTCATCAACGCCGGGTCGGCCACCCGGGAAACGCTGCGGTTGTTGCGGGAGCAGAACGCGACCCCGATTGCGATTGGGGCGCTGCTGACACTCGGACAGACGCCAGAAATGCTCGCCCGCGACGAGGGCCTGGAGCTCCTGACCCTCGCCAACGCTGCACACCAGCTGTGGGCGCCCGATCACTGCCCGCTGTGCGCAGCCGGAGAGCCCATCGCTCCTGGCTGAGCTGATCAACTGGGGACCAACGGCCCACGGCGACTCGACCCGCAAGGGATCGGTCATCGGCACGGTGAGGGTGACGGCTCGTTGGTAAGAGGCGGCAGATCGAGGCGGGAGCACTCATCGAGTGGGCGGCCCTGGTGCAGAAGCTGGGATGCGGTCTGCGTGAGGGTCTCTCGGAGTCGCGAGACTGTCTGCAGAACCAGTCTTTGCTCGGTCGGACCGATCTGGCCCCTGGTGCAAGCCGTGGCGAACTCATCCTCGTCATCAACTCGGAATCGCCCGTCGCGGTGACTGGAGCCGAGTACCCAATGCGCCACGTACCAGTCGTTCGCGGGAAGAAGGACGAGAGCATGACGCCCGGGACACATACTCTTCCCGGGCGACCTCGTACGTCGCAGTCCTTCCGGTGCCATCGATGCCCGCGAACGTGCAGTGGGCGGGAGCAATGATCCAAGTCCCATATCGATCGGCGCATGAGGCATACCCTCGCCATCGTCCCGAGCCGGCTGGCCTCCTGGGCCTGGCAGATCGTCACAACGTCCACGACTCAAGTCCTCCTGCCGTACCTGAGCTCATACAACTGGAGGCTCGATCCGAGTGTCGATCGGCTCCGTGTCTCATTCGACGATCGTCGTGCGGAATAGTCGGGGGCATGAGTGATGCGTCCTACGAAGTCGTACCGGCTAACCAGGCATCCTGGGAGCATCTGGCGGCGGTGTTCGGGGTTCGCGGACCGGCTGCGCGTTGCTGGTGCCAGCGCTACAAGCTTGCCCGGGGTGAGGCTTTTATGTCGTGCTCACAGGAGGATCTCGCGGGCCGGTTGCGTGAGCAGACTGGCGCGGGCCATCCGGGATCGAAACTTACGAGCGGCCTGGTTGCCTACGCCGAAGGCGAACCGGTGGGGTGGTGTGCGGTCCAGCCGCGGACGGCGCACCGCGGGCTGGTCCGCAACGCGAGCATGGCTGCCTGGACCGGGCGCGATGAGGACCGTGCCGATCCCGGGGTCTGGGCGGTCACCTGCGTGCTGGTGCGGGTGGCCCACCGACGGCGTGGGGTCAGCGGGGCGTTGGTGCATGCCGCGGTTGAGCACGCCCGCATTGGCGGAGCGCGTGTCCTGGAGGGATATCCGCTGACCACCGGATCGGCGGTCAGCGAGGAGCTGCACCCCGGCATGCTGAGTACCTTTTTGAACGCGGGGTTCCTGCAGGTACACCGGCCCTCGGCTCGCCGGGCAGTTGTCGCGATCAAGCTCTGATCGACCACGCGGGCGAGGACCAGGATCTGTGCCTGGTCCCTCATTCCTCCCCAGGTGTCTCAAGCTACGAGGTCGCCATCGGCGAGCGTCCGCGACCATCGCCACAGGCGCGCGTCTTTCGGCGAACGGTTAGCGGTGGCCGCTCGTAATCGCTGTCTGCCCGCTCCTGGGCGGCTTCGCCTCCTGCTGCGGGTGGTCGATGCTGGCGGGTCTGAAGTCCTCATCGCAGATCGTGATGTGGACTGATAGTAGGCCGGCTCCCAGGATGCGCACGTTCATAGCATTGAAGGCCCGCAGCGGGTGCCAGCGGATGATGCGGCGCTGACGTGCTAGCGGGTCGTCGTCGGGCCGTAGTGTTGCTATGCCGTAGACCCAGCGGTAGCGAAGCCCCTGACGCAGTCGGATACGGACCAGTGGATCAATGGCAATGTTGCGCACGTAGTTGGCTCGCATGCCGTGTTCGGCGATGATCCAAAAATCTGAGCCCGTTCTCCCGTTGCCGACCGGTGTGCGACGTGGCGCACCCGAGACACGCCCGCGGGTCTCCAAGATGGCAAGGCCCAGCGGGTTGATGCCGATGGTCAAGCAGGCACGCATCAATGGGTTGATCGTCCAGCGTTGCAGGGTGCGCACACCCAGGACTTTCAGGCGAGGGTAGCGGGCCGTGAGTACGAAGAGCCCGAGGTAGATGGCGCTTTGAATGAGCGGCGCCATCACCCCCGATTTCGGTAGCAGCACCAATGGGCGCCCACGCAATACCGACGGCGAGAAGAGTCGCGGTGATCGAACCTCGCACAGTTCTCATACACTTGTATGTGTTCATACGAATGTATGATCCTCGGTATGACGCCGCTGTCAACACCCTCGCCCACCGCCGTGCGGATCACCGAGGCGATCTTGGCGATCATCGCCGACCAGGGTCTGGACCATGCCACGGTCCGGGAAGTCGCCGCCGTTGCCGGCGTCTCGATCGGGACCGTCCAGCATCACTTCCCGACCAAGGACGCGATGCTTGCCGGTGCCTTCACCGACGTCGTGCGCCAGGTGCGTGCCCGGTTGGAGGCGATCCAGTTCGGCGATAACGCGCACTACAACGCCGCAGCGGTCCTGGAAGAAATCCTCCCGCTCGACCAGCGTCGCCGGCGCGAGGGCCGAGTCCAGCTGGCCTTCGCGATCAGGGCCATGCACGAGCCCATCCTGGCCGCAACCCAACGCGTGGTACTGGGCGACCTGCACTACGCGTTGCGGACGGCTCTCGCGGCGACCGGAGCCGGTGACTCTGGACAAGCTGCCCTCGCAGCTCACGCTGCCCTTGCTGTAGCCGACGGTCTGGCCCTGCACGCCCTCAGCACCGTGGACTGGTTGCCACCGCACACTGTCCGCGACGCGGTGAACCTCATCCTGGCCAGCCTCACCGCGGGCAGCGGAGCCACTCCGCCCGGCAAAACAAGCACGGGGAGGTGAATCGTCGTGGTTCCGCAGCACCGCGTGCAGTATGCCAATAACTGGTCTCAACACCGCGGTCCCCAGGCAGGAGCATGACTTTCCGCCGCACGTCAACGCAGCGGCGCTGGTCCCCACCGCGAACCCAGAGCGGGTGGCGACCAATCGTGACAAACATCTCCGCCTCGATTCTGGGCCTGGTTCTGTTTTCGTGGTTGCACGACCTGGCAGGCACCAACGCGGCCTCGGCGATATCGAACGCGCGGGTAGTGCAATTGGTGGAACGCTCCCCGCAGCCTTGGACCACTCGTCCACTGCTGCGGGCAGCTCCAGCGGTGGCCGATGGTCGATGAACCAGCCCTTCAACGACTCAACCGACTCGGCCGAGCGCAGCGGCTGAAGAAGTCGTTTGGCCCACGCGGGTAGGGGCTCATGGACCGTGCGGTCGCTGGTAAGGGCGGCGCACCGTTGAATCAGATCGCCAAAGACTTCGGGATCTTCAAGAGCTGTCTCGCGAACTGGATGAAGCGAGCCGATGTCGAAGACGGCAACGGCCCCGGCGTCACCGAGAAACAATCCACCGAGCTACGGGAGGCCGAGAAACGGGTCCAGTTGTCGGAGCACGCTTGCGGGGGCGAACGAGGTCCTACGCCGCCCCACCAATCAACCACCTCTCGCTCCTATGATGACGGTTGACAGAAAGAGGTGGCATGAGCGCTGGGCCGATAGGACTTCGGGCGTGGATCTGGACAGGTGCGGCACTCCCGGTCGCTGCGCTAGCCATCGCGGTGCCGATGGCGCCAGCTTCAGCAGCTGGTAAGGCCGGAGTCAGTTGTGACTCCGGATCAACCGGCTGGCGCGCGCCGGTCGAGCAGCGATATGTCATTAGCTCGCCGTTCGGCTTCAGGACCGACCCCATCACCCACCTAAAGCAGTTGCACGCTGGCGTAGATCTCGCGATGCTGCCCGGCCCGGGACCGGTTGTGGCGGCTGACGTGGGCACCGTGGTGCGTGTCGGCCCCTACGGTGGGCTGGGCAACGAGGTGACCCTGCAGCATGCGGACGGCGTGCAGACGCTCTACGGACACATGGCGCGGATCGACTCGAGCATGAAGCCGGGAGTCCCGGTCGCGGCGGGTCAGGTGCTCGGTGTCGAGGGGTCCACGGGGGAAAGCACCGGCAATCACCTGCACTTCGAGATCCACGTCAACGGGAAGCCGGTCAACCCGGTGCCCTTCATGGTCAAGCACGGGGCGACACTGAACGGCTCGGCATCGACCACAGCGGTATCTGCCGGTTTCGCGCTGCCGTCGCCCGGGTCGGTACGCAAGGACAGCCTCAAGCAACAGTCACTGCCGGTGCCAGCCACCATCATGGATCTGTATGTCGCGGCGGGTCAGAAGTATGACGTGCCCTGGCCGCTGCTCGCCGGCGTCGGCATGGAGGAGACCGGGCAGGGTCGCAACAACCACCAGTCGACTGCGGGGGCACAGGGCCTCATGCAGTTCATGCCGGCCACCTTCGCGCGCTACGGCGTCGACGGAAATGGTGACGGCAAGATCGACATTCATAATCACGCCGACAGCGCCTACTCCACGGCGCACGCGCTGAGCGAGTTCGGCGTCAAGGATGGCGCGGCGGGCGTTCGGAAGGCACTCCTCAGCTACAACCATGCGACATGGTACGTCAACGACGTGCTCTACTACGCCGCGGGTTATGCCGCCGGTTCCGGCGGTGTCGCCTGCACCAGCACCTCCAACGATGCGGCCGGACCGGCACAGACCGCTGGTGTGGTGACCTGGGCCCGTGATCAGGTCGGGCATACGTACCGTTTTGGCGCGGATGGACCAGACACCTGGGACAGCTCCTCCTTCGTACAGACTGCGTACGCAAGGATCGGGGTGAAGGCTCCGAGAACCGCACAGGCACAGCGGAACTGGCTGGCCTCCGGCAGCGGCGTTCGGGTGAAGCCGGGCCAGGAAAAGGCCGGAGACCTGATCTTCGAGAACAGCTATCTGGGACCGGACAAGATTGGTTTCGTCCTGCTCGTCTCCGATCCAGCGTCCCGGCGCGGCATTGCCGCGCGAAGCCCCGAGCTGGGCGTGAGCTACACGAGCTACGCCAGTGCTGCGCAGAGCAAGCGCATCTTTGAGATATGGCGCCCGAATGCGCCGGCTGGGGCATCCACCAGCAACTGACCGGACATCCTCCTGCACGTTCAGCGACAGTCGTCCGTCGGAGTGATCCTCCATGCAGCGATTCAAAGCCACCGATCCTGCTGTCCGCGCGAACCCCGGATTCTTACCTCAGGCTCACTATGGGCCGCCCGATGGACGAAAGTCGATCGTCATACCCCACCGCCAGACACCCGTCACAGGCAGGCGCCCGGCCGGTGGTGCCGTAAGCCCGTTCGGTGAACAATCGCGGTCAGCGGCGAAAGCCGCTGGGGAGGCTGCGGATTTGACCTTGTTGGCTATGCGCACCGGTATGCCGCGCGACACGTCCGCCGTTCTGTGACGGGATCGTCTTGCGCGCCCGGGACGGTTGGCCGTAGGTCATCGACGGCCGCTGTGATCCGGCCACGCGTCAGAGTGTTCCCGGGCTGACCCATACCTCGGGGTTCGGCTATTGCTCCAGGCGGAGTTGGTACCAGCGGGTGTCGACCCAGCGGTCGAACTTCCACCCGATCTCGCGCAGGGTGCCGACAAGCTCAAAGCCAAGGGATTCGTGCAGCGCTACCGATGCGGGATTGGGGTCCGCGACGACCGCTACCGCGCTGTGGACCTGGTCCGCGCGAAGTTGCGCGAGCAAATGCGAGTACAACAGTCGGCCCAGACCCTGACCGACCGAGCCGGGCATCAGGTACACCGACGTCTCCCGAGTGCGCGCATACGCCGGCCGGGCACGGAACCTACTCGAGTAGGCGTACCCGACCACGGTGCCCTCGTCTTCAACAACGAAAACATGGTCACCGGGCTCCTCGCTCGATAACTTCTCGTGCCAAGACGAGAGTGGCGGGTCACTCACATCGAAAGTTGCAACGCTGTCCCGCACAGCATGCCCATATACCCGCGCGATCAACGGGACGTCATTCGGGGTCGCTGGCCTGATCGCGGTAGACACTGCTTCACGGTAGGACACCGATGACCGGATGCGGTGATCAGGGATCGGCCTGTTGGCGGGGGTACTTCCTCGATGTTCGGGATCAGCTTGCTTGACGGCCACATCACCGTCACCAAAATCACGTCTCCGTCATTGATCAGATCTAACGCCCGTTAGATGACGTGGTGGCTCACTGCGCCGGTGGCGATGACGGTGGCGTGGCAGGGTGCGGCGCTTCCCGATCAGTCGGGGCAGTGACCGGGGGCTCTGGCGCTGGCGGTGCGAGCGGGGAGGCAGCAGCTGCCTCCGTCAGCAAGACCCCTCTGGTCGGGTACACCGCGCAGGACCCGCGATGCTGAACACCATCGTCGTAGACTGTGCGTCGGCGGGATTGCAACAGTGATCGGCGGCGCGGTCGCGTGGCTGGGGCACGCACGGACGTTCCACTGCGCCCACTGAGGGCAGGGTCGATGTTCGCGCTACTGATGGCGGCCTCTTACCTGATTGCGCCCGGTTGGGAGCGCCTGCTCGAGCCGAGCGGAGTCCGGGACACCCTGTTAGATCGGATGTTCTTTCTGTCCCGTCCGGGACTCCTACTGACGGAGGTCGATCGATCCCATGACGGGACTCGCACTATTTCTTGCCGTATTCCTTGCCTGCATCGTTGAAGCCGTGGAAGCTCTGACGATCATCCTTGCCGCAGGCACTGCTCGCGACTGGCGCTCGGCCCTGACCGGCTCCGGAATCGCCCTGGCCGTCTTGGCCATCGTCATCGCCGCCCTTGGATCCGCGATCACCGCGATTCCGCTCACCACCTTGCGCCTGATCGTCGGGGGGCTGTTGTTGGTCTTCGGTATCGGGTGGCTACGCAAGGCGATCCTGCGCGCCAGCGGCCACAAGTCGCTGCACGACGAGGACGCCACGTTCGCTGCCGAGATGGAAGCTGCCCGCGAGGCCGACTCCGATCAGCGCCCGCTCGTCGGCGACTGGTACGCGTTCGCCCTCTCGTTCAAAGGAGTCCTGCTCGAGGGCCTCGAAGTCGTCTTCATCGCGTTGACCTTCGGCAGCAACCAGCGCAACATGCCGCTAGCTGCAGCCGGTGCGATCGCCGCCGTCCTAGTGGTCGTGGTGTCTGGTCTCGCGATCCGCAAACCGCTGGCCCGGGTGCCGGAGAACAGCATGAAGTTCGTAGTCGGGGTGATGCTGACCTCCTTCGGGATCTTCTGGGGTGCCGAAGGCGCCGGGGCCTCCTGGCCCGGTGCGGATGCCGCCCTGCTGGTGCTGGTGCCAGCCGTACTGCTCCTCGCGCTGGTCTACGTCGCCGTATTCCGGCGACGCGACGACGGCACAAACACTCTCCTACCCCAGCTCACCCGTACCACCTAAGGAGTCTGAATCATGAGCAAAGTCCGGGCCTTCGGAGCCTTCTGGTGGGATTTCATCGTCGGCGACGACTGGCTGATCGCGGCTGCGGTCATGCTCGGACTCTTCGCGACGTACCTACTCAGCCACGCCGCTCACGTAGCAAGCTGGTGGTTGATGCCCCTGCTCGTGGTGGCCCTCATCCCGATCAGCATTCGACGTCTGATGCCGAAACACTAGTCAGGCCTCGTCGCCGTCCCCTTGATACACGCGAGCGGCGTACGACTCGGAGGCCTCGTCACAAGCTGTCAGGGCCAAGGACGCCTTGAGCATCCAGCTACGCAGCTCAACCAGTTCTACCTCGTTCTCCTCCAGCTCGCCGTGGGTGAAATGCTCGGCCGCATATTCCTTCTCCACCCCGGCGTGGAAATCGTTGCACTTGTCGAGGATCTCCGCATACTCCGCGTCCCGGGCTCGCTGGAACAGCGCCTCGATCTCCCCGCCGCCCACCAACGCGTCGGTTGCCAAAAGAATGGCGGCCCCACCCATGTCGAGGATCTCCCGGCGCAAGTTGCGCAGCGCGTGTTCCGCCGATGCGCCTACGTGTGACTGGGACGGGACCTCTGCGGACCACATTCATGTCGTGTGGTTGCTCATTGCTTCGCGGCGTCTGAGATTGCTGCGGCGAGGTCAGCGGGGCGACTCCACATCGGCCAGTGTCCGGTCGGCAGGTCGATGAGTTCGAGGTCGCGCAGGGTGGCGACCTCGGCCATCATCGGGTGCCCGTCGTGGGCCATCTGCATCATCACCGTGGATGGGTATGAGCAGGCGATGATGGTGGACGGTACGTCGCGGCGGGCATCGTTGGTCAGGTGCACCGTTGCCCGAACGACCGATGCGGGCTCTGGCACCGCCCGTTCGCGGAATCGCGCGAGGTCCTGCTCGGTGAGGCCCTCGAGGCTGGCAGTCAACTGCTCGAACGGGGGTAGCGGAACTTCACCGGTCTCCGTCGGCACGGAAGAATCGAATGACGAGCCGTTCGCTGAGGGCCCGCTGTCGACGTAGACCACTCGGCTGACCGCGCCGGGATCCCTGTCCAGGAGCACGGAGGTCGGGCAGCCGGCACCACTGTGCGCGACCAGCACAACTTCGACGCCGCCGGCAGCGGCCGTATCAACAGCCGAGCGCAACGCGTCGGCCTGTTGCCCGACCGTCGTCGACCCTCGGTTCGGATCCTCGGGCTCGAGGCCGGGCAAAGTCACGGCGGCGACGCAGTGGCCGCGGCCGCGCAGGTCAGCTGCGACGGCCGCCCAGGCCCACGCGCCGAGCCAATGGCCCGGGGCAAGAACGATCGCCGGTGCGGCAGGGCTGGTGGTGTCCATCCCGCCATCCTGCATCCTCGACACAGTATTTTGCCGGCCCCGACACTCGGGGCCGCACCGCCGAGCACCTCGCAGCGGAGTTCGAGGTGGCCATCCGCCCGATCGAACGCGACCGTGCTGCTCCGCAGGAAACCGGCCTGCAGATCTGGGGACGCACAGGCCCCGGGTGTGCATACGGAAGGGCGCAGGACTCGCGTGGTGCTAGTTGCGAGACGCGATCCGATGGGTCGATCTGTCGCGAATCCAGACAGCAACGGCCCCCGCCGCCCCTGCGCCGGGCACCCCATCAACGAGATCGGCGCCCCACCCGCGACGGCCCGACCGGTCGGCATCTGAGCTATGGTGCGGGCGCGCTCCCCCTGTCAGCTGCGATGGGGAGTATTGCGAAACGCACATGATGGTCCGCCGGTGCCCTGGTTTACGTAGCGGATGCGATGAGATCGTCGCCGATGACGGTGCGCCGGTAGAGCACGTGGGTTCCGGTTCTGCGTCGGGTGATAAGCCCGGCGTCGAGCAGGATGCGGAGATGGGTTCCGACGGCCCCTACTGGTAGCTGGGCTTTGTCGCTGAGTGCGGTGGGCGAGCACGGTTGGCGGACCTGGATCAGGAGTCGAGCTCGGTGACGCCCGGACAGTCGATCGGCGCCGTCACCGCCGGGGTACTCGCCGATCACGCCAGCTCGGCCACCACCATGTCGCTGCTCGCGGCCGCAGCACTGTGCACCACCGTATTCATCCGCCCCGGGCTGCACCGCTCCGCACTCGAGGCGCCTCAAAGCCGGTAGTCATACCGGCAGGTGAGCGCGGTGGGCCGTTGACGGGTTGCTCGGGCACCTACAACTCACAGCGGACTCACCTAAGCTTCACAACCGTCTACCGAATGCAAGTCGCTTACTGCTTATTGCGACCGGGCACCCTGAGAGCGCAGCAGGTCCCACCTGTGAGGTGAGGAAACTCGTGATCAACGACTTCTGGCGCGCCGCTCGACAGCTGATCGCGATCACTGCCGCCGCTACGGCTGCGCGTTTCCAGACGCCGGACTCGCCTCACGGTCGATGCCAATGGATCTACCGCAGGCCGTCAACGTCCACGCGCAACCGACTGTCGCCGCAGTCTTCGAAGGGGGCAGCGAGACGTCGGACCACAGCTGCACAGCATCAGTGGTGAGCAGCACCTCCGGCGATTTGCTCATCACCGCTGCCCACTGCGTGTCCGGACAAGGCACGGACATCACGGTCGCGCCTGGTTACGACGCGGGGTCCACCCCCTACGGGGTGTGGTCGGTGACCGCCGTCTTCGTGGACCGGGCGTGGGAGGTCGAGCAATCCGCTTCCGATGACGTCGCGATCCTGCGAGTCGCGCCCACGGTCGCGAACGGCCTCACCCGCACACTGCAGGACGTCACGTCAGCCGATCCACTCGGCACCACACCTGGCCGCTCGACCCCAGTGACGGTGCAAGGTTTCAACGCCGGGACCGACGACCAGGCGATCTCATGCATGGCCGGCCTCAACACCACCGCCGGTAACCCGACATTCCAGTGCGGTAACTACCGCGACGGGTCGAGCGGCAGCCCATGGTTCGCGACCGGCTCAGACGGGGTCACCCGGGTGATCGGGGTCATCGGCGGACTAGACCAAGGCGGCTGCACCAACCAGACGTCCTACAGCCCGGTTTTCGGCGCCGCGGTGCACAACCTGCTATCCCGCGCCGAACAGGCAGGCGATGACGGCGACACGCTCCCCAGCCCTGTGCCCCCCGCAGCCTGCGGCGACATAGCCATGAACTGACCGTAACGGCCACCAGCCGGCCCCTCCTGCAGACGAGTTCTCATCAGGTCGGGCGAGTGGCCGCCAAAGGGTCGAGTGAGCTTCGTCAGCAGACCCGAGGAGTCGTCAGACGAGCGCTCTCGCGGTGACCGGCCACGTGTCGATGATTCGTCCGGCCCGGGTGATCACCAGCTCGCGGGCGAGATTGACGACCGGGCACACGTGGTTGGGTATCAACGCCACCAGTGAGCCCGTCGCGGGCCGTTCTTCACCGTCAGGTACGAGGCCAACGCCGTGGTGGTCGTACAAGCGAGTCAACCGGATCGATGGCCAATCGACGACGTGAGCGAAGCCATCGAGCCACGGCTGGGTTTCCCGCCCCAGGCATTTGGTGCCGGCGTCGATGACGACTTGATTGTCGACGGCGAGGCTGACGACCGTTGAAGCCACGGTGAGGGCTACCTCAGCGGTCGCGCAGCTGCCGATGGCGACTTGCTGCCGGTCGCCGAAGACGTACGTTCCGGGTCGCTCCTCTGTGACCAAGCCGTCTGCGGACATCAATGCTGTGGGCGTCGAACCTGCGCTGACGACCCGTGAATCGATACCCACAGCCCGCATCGATTCCACGGCTGTCGCCAGGCCTTCGACCTCATCACGGGCAGCTCGGCGTGCGGCCTCTCCGAGACCGTAGGAATGCCCGCCGTGGGTGTAGACCCCCACAACATCGAGCCCCTCACGTGCCGCACAGGCGGCAATCCGTCCAGCGCTCGCGGGGTGGACTCCGCTACGTCGACCACCCGTATCCACCTCCACCAGGACGCGCAGGGCAGTGGCCTGGCCCCGGCACGCCGAAGCCAGCGCATGTGCTGATTCCTCGGAGTCCAGACCGACAGAGAGGGTCGTTCGTTCGTTCAACCCGCGCAGAATATGCCGCTTCGGCCCACCCGGCCAGATGGGATAGGCCACGAAGACGTCGCTGAAGCCCGCGTCGGCGAGCACAGTGGCTTCGCCGAGTGTCGCGCAGGTGATGCCGACCGCACCGTGCTGGATCTGCAGGCTCGCAATCTGTGGTGTCTTGTGCGTTTTGAAGTGCGGCCGCAGCGCAACACCGCGAGCCGTCACAGCACTCGCCATGACCTCAATGTTGCGTTCCAGGACGTCGAGGTCCACGACGATCGCCGGGGTCTCGAGCTGGTCTATCCAGGAACTCTGAGTGGCGGACATGGGAACCGTTATACCGGTAGGCCCCACTCACCAGCGCGCGATCGTGGAATCGGCGTGCACCGGCAGTGACGGATCCACCCGAGCCGAGGTGCAACGAGTCGCTGCTGCGTTGTCGACGGTGGCCGTGCCATCGTTGCCCAGGTGCCTCTTCTGTACTGCGACGAGGGTGGAGACGCTGTGACTACAAACGGTCGGATGGAAGCCGGCGAGGCCTTACTGCGGGACCGCGGCGCCGACAACATGGAGCACCCCGGCGGAACGCTCCTGGCTCATCTGCAGCGGGTGTCACGCTTGCTGGCCCACTGGGGCGCGGATGACGACATCCAGCTGGCCGGGCTATGCCACGCCGCCTACGGCACGGACGGGTTCGACGTCGCGCTCCTCAGTCTGCACGAGCGAGCACTGCTTGCGGAGGCTGTCGGTGGAACCGCTGAGGCCCTGGTCTACCTCTACGCCAGCTGCAACCGACAACACACCTACCCGCAGCTGTCGCAATCAATCCCGACGTTCACCAACCGCTTCGACGGTACTTGGCACACACCGCCGCACGCAGATATACGGGCGTTCGTGGAAATCACCGCAGCGAACGAATGGGATGTCCTGCGCCACAACGAGCAACTCGCCCGCCGATACGGCGCTGAACTGACCCAGCTGCTCTCGGACGCCGGAAGGTACCTGTCCGAGGCCGCACGCACTGCATGGACGCCACCGAACTCGGCTGGGTCCGCCCCGTAACCAGATCCTGTTTCGGCACCGCGCTCGAGAGTTGCGAGCTGGTCGCACACACCCGTTTCCGTTGGCCAGGCGAACTGAAACACTGATCGGCGTGCAGGTCGAGTCGATCATCAGAGCAGCGGAACTTGAGCTTCTGAGGTCATCCACGAGGAGCAACAGCTCACGGGTGCAAGAACTGCTGCACCCGGATTTCGTCGAGATCGGACGGTCCGGGCGTCGCTGGACGCGCGAAGGGGTCGTGAGATCGCTCGCCGAGGAAGGCGACCTCGTTCCTTCCGCCGTGAGCGAGTGGGAATTCGTGAAGCTATCCCAAGACCTCGTTCTCGTGACCTATCTCGCTCGCGCCGCCGACATCGAGTCCAGACACTCATCGATCTGGGATATCGGGGTCACCCCACCCCGGATGCGCTTTCATCAAGGCACCCTCCTTCCTGGCCACTGACTCGTGACCCAGACGATCACCCTCGCGGCGTCGGCCGCCACGCTTTCTCAGCGGTTGAAGGCGGTGCCCAGGACGGTCGGAGCGACGGGCGGGATGTTGGGCCAGACCATCGCGGTACGCACTGCGGCGACGTCGAAACCGGCGGCCGCGACGGCCGCCCTCGTGTCGCGGCGGATCGAACACCCCCCAGCTGCGCGTCCCCACACCGGCTCGAGCAGTTGCTGAAGGAGGCGGACCCAGTGTCCAGGTGGCGCTGCGACGTGCTCAAGCAGGAGCAACCGGCCGCCCGGGACCAGGACCCGCCGCAGCTCCGCGAGCGCACTGGACGGCTGCGCCACCGAGCACAACACGCAGGCGCAGAGCACCGCGTCGACCG
>JAABUM010003163.1_pt1 | contig 20855 bp, 13 predicted proteins | sample 5559161 | NCBI WGS metagenome assembly JAABUM01 (sample SAMN10711868, study PRJNA513369) | rock metagenome | isolation source: Antarctica rocks | place: Antarctica: Victoria Land, Siegfried Peak nord
CCGGGGGTGAGCCGCCACAGACTTGAACCGTGAACCCGCTGATTAAAAGTCAGTGGACAGCCCTCTCCAGATTCCGCATGGTAGCGCCCTTTTCGCTGTCCTGGTGCGGAATCACCGTGTCGCCCCGTGTCGCCAACAACCCCCGAAAGTCGCCCCATGTCGCCTCTACTACTCACCAAACTACTCACCAGTTGGGCGTTTGAGGTGAGGGGAACACAATCGTCGCTGGGATTCGGACATGCCGCTCCAACGCGTCCGATCGCGCCTGCAAGACCGCACGGAGGTGAACGTGAGACAGCCCTGTCGACCCGTGTCGCGCGCTGTCGGGAACGGCTTCCCGGCGCGAAAAACGGCGAGGTGCCATTTCACTCAGAATCCTCCGCTGTCCCCCGTTATCGCCCCAATTGCATCAGAAACTGCATTACATACGAGACTCGTTCTTGTAGGTACTGCGTGGCGAAGTACGCTCATCTGCCGGTGTTGAACGCCATCCGCCGATCGCTCGGACCGCCGTGGCGGCGACGCTGGTTGCGAAGGTGGCCCGCCTGCCACAAATCAGAAGCCGGCCCGCTTTGTCATGGCGTGCCCATGCCGCGCCAAGTCGCCCACTGCCGTTGAAACTGCCGCGCACACCGCCGCGCTGCGCGCGCCGATGAACGCCATCGGTGCCCGCTCCGCAGCCCGGGCTCAGCCGATGGCGAGGGTGTCACGATCGGTCCGTAGGCGGTGTCTTCTTCTCCCGCTGTCGTCCCCGCCCCGCCGCTTCATGGTCGGTGACCTCCTGCGCCGCCGACAAGAGGGCAGCGACCTGCGCGCGGTCCTGAGCGTCCGCAGATTTCTTGTCGTCGGGATACCCGCCGACTATGCGCCCCTCATCAGCGCGGTGGTAGCCCAAATGAGCAGCGACAGGAGTCGTCTACGCGCAAGGTGTATTAGCGGGCATAAATAGACTTGATCGGTTCACACACCGAATGTCCGTAGGCGATTGCCTCGTCGAGAGTCAGCATTTTCCCCGCAGCCTCGGCTCCTGCGAACGCTTCTTCGCTCAGTCGCGCGCGCACAGCGCCGATAGCCCGCTCATAGAGCGCGCGATCCGGCTGGTAGTAGGTATGACCGCGCACGCCGACAATCGCAGCAAGGCTATCGGCAGCCCCGAGTAGCGTTGCCGCCGCCTGGGCCTGACCTTGCAGGCCAACAACGACGGCGAGTCCTTCCAAGATATACGCGACGTTCGCCCGATCCCCGATCTCCCGCGACGGTTGCAACCCCTGCACGAAGCGGCGCGCCGCCTCATCGTACTGACCGCCGGCGAGGGCGAGCTGCGCGAGATTGAAGAGGGCGTTGCAAATACCGAGCCTATCTCCCAGGCTCCGGCCATACGCTAGCCCCTCGTTGAACCGGCGCTCGGCACCGTCGTGATCGCTAGCGAGGTGCAGCGCGGTACCGATCCAACTGCACGCCTGTGCGGCCATCCCGTTGGCCCCCGCCGCGCGGGCGAGGGCCCGCACCGCCTCAAGGCGTTCCACGGCTGCCTCGTATTCGCCGCGCTTCGTCTCGAGCAGCCCAAGTCCCGTCTGGGCCATCGCCTCTGCTTCCGCCTCCCCACCGAGCTGTTCCGCGAGTGCCAGCAGGTCGAAGGCATATCCCTCGACCGCCGCGTCATCAGCCTCGCCAAGTGCGGTGGTGAGCGCGGCCATCAGCGTACGGGTTTGGAGGTATGGCGGGAACTGCCCCTGGAATGTCAGTATCTGCGCCATCCATCGCCGCCCCTCGCGCTGGTAGCCACGGATCCACCAGAAGACTTCCAGCGCCCAGCCCAGGCGCCCCGCGATCTCGGCCTCGCCTACGGTCAGCGACCAGGTCAACGTCGCGCGCAGATTGTCGTACTCCCGATCGAGTTGCGCGAGCCACACAAGCTGGTCTTGGCCACGGACCCTGGTACGGGCTGCCTCGGCGAGTGCGAGGAAAAAATGGGCGTGCTGACGACGCACGGCTTGCTCCTCGCCGCTGTGCGCCAACTCGGCCATGGCGAACTGGCGCACCGGCTCGAGCAGTCGGTACCGCATTGCGCCATCCGCGCCGATCTCGGCCTGCACGAGGGACTGTCCGACGAGCCGCCCCAATGGGTCAAGTACCTCCTCGGTCGATGACTCACCAGCCCGTCCAATGGCCTCGGCTGCCGCCAGCGTCCAGCCACCGACGAAGATCGCGAGGCGGCGAAACACGCTCCGCTCCGCCGATCCGAGGAGATCATAGCTCCATTTGATCGCATCGGTGATCGTCCGCTGTCGCTCTGGCAGATCGCGTGCGCCGCCGACCAGCAGCGGCAGGACGCGATCCAGGCGAGCGAGTAATTCTGCCAGGCCGAGCACCTTGACCCGCGCCGCCGCCAGTTCGAGGGCGAGGGGGAGGCCATCGAGGCGTCGGCAGATCGCCGCCACGGTCGTGGCGTTCTCTGCGGTCAAGGCAAACGACGGGATCGCTTCGTGGGCTCGCCCGACGAAGAGGCATACCGCGGGTGCCGCCGCGACGACATCCGGCGTGTGGAACTGGATCGGGGGTGGTAATTCGAGTGGCGGCACGGGGAATTCTTGCTCTCCGCGTATCCCCAGCGCCGCCCGGCTCGTCACCAGCGCATCGAGGCCGGGGCAGGTCAGGAGGAGATCCGCGAGATCCGCCGCTGCATCGAGGAGATGCTCGAAGTTATCCAGCGCGAGCAGGGCTCGGCGATCCCGCAGCGCCAAATGGAGAATCGTGCGTGGATCCTGGCCGGGCTGCCCTTGTAGTCCTAATGCGCGCGCAATGGTAGGAATGACAAGTGTGGGGTCGCGCAGTGGTGCCAGGGATACCCAGACGAGCCCATCGGGATATGCCCCACTCGCCCCGTCGGCGACATGGAGTGCGAGGCGGGCCTTGCCCACCCCGCCAGGGCCGGTCAGGGTAAGGAGACGCATCTCGGGTTGGGCGAGCAGGTGCAGCGCCACAGCGGCATCGCGTTCGCGCCCGATGAGCGGGGTGAGCACGCCGGGGAGTTGCGTGGACGAGATACCGATCGGCGCTACCTCGGACGGTGCGCTCGCCCTCGATGAGGTACCGATCAAAAGCGCACGCTGATCCTCGCCCAGCCCCAGCGCATCTGACAACCTGCGGAGCGTATCTGGGTACGGGCGTTTCCGTGTTCCGCGCTCAAGCGCACCGATGGCATTGGCCGATAGTCCCGCCTTCTCCGCTAGCGTTTCTTGGGAGAGCGCCGCTGCTATACGGTAGCGTCGCAGCCGCTCACCGAACGTCTCTTCGGCCGTTGCCATCGGCTTCGCCCTCCCCTGCAGCTCTTCGAGAAGGGGATTGTACCACCCGCCATGGCACCTTATGACGGGTGTTGGGATATACATCTCGCCAATCCTGCATATCGGCCGCTGATGTGGGCGCGTTGAGGCCTGTAACATCACGACGGACGGCTTTCCCATTACCCGATACAGGGACTGTGGAGGGGTCGCGGGTGAGCGGATGTCCGGTGTGCGTGGTGGGGCGGTACCGGGTGGCACATACTGCAGGCGGTGCTACACGGTTACCCCGATTGTGTCAGCCCTCGCACCCAATGACCGTATCGCAGTCGCAAGTCTGTAGCACCGACCGACGCATCTCCGTGGACCTGTCGCGTGTACCGGCCCGTCGGTCGGCGCGATTCGCGTCCGCTGGACGGACCGCGCCGAGGACAGCGAACGCACCCTGGCACCGCCCCCCCGATCAGGCGCTTGCTCGGTATCTGGCTATTCGTGTCCTATCACATTCTCTTGCCGTAGCGCGTCCACCGCGGTAAATACCCGGTGCAGCGCCAGATTGTCATGTCACCATGCCAAGGGTCCCGAGAAAGGGTTCCGTCACACCCTTTCTTGAGGCCACCTCGCCCCATACCACAGCGATGCTGCGTCGCCGTCGTGCCAGCCGCCCGATGCGTACCCCTCACATCTTAACTGTGGGGATAGTGTGCGTGAAGTGTGTGTACCCCGATCCGCTGCTCCCCTTCAGACTAATGAGCAGGACAAGGTTGGAAAAAAGTATAGCGGTGCGTATGCCACGCATGATGACTTGCGCCCCCTCGGACTACAGGGAGGATGAGTTGCCGCACAGAGACTGATGGAGTGATCCCGGCTATCACACAGTTGTAGCGCACCCCTCTGCCTTGCTCCGCCCAAGCAGCGACACCGCTTCCAAAATAATCGCTTGCGGTTCATCCAGACGACACGAAAGGGAAAGCTCCATGTTCCGTCAGCAGCATTCTGTCCTCCGCTTCTGGCAACTTCTCGCCTGCATCAGCCTGCTCGTCTCCCTGCTCACGCCGCCCCAGGCGGTCGCAGCCCATCCCGCCGCCCTCGCGCCCGCGCGTGGTGCAGTACCGGAGGCGGCACCACGCGCCGCGCCGATACCGACCGGTAGTCCGAATATCGTCGCCCATCTGACCGGTAACGGCATGGTAGGGCCGAGTGGCGTCGTCGCGTTCCTTGTCACCATCTCCGCCAGCGCGGGGGAGACCCTCGGGACGCTGGAAGCCTCGTCCTCCGGCGCTGCGGGGCAGTGGCAGACACTCGCCACGCTGTCCACCCCCGATGTGATCACGCTCGCCTCCGGCTTCAACCTTACCCTCCCTGCTTTCGGCGGGAGCGGCATACCAGGGCAGAGGATGATCTATTTGCGGATCACCGATGCCTCGGGGAACCAATCCTCTGCGGTACTCCCGGTGCTCTTCTCTCCGGAGCTACGAACCTTCGGCGATATGCCGGGAAGCCTCACGGCCGCCGAGGCGGCGGCTATCCAGGAGTTGGCGACGCGCGGGATCATCCGTGGCTACGCCGACGGGCGCTTCGGTGCCGCCGATCATATACTGCGAGCCCAAATGGCGGCACTGATCGCGCGCGGGGTCGGCTGGGATGGCGAAGGGTATGACAATACCTTTGCCGATCGGGGTCCGATCGACGACGATCTCTGGCGGAATGTCGGTACCCTAGCGCACTACGGTGTCGCGCGCGGCTTCGACGGTGTCCATTTCGGCCCGACCCAGGATGTCCTCCAGGTGCAGGTGATCGCGTTCATCGCACGGGCGATGGTCGCGCTCGGCTACTGGCAGGTCCAGCCGGAGGCTCCCGGTCTCTACCCCAATATCTCGGCCGATTCCGGCCATCTGCGCGATCTCGCCACCTGGGTCCATTACCTTGGCCCGGTGCCGGGCACAGTCGGCGGACAGCCCTGGCCCACCTGGGATACCCCGGCGACGCGCGGTTGGTTCGCACAGACCGAGTGGCAAGCGATCCAGTGGGTCGAAAACAGCCACAACTGGATAACGATACCGCAACCGCCCTTCGCACTGCGGAGTCAGGCGGTCGCGACCGGCGCGAATACCAGCGACACAGCCCCGGTTGTCGGCGACATGGTGACGATCGGTGCCTGGCTGTCACAGGGCGGACAGGCGATGTCTGGCGCAAGCATGAATGCCATCGCGCGCTTCACGGGAGGCGAGGTCTCGTGCGCGGCCAAGAGCGGTGCCGACGGCTGGGCATCCTGTCAAATCGCGATCACCGCCGCCATGGCGGGCCAGGTTGTGGTAGTGGACACTGCTTACGCCTTCGGCGGCGCGACCCGTCTCGCGCGCGTGGTATTGACAGTGTCCAGAACCGCTAGCCTGCCTTCGGCCAGCCCCTCGCCACGCCCCGGCCCCTCGGCCAGCCCCAGTCCCTCGGCCAGCCCCTCGCCGCCCCCCGGCCCCTCGCCACGCCCCTCGCCGCCCCCCTCTACTTCTCCATCGCCCGTACCCGCGCCCAGCACCAGCCCAAGTCCGCTCCCGTCGCCATCGCCGGGCGGGTCGCTCCCGCCCGATCCGGCCACGGTCGCACCGTCGCTCGCACCGGGTGTGGTGACCGACTTCGCCACCGCCACCGCATTCCTGTATACGGGCACGCCCCCTATCCAGACCGGGGTACAGCCGGGGGTGATCCAGGCGGAACGCGCAGCGGTCGTGAGCGGTCGGTTGATCACGCGCGATGGGCAACCCGTATCTGGTGTCCGTGTCAGCGTGCAGGGGCACCCCGAGCTGGGTAATACCCTCAGCCGGGTCGATGGTCGCTACGATCTGGCGGTCAACGGCGGCCCACTCGTCCTCGAATTCGGTCGTTCCGGCTATTTGCCCGCTCAGCGCCGTGTGACGGCGATCTGGCGCGATTATACCCCCGTCGCCGATGTGGCCCTGGTGCCGCTCAGCACCCAGGCAACCAGCATCGACCTGGCCTCGGGCGTACCGATCCAGGTAGCGCGCGGCGACAACGAGCACGATCCCGATGGTACGCGTCGGGCCACCCTCTTCTTCGCGCAGGGCACCACCGCACAACTGGTCCGCGCGGGCGGTGGTACCGAGCCACTGACCGCGCTGACGGTACGGGCCACCGAATATACCGTGGGTGTGAATGGACCGGCCGCCATGCCCGGTGATCTGCCCGCGACCAGCGCCTATACCTATGCAGTCGAACTCAGCGTCGATGAAGCGATCGCCGTTGGCGCGCGTGAGGTGCGATTTAGTCAGCCCGTGGCGATGTACGTCGAGAACTTCCTGGGCTTCCCGGTTGGCACCGCAGTCCCTGCGGACTCGTATGACCGCGATCTGGCCGCCTGGATCCCTTCCGTCAACGGGCGCGTCATCAAAGTCCTGGCCGTCACGGCTGGGCTGGCCGATCTCGATATCGATGGGAACAATACGGCTGATGACTCCGTGGCGCTGGCGATGCTCGGCATCACCGACGCCGAGCGTCAGCAGCTCGCCGCCCTCTATGCCCCCGGCCAGACCCTCTGGCGCACCCCCGTCCGGCACTTCACCCCCTGGGATTTCAACTGGCCTTACGGGCCGCCACTGGGCGCGCACGGCCCGAATCAGCCCGCTCCCACCGGCGGCACAGGCCCCGGTCCCGGCAGCAATTCCGGCCCCGGCAACGGCGACAACAGCGAATCGAAGGGCGATGATCCGTCCGCTGCGGACGAGCGTACCGAGGAGGACGACTGCGAGAAGGGTTCGATCCTCCTCTGCCGCGATCAAATCCTCAACGAAGTGGTGGGGGTTACCGGGACCGACCTACACCTCGTCTATAGCTCCGGCCGCGCCCCCGCCCGTAACACCACCTATTCGCTCGACATCCCAATTAGTGGTGCACAGACGCCGAATGGCTTGCGTGCGATCGTCGTCCAAACCTCCGTCGCCGGGCAATTCGTGACCCAGCGCTTCAGCCCGACAGCTAACCAGCGCGTGCGTTTCGAGTGGGACGGTCGCGACGGTCTGGGGCGCCCATATTATGGTTCCGCGTTCGCAATCGTCTGGATCACCTACGAATACCCGCTGCAGTATTACGCCGTCAGCGCGGATTTCAACAACAGCTTCGGCGCTTACGCAGCGGCGACCCAGCCCCCCGGCCAAACTTCGACGATCCGGCGGGACACGAAGACCGTCACCTTCACCCAGCGGTGGAACAGCACCCTTCGTCGACCGCAGGCGCAGGCCACCGCACAGATTGCCACGCTCGGTGGCTGGACGCTCGATCAGCATCACCAGTACGATCCGCAGAGCGGCACACTCTTCCTCGGCGATGGTACCCGTCGCTCGCTCGATGTCGAAGATGTCGTCCTGCCCGTTTTGGAGCATGATCCCGCCGCAGGAGTCACACTCGCGGAGCCATGGGGGATCGCCGTCGGGCCGGATGGCGTCTCGTACGTCTCCGACGCCGGGACCCATCGCATCTGGCGCGTGACCCCGAACGGTACGCGAACCATCCTGGCCGGCACCGGCGTGGCAGGTTTCGGCGGGGATGGTGGCGCGGCGACGGGTGCGGCACTCAACGCGCCGAAAGGCCTCGCCCTCGGCCCGGATGGTGCCTTGTACGTCGCCGATAGCGGCAACCATCGCGTCCGCCGCATCGCTGCCGACGGCACGATCATGACGGTGGTCGGCACCGGCACCAACGCCTATGGTGGCGATGGCGGAGTGGCCAGAACCGCACAATTGAGCGCGCCAGAATCGGTCTCCGTTGGTGCCGACGGTACTTTCTATATCGCCGACTCCGGCAATAACCGTATCCGTCGCGTCGACCCCGCCGGTACCATTACCACTGTTGTTGGCGGCGGGACCAAGAGTCCGACCGAAGGGGCCGGCGGCGTTGCTACCCTGCTGAACATTCCTAAGGGCCTCTCGCTCAGCCGTGATGGGCACCTCTACTTCATCAATGTCGAAGGGAGAGAGGATACCGGCGGTCGCGTATTCCGCCTGGATACCGATGGGTTTATCCATTCTGTCCTCGACAACCTGACCTACCCGCGCGCGACCGTCGTCGGCCCTGAGGGGAGCGTCTTCGTTGCCGCCGATACCACCCTCTTTCGCGTCAGCCCACGCGGTGTTGTCACTACCGTCCCCCGCGCCGACGAAGGCCTCACCAGCCTCGCTTTCGGCGCAGATGGCTTCTTGTACTTCGCTCATGGCGATCCGCGTGCCCGCGCCGCCAAGGTGGGTCCGAGTGTGCCCGGCTTCCTGCCCGGTGAGATCGGTATCCCCTCCGCCGATGGTAACGAGGTGTACGTCTTCGACCATAGCGGTCGACACCTCTACACCGCCGATACGCTGACCGGGGCGACGATCTGGCGGTTCGGCTACGATGGACGCGGGCGTCTGGTGACCGCGGACGATGGTGAGGGGAATGTCACGCGCATTGAGTACGATGGCAACAATATCGCCGCGATCGTTGCCCCCTTCGGCCAGCGTACCTCCTTCGCGGTGGATGCGAATGGTTGGTTGGCGACGATCACCGATCCGGCGGCCCAGATCACACGCCTGACGACGACGGCAGACGGCCTCCTGACCGTCTTCACGGATCCGCGCGGGAGTACGCACCGTTTCTTTTATACCGGTCAGGGATATCTGACCCGTGACGAAGATCCGGATGGCCCCGCGAAATCCCTCGTACGCACCGAACATCCCGATGGGCGGGGCTTTGATGTGACCGTCACGACCGCCGCCGGCCGCGTCACGGTCTATGGCGAAAACCGGTTGCCAGACGGCACGGTGCGGCGCACCAAGCGCTTTGCCGACGGCACGACTACCCTGATCGAGGTCGACCCCTCCGGTATGGTGACCACCACGCAGCCGGATGGTTCGGTCACCGCGACGACGAGTACGCCCGATCCGCGTTGGGGCATGCTGGCACCGATCACGGGCATGGCGTCGCAGGTGCCGAGCGGTCGTACCTACCAGCAGGCGATCGAGCGGACGGTCACGCTGGCCAACGCGCACGATAACCTCTCCCTGGTGCAGCAGGTCGATGTGGTAACGATCAACGGTCGCGCAACGACGATCACCTACGAGGCCGCCACCCGCACCATCACCACCGTCACCCCGGAGGGTCGCCGCACGGTCCTCGCCCTCGATGGGCGCGGTCGGGTGATCCGCGATCAGCGCGCCACCTCCGTCCTCGCCACCGCCTACACCTACGATACTCGCGGTCGCCTGGCGAGCATCGCGCAAGGGAGTGGGGCGGATGCTCGCACAACGATCCTGGCCTATGCAGCCGACGGGTTCCTCGCCAGCGTGACCGACCCGCTCGGTCGCGTCACCGCCTACGTCCGCGATCCCCTCGGGCGCATCACCGCCCTGACGCGCCCCGATGGCAAGGTGCTGCGCTTCGGGTATGACGGCCAGGGCAACGTGACCCAGATCACGCCCGCCGGCGGCGCGGCACACAACCAGGGCTACACGCCTGCCGGGCGCGATCAGTCCTACGAAGCACCACCCACGGAGCAGGGCGGGGCGACCGCGCGCACCGTCTATGGCCGCGACAACGACGGGCTGTTGACGAGTATCACGCGGGCCGATGGCGTCGTGGTCACGACGAACCGCGACGGCGCGGGACGACTCAACGCCATCACCACCCCGCGCGGCCAGGTGGCCGCTTCGTACGACCAGGCCACCGGGCTGCTGAAGACCCTCAACGCGCCGGGGGGAGTGGCGCTCACCTTCGGCTACGACGGGAGCGTTGTCACGAATGAGGCCTGGAGCGGTACGGTCGCGGGGAGCGTCGGCGGCGCGATCGACGCGAACATGTGGCTCACCAGCCGCACGGTCAATGGTCAGGCGATCGACTATGCCCGGGATCGAGACGGGCGCATCACGCGCGTCGGCGCGATGACCCTGACGCCCGACCCGGCGACCGGGCTCCAGACGGGAGCCACGCTCGGCGGCCTGACCTCCACCTGGGGGTACAACGGTTTTGCCGAGGTGAACGCCGTTCGCACCGCCTTCAACGCCAGCGGCCTCTACGAGATCGCCTACACCCGCGACAAACTCGGGCGCGTCAGCCACAAGGTGGAGACGATTGGCGGCGTCACGGCGACGTACGACTATCGCTATGACCTGGCCGGGCACCTGGTCGAGGTGCAACTGAATGGCACCGTCATCGAGGCCTATACCTACGACAACAATGGGAACCGGCTCACCGCCACCACACCCGGCGGCACCATCGGCGCGACCTACGACACCCGCGACCGCCTCGTCCAGCAGGGGGGGGCGGCGTACACCTACACCACCGAGGGGGAGTTGCGCACCCGGACAAAGGGCAACCAGACAACGACCTACACCTACGATCCGCTCGGCGCGCTCCTGACGGTCGCCCTGCCCGATGGCCGCACCGTGGAGTACCCAACCGACGGCCAGAACCGTCGCGTCGGCAAGCGGGTCAACGGGACGTCCGTGCAAGGGTTTCTCTACGCGGGCGAGCGGATCGTCGCCGAACTCGATGGCGCGGGCAACATGGTCGGCACCTTCGTCTACGCCGACGGGCTCGTCCCGGCCTACATCCAGAAGGGGGGCACGAACTATCGCCTCGTCATCGATCAGGTCGGCAGCGTGCGGCTGGTGGTGAACGCCACCACCGGCCAGGTGGTGCAGCGGCTCGACTATGACGCCTGGGGGCGCGTGACCCTGGACTCCAACCCCGGCTTCCAGCCCTTCGGCTTCGCGGGCGGCCTCTACGACCGCGACACCGGGCTGGTACGCTTCGGGGCGCGCGACTACGACCCGGAAACGGGGCGCTGGACGGCAAAGGACCCGATCCTCTTCGACGGCGACCAGTCCAACCTCTACGCCTATGTCGGCGACGATCCGATCAATCGTCTCGATCCGAGCGGCCGCTCCTGGGATTACTGGCTCGTCATGCCGGACGGCCAGCGCGCGGGGATCGACGGTCAAAACTTCTTCGACCCCACTACCGGACAGATTGCACTGATGGATGGCAGCGTCCTTCCCCCACAAGTGGAGGCGCAGTATCAGGATGGCACGACCAAGCTGTGGTCCCTGCCGCAGGGCCTCTGCCTCGAGAAGATGTCGCTGATCGAACAGGCCCAGCACAACATTGGTATCGGCAAAGCCTGGGCCACTGTCAAGAAGTTCCTCGCTGGGGGTGACGCGAAGTTCGAGGTTCAGAACGAACGCGCGGTGGCGGGCGTGCGCGGCTAACGCTGATAAGAACACTGCGTACTGTAGAGGGAGGGCCACGGCTATGTGACGCCGTGACCCTCCCCGCGCACCGATCGGTTAAACGTCAACCAGTGGAGGGTCTCCCGTGAAGTCGGTGCTGGTGGCCGTGGCGAAGCGCCGCGCCGGTCAGCACTCGACGACGAGTGCAACCTTCTGGATCTCCGCCCGCCCGGACTTCGGGAATGGCCGGGGCATCGGTTGCGCGATGCCGTTGCGGTCGATGCTCCGGCAGCGCAGGTCGTGGCGACCGGGCGCGTTGCCGGGCAGCGTGGCGGACCAGTGCGCGATGGTGTAGCGCGGCGTCCACTCGCGCGGCGCGCCGGTCGCCGGGTCGAACTGGGGCGGTGTGCCCGGCAGGCGCCCCTCGGGCAGGTCGCCGCCCCAGTCCTCGGGCGGCGGCAGGATCGCGGCGTCCCGCCAGGGGGCGCGGGCGAAGTGCGGGTCGTCGGGTGGCAGGGGCGCGCCCGCGGGGTGCAGATACCACTGCACCGTCGCCAAGCCGGAGATGCCCACCTGCGCCAGGCCGGTGACCGGGATTAGCTGGCCCGCGCGCGGTCGTTGGCACCGAGACGAAGCGGGCGAAGGTCTTCATCGGGCTGTCGAGGTCGTTATTCCACATCTGGTAGGTGTCGTCCGCCCCGTAGTGGTTGGTCAGCTCCACCCGCTGCAGCCACTTGACCGGCTTGAAGCCGTAGGCCTCGGGTGGGGTTAGCCCGTTAGCACGGACAGATTAGCGCTAGGCGGCGCGGTTCGACAACAACAACACGTGCCTTTCCTGGGCGACGGGCGTCAGGTAGCCGAGCGTGGAGTGGCGGCGTTGGCGGTTGTACCACACCTCGATCCATGCGAAGATGGCCAGTCGAGCCGCCGCCCGCGTCGGCCAGGCCCTGGTGTCGACCAGCTCGGCCTTGAGGGTGGCGAAGAAACGCTCGGCTCATCGAGCAAGTGACGCCGTGGGTAGCAGGGGTGGACTGGTAGGCCACCGCCGTGTACTGGCAGCCGCGGTCGGTGTGATGGACGAGCCCAGCGCCGGGATGCCGGGCGCGGAGGGCCATCGTCAGGGCGTCGAGGGCGAGTTCCGCGCGCAGGTGGTCGGCCATCGCCCAGCCCACGACGCGGCGCGCGTGCGCGTCGAGGAGCACGGCCAGGTACAGCCAGCCCTCTTGGGTCGCGATAGAGGTAATGTCGCCGAGCCAGAGGCGATCCGGCCTCGGCGCGGTGCAGTCGCGGGCGATGCGGTTCGGGGCCGGTACATGCGTCGGCTCCGCGATGGTCGTGCGGGTGCGCCGTCGCCGGTGGCACCCGGCGAGCCCCGCGGCGCGCATCAGCCGGGCGACCCGGTGGGAGCCGCAGCGGACGCCGCGTGCGCGGAGGGCCGCCCGGACGCGCGGCATGCCGTAGGTGCGCCGACTCTCCTCATGGATCTGCGCGATCTGCGCCGCCAGTGCCTCGTCCGCGTGGGCGCGGGCCGAGACCCCGCGACGCGCTCACGCGTAGTACCCCGAGCGGCCAACGTCGAGCACGCGGCAGAGGATGGTAATCGGGTAGTGGGCCTTCTCCGCGAAGATGAACCGATAGCGGCTCACAAGGTCTCCCGCGCGAAGAAGGCCGCGGCTTTTCGCAAAATCTCGCGCTCCTGCTGGAGCACTCTCACCTCGCGCCGCAAGCGGCGCAACTCCTCCCGTTCGCCGGTCGTCAGCTCGCCGGGCTGCCCATGCCCGTCGTCAACCTCGGCGCGCTTGATCCAGCCGCGCAGCGCCTGCTCGGAGACGCCCAGGTCATGGGCAAGCTGAGGGATGCCCTTCCCGTTGGTCTTCGTTAGCGCAACCGCCTCCGCCCGGAACGCCGGGGGATAGGGCGGATGGGTTTTAGCCATCGTGGACTCCTTTCCTGAGACTGCCGTCCTCAGTATCTCGGTGTCCACAGAATCGACGCAAGCCCAAGCTGGGCCGACGCCCCGCGCCGCACTGGCGCAGGTCGTGCGTTGACTTCTACTGGGCTTGAGTCTGATCCGCCGCGCAGGCGGTGCCGCACGGTTCGCGCGGCCGGAGAGGCGTGATCGCTACGACCGCAGAACAGGCGCAACAAACTTCGGCTCTGCCACGATGGCGAACCAGATCATGCCGATTGCGAAGGCGAGCAGCGCGAGCATGAGGGCAATCAGGGCGAGCCGGATCCGGCTGTGCTCCTCGCGGTAGATGGCGGTCAGCGCGCCGAGGAGCGCCGACCGATCCGCCGCGCTCGCCGGTGCCCGCAACTGAAAGGCCGCGACAACCAAACCGAGGGCGGCCCCAGCGATGCCGATGGCGAGCCAGAGGAGCCCGCGCACGGCAGCGGGGATATCGACCGTATCCGCCTTGTAGACGAAGCCGAGGATAGCGGACGAGGCCGTCAGCAGGAACCCGCAGGTGGTACCCACGATCGTGCCCAGCGACCGCACCCGGGCGCGATTCGCCTCCAGCAATTTGAAGTGATCATCGAAGGTAACGGGATCGCCGCCGACCATCATACTACTCCCACGGTGTATGGCACGAGGCGGAGTGAGCTGCCCGTCGGCTCGCGCAGGTGGTCGGCGATGCGCCACCCCTCCTCAAGTCGTTCGGTCTTCCCGGCACCCGAGACTGCGTAGAGCACCCAATCCTGCGGGTCTCCGAGGCCGAAACGGTTGACCAGATCGCGAATCAGCGTGCGCACCATTGTGGACGAGTCGTAGTCGACCGTCGCATCGTCGCTGCGCCCGGCGACTTGCACCCGCGCCTTCGCTGGACCTGGCCTGCGCTCGTCAGCATTCATCGTTGCCCTCCTGCATTGGCCGGGAAAGGGTCTCGAGGCGGAGGCGCTATAAACGACTCGCCGCCACTTGTAAAACTGTTTGTTAGCCTGCCCGAGTGGGTGGGACGTAACCCCATCCCCGCAGGCCACGGGCCGACAGTGCTTGGCTGGTCATCGGCCCGAGCGTCCGCCGCCTCACTATCCACCCGCCTGTCGTGGCTGAAAAGCCAATCCGCTGTATCCAGGCCATCCTGGCTCAGCGTCCCAGCGGAGAGTGCAGCGGCGATCATCCTCCGGAACGGTCGGCACGCCTGTCCTGGCCGTTTACTCTATCCCGCCTGTTCGTCTGGCAGTTCGGCTATGAGAGTGCCAAGAACTGAGGGTGGGTGGACTAAATGGCCAGGACACCCGTCCTCTCGCTGATCGCCGAGGCCATTCGTGCGAGGCCATCACACCGAACGGGCTGGGCCAACCGGGCGCTTCATAGGCTTCAGCGGCGCGCTAGACGGAGTTACCGCGCCCTACGCGGTTAAGGGCGGGCGCGGAAGGGATTCCGCGTCTACTACTCACCAGGACGCCGAAGGGCGGGGGTAGCGTTACCCCCGCCCTTCGGTTTTCCTTGCCATTGCTGGGAAATTTGTGGTGAGCCGCCACAGACTTGAACTGTGAACCCGCTGATTAAGAGTTGCATTCTCTAGGCCGCACGCACGATTTCCGCGCTACAGCAAGGAAAACGCCCCCCAGGGCCGTCGCTATTCAGCTTTCAGGGCGGCTTATCGGCCGCCGCTGGCCCGGCTATTGTACCCGATTTCGCTGCCTTTTCGCCGCCTTTTCTTCAGCTATTTCGCGACCTATTTCCATGGGCTGACCACACGCACGGCCCGGATCAATCAGCGGCTGCACGGTTGTCGCTGGCTTCCGCACTAGCCAACGGAAGCACCCCGCACCTGCGCCACCCGCACTTCAGCACGCTCCACAGATCGGTATCGAGCAGGTACGCTGGCATGCTCGTCTTCGGCTGGACCCCGCGACCCGCGTACCGGGGCGTTCGCGCGCCTATGGGTCCTTCAGTCCAGCAGGTCGCTCGCGGTGAAGAGGAGCAGGCCAGGGCCCCGCAGCGCCTCGACCTCCGGGCTGAAGCCGGACCGGGCGAAGAGCGCCAGCTGCCGATCGGGAGCGACAGCTGGCAGCAGCGCCACCCGCCGTTCCAGCGTGCGCAGGACATCTAGTCCGACCCGCTCGCTCGTCCATTTCACCTCTGCCGCCAGCACGACCCGCCCGCGGTCGTGCCCGACCAGGTCGAGTTCGTCCGCCGCGCGCCACCAGACGCCGAGCTCCGGGATGGGGTGTGCCCAGCGCTCGGGCTCCAGGCGGACGAATTGCCGGCAGGCCTCTTCGAAGCGCCTGCCCATGTACTGGTCGAGTTGCGGGGCGATTTTGGCCCGCCAGGCATAGGCGGACTGCCCCTGCTCCAACGCCGAGCGATTCGGCAGGACGAAGCGGAACCAGAAGGCCAGATAGTTGTCGGCGAGCGCGTAGTGCGTCTGCCGGGTCCGCTCCGGGTTCGGCACGGTGAAGGGGTGGCGACGCGCGATCAGCCCGTAGTCGACCAGGAACCCGAGCGCGCCGGAGAGCGCGGTGACCGGGCGCCCGACCCGCTGGGCGATCTGGTTGGGCTCGGTGTTGCCGTAGGCGATCGCCCCGAGTATCCCGCGCAGGAGCGCCGGGCCGACGCCGCGGACCTCCTGGGCGAGCAGGGTCTCCGCCTCCCGGTAGAGGAGGGCGCTCTTATCCAGCACGTGGTCGGTCACCGCCTCCGCCAGCGTAGGCCCGCGCAACGCCTGCAGATAGGAGGGGACGCCGCCGACGATGCCCCACGCCAGTAGGCGATCGACCAGCGACCACGCCGGGAAGAAGCGGGCGGCGTCGCGGTAGCTGAACGGCTCGACACGCAGGTCCCGGGTGCGTCGGCGATAGAGCGGGCCGTCGATCTGGAAGTGCCGCTCGACCGCGTCGGTGAAGGAGGTGCAGAGCACGAGGAAGGCGCGGGTGTCGGCGCGGCGAGCGCCATCCCAGAGTCGTTGGATGATGCTCGGGAGCGCCGGGTCGGCGTCGACGGCGTAGGAGAACTCGTCGATGACGACGGCGACGCGGCGTTCCACCGCCAGACGGAGGACATAGGTCAGGGCCACCTCCCAGGAGGCGAAGGGCTGGAGACGCAGGACGGGATCGTCGGCGAGCAGCAGCACCTGCTCGGAGAAGGCGCGCAGGTGGTCTCCCAGAAGTTGCCGGTCAGCATAGAAATAGATCGCCGGCTTTCCGTCAAGGAAGCGCACTAGGAGCTCAGTCTTGCCGACCTGTCGCCGCCCGTACACAGTGATCAGCTCGGGCCGCTCCTCGCCCCACCAGCGCTCGAGTTGTCCCAATTCCCATTCACGATCGAAGAACATCAGCTCGTCCTATGAAAAGGTATAGTATAAGTGAGTTTAGTATACATCAGTCCATAAGATGTGTGCCAATGACAAGGGCTGGGGTGGCGAATAGGTCGTAGGAGCAGCACGCACGACCAGGTAGGAAAGAGGTCGCTGGTGTCGAGCGCGGCGATCGGTGGCTCACCGCGCGCGATCAAGCGGGGGCCTCATCCTGTGGGAAGTCTAGCCCAGCCGCAGCTAACACCACGTCGACACGCGCTCGCTCGGGGGGGTCCTGGAGTTGGTGGCGAACAAGGAGGATCATCTCGTTCGCCTCCTCAGGATCGTCGATCCCGCCCATCGCGTCCAGGTCGCGCTGCGCCTGCGCCTCGCGCAGCACGTCCTCCAGGTGGACCTTCAGGCGGCCGCTCGGCCCGCGTCGGCTGCGGAGGAGTCCGAGTTTGGCCCAGGCCTTGACGGTGTTGATCGACTGCACCCCAAGGAGTCGCTGCGCCTCCACGGTGCCGATCCACTGGCGCTCTGGATCGGCCAGGAGCAGCCGGATCGTCCGCACTTCATCGCGCAACTCCGGGGCGACCTGGGCCTCCAGTTGCTCCAGGCGCGAGCGGACCTCTCCCACTACGCTCATTTTTACCCCCTCCTTGCCGGTCGCCTACGGTTCGTATGAACCGTACCATAAGACTGTCAATACCGTCAATCTATGCTGCTGGCGTGCGAAGTAGACGCAGGGTAAGGAGAGGAACAAGTTCATTGGCTTGTATGACAGCGATCAGTATGAGCACGATCAGTATGATCGTGCTCATACTATTTCTTAGCGTCGGCAAGATTCTGCATGAAGAACCTGAAAGCGACCCTTCCCCGGCGGGAGTGACCAGCGGGACGTGAGGCAATCCTGGCAACTGTTGGCTCTGTGCCGCGACTCCCGGAAATGCGGCGCGACTCAGGGTTCGGGACTGTGAACTTGATCCTCGATCCAGCGCAGGAGCGCGTCGCGCGGGATGCGCACGAGCCTGCCGACGCGCACGACCGGCACGGCGTTCGCGGAGACCAGCTGATATACCGTCGAGCGGCCGACGCTCAGGAGTTCGGCCGCTTCGGCGATGCGCAGCAGGGCGCTGTGCGGCGGCGAGCCGCTCGCCATCTCGTTCACCCGTCCGTGCGGCGATGCAGCGGGCGTCGGCGCCATGACCGGGATCGGCTGCGCCGCGGCGATCACGTCATAGGCCGCGGCGGCCAGGCGATGGGCGGCCGCGACCGCCCGCGCGTGCTCGGGCGTCGGTCGCTGCTCGTAGCGCTGCGACGCCTCGCGCAAGGTGCGCTCGACGGCGACGAGGAGCGGGTCCCGCCGGTAATCCATTATGACCTTGTCTTTCCTGCATCTTCGGTGCCTGGTGCCCCACAGCCCGTCATGGAACCACGGGACGAGAGCGGCAATTATAGGCGCGCGAGGAGCCGCTGAGGGGGGATCAGCGGCGGCGGCCCGCACAACCGTTTTCCTCTTTAGGATGCCAAAGATACGCGGTGAGAACGCCCATGAGGGGCCACTGACACCGCTGATTCGTCGTGGCGGGACATCATACAAGTCTGGGGGCCGATACGATCGACGCGCCATGATCGCCGGGCCGGTGAAGGCGGGTGCCGTGCCGGCCGTGGCTCATACGCCGCTATCGCCTTGCCGTGTCACACGTAGATCAAGTAATATGCTACTTATGTGTGACACTAATGTTGTTGGCCCAAAACGGGCGTGCCTCTTCGACGTCGCCGCGACGCAGCGGGGGTACTTCACCGCCGCCCAGGCGGGCGCCTGCGGCTACAGCCCGGCGCTCCTGGCGCACCACGCGCGCGGCGGGCGCTTCCTGCGCGTGCGGCGCGGCCTCTACCGCCTCCGCGAGTACCCGTCGTCGCCGCGCGAGGAGGTGATGGCCGCCTGGCTCGCCGCCGGGCCTGGCCGGGCGGTCGTCTCGCACGAGAGCGCGCTCGACCTGCTGGAACTCTCCGACGTCATCCCGAACGCGATCCACCTGACCGTCCCACGCTCGCGACGAGGGCTGGTGGCCCCGCCGGGCGTCCTGCTGCACACGACGACCCGGCCGCCGCGCCCGGACGAGACGACCGAGCGCGAGGGGATCCGCCTGAGCGCCCCGCTGCGAACGATCCTCGACGCGGCCGAGTGGGGCACCGCGCCGGAGCAGATCGTCCTCGCGGTGGGCCAGGCGCTGGCGCGCGGCTGGCTCACCGCAGGCGAGCTACGCCACGTGGCGGGTGAGCGCAATGGGCGGGTGGCGCAGCTCGTGGAGACGGCGCTGGCGGAAGCAAGGGTGGCGGAGGTGGGCGCGTGAGGTACACGACTGCAGGCGCCTTCCGCATTGCGCTGGAGACGCGCCTGCTGGCGCGTGCGCGGGAGTCGGGCGTGTCGATCGTGCGGCTACGCAAGACGGTCGTCTTCGACCGCCTGCTGGCGCGCCTCCTGGTCGTCGCCCCGGATCGTTGGCACCTGAAAGGGGCGCTGGCACTCGACTTCCGCCTGGGGCCGGGCACGCGCGCCACGAAGGACATGGACCTGGGGCGCGCCGACGACGAGGCGGCGTCCACCGCCGACTTCCGCGCCGCCGCCGCGGCCGACCTGGGCGACTGGTTCGTCTTCGCCGTCGCGCGCACCGGCGCGCTCGACCAGCTCGCGGACGGGGCGGCGGTGCGCTATCAGGTAACGGCCACCCTCGCCGGGCGGCCCTTCGAGCGGGTCACGGTCGACGTCGGCTTCGGCGGCGCGCCGCCGAAGCCGGACACCCTGCGCGGCCCGGACCTGCTCTCCTTCGCCGACATCGCGCCCCTCATTATTCCTACCCTTCCGCTGGAGCGGCACGTCGCCGAGAAGCTGCACGCCTACACCCGCGACTACGGGAATGACCGGCAGAACACGCGGGTCAAGGATCTCGTCGACCTGGCGCTGATCGGGGCGCTAGCCACGTTCGAGGCGGGTTCCTTGCGAGCCGCCCTGGAGGCGACTTTCGCCGTGCGCGGCCTGCAGCCGCTCCCGGCCGCGCTCCCGCCGCCGCCCGCCTGGGGGGCACCCTACCGGATCCTGGCCCGCGAGGTCGGGCTGCCGTTGGATGTCACGGATGGCTTCCGGGCGGTGGCGGCGTTCCTCGACCCACTGCTCGCCGGGGAGTTGGACGGGCGAGCGCGCTGGGACGCGGCCACGGGCGCGTGGGGATCGAGTTTGCCCTGACACACGGCTTTTCGCGGAGAACTGGAATGGTTCTCGCGCGGTTGCCTAGCCGCGGCTCCTCGACCCGCGCGAGAATGCTGCAGGTAATCCACCCCTCGTTTGCCCCGTCACCGCGTTCAACCCACCGCTGGCCCCGGCGAATCGTCGTCGCCATCGCCCCACCCGACCCCGTAGCGTGTCTCGTAATGCTGCCAGCGCTCGGGTGTCGTCCAGGCGAGGTCGCGCAGCAGGTCCGGCCCGTAGCGCCGCAGCGCGTCGAACATCGCGTCGACCGCGCGCCGGTGGGCCGAGGCGTCGAGCGCCAGGCCCAGCGCCCGCCCGACGGCGACGGCCTCCTCCTGCCGCGTCAGGTCGGGGCGGCGCAGCCGCTGGATCAGGATGCGGCCGGCGACGCGCGCCTGCCGCAGGTCGCCGCCCCGCCCGAGCACCAGGGCGTTCCGCTCCGCCCGCTCGCCGCAGTAGCGCGCCAGCCACCAGCGCAGGAGGAGGAGCGCCCGCTCGGTGGCGTCGGGCAGCCCGGCGAAGTGGCGCTCGCGCGCGAGCCGCAGCTGGGGCGCGTCGTAGAGCGGGCGCAGGTCGCAAGACGGCACCTTCCACTCGCGCAGGTAGAGGCTGCAGAAGAGTTCCACTTGGGCCTCGGCGTCGTCCGCTCCGCGCGGGGGGCGACCCTGGGTACGAGGCTCTGGCGGCGGCGGGGCGGCGCGCCCGTAGCGCGACCCGCCACCCCGGACGTCAGCACCAGGGTCGCCGACCCGAACCGCCGGGGCCGGGGCGCGCCGGGGCGATCGCCGCGCCCCGGCGCGCGGCGCGGCCCGCGCCGCCGGCGGGGACGCATCACTGCGCCGCGTCGCCATCGCCGTCCTCCCAG
>JAABUM010003164.1_pt1 | contig 20854 bp, 17 predicted proteins | sample 5559161 | NCBI WGS metagenome assembly JAABUM01 (sample SAMN10711868, study PRJNA513369) | rock metagenome | isolation source: Antarctica rocks | place: Antarctica: Victoria Land, Siegfried Peak nord
CCACAACCTGGTCAAGATCGCAGCCCTGGCCAGCTGATCGAGCCAGGGAGGGAGTCCGACCCATCCTGGATCGGGCGCCGCCATCCCCTGACCTCAGCCCAACGAGTTCTTCAGGTCGAAGTAGCTATCCCCTGCAGGCTGGCCGGGTCAGGTGGCCAGCCAGTCGTCGATCAGCCGGCGGGCGACGGAGACGACCGGCGGCACCATCAGCCCACCGTCCTTGACCCCCTGCATGAGCTCGCGCCGGGTCACCCACCGGGCCTCGGAGATCTCACCGGGGTCCGGTTGCAGCTCGGCCTCGTCGGCGACGGCTCGGAAGGCGAGCATGAGGCTGCACGGGAATGGCCACGGCTGCGAGGTCGAGTACACGACCTCGGAGACGGCGAGCCCGACCTCCTCCTGCACCTCCCGGACAACGCACTGCTCGGCCGACTCGCCCGGCTCGACGAAACCGGCCAGGCACGACATCATCCGGCCGCGCCACCCCACGGCCCGACCGAGCACGGCCTTCTGCGCGTCGGGTGTCGTGACCAGCACGATCATCGCCGGGTCGGTGCGCGGGTGGTGCTCGCTGCCGTCGGACGGGCAGCGCCGCACGTGGCCGCCTTCGTGCATCTCGGTCGGGTTGCCACAGCGGGGGCAGCGGGGGTGCGAGCGGTGCCAGGTCTGCAGCCCGACCGCGTGCACGAGCAGCCCGGCGTCGCGGTCGCCCAGCAGGGCACCGACGTCGCGTAGGCCGGCCCAGTCGCTGCCGGGCGGAGCGGGCTCGGGGCCGGGCGCGGCCTGCTGGTCGAGGGCGAAGTACACCGCGTCGGCGTCGGCACCCAGGAACAGGGCATCGGGCGGCAGCGGACCGGCGGCAGGAGCGAGCCGCAGCTGCGCAACGTCGGCGCTGCGGTCGACGGGAGCACGCATCTCGTCGTCGAGCACGAGCACCTGCCCGCGGGACGACCACGCCTCGGCCAGCCAGGCAGGGTCGCGCCTGTGCTCGGACGCGCGGTCGACGGCACCGCGGGAAAGCACCGGGGGACGTGTCACTGCGTACTGAGGTTGGTCAGCACGCTGACCGGCCGGCTGATGCGCTCTGCATCCCCGAGGAGCACGGTCGTCAGCCGAGCCGGCGCCAGCACTTCGGCGGCGAGCTCCTGGACCTGCTCGCGGGTCACGGTCGCGAGCGCCGCGGGGTGCTCGATCAGGTACTCGGGGCCTAGCCCGGCCCCCGCCAGCACCGACAGCGTCGACGCGAGGCCGGCGGAGGTGGCGGTCGACAGGGCGAGGCTGCCCATGGCGTATTGCCGGGCTCCTTCGAGCTCGTCGTCGGTGACCGGGAGCACCCCGATGCGGCCTAGCTCGTACCCGATCTCGAGCAGCGCCGGCGCGGTCACGTCGGTCGCCACATCGGCGCCCACCGTCAGGCGGCTGCCGGCCAGCGCATGCTCGATGCCGCTGCGCGGCGAGTAGGTGTAGCCCTTGCCCTCGCGGATGTTGAGCACGAGGCGGGAGGAGAAGTAGCCGCCGAAGATGGTGTTGGCCACCTGCAGCGCCGCGTACCGCGGGTCACTGCGGGCGAGCGCGGGACCGCCGAGGCGGATGTTGGTCTGCACCGCGCCGGGCCGGTCGACGACGGCGACCCCGCCCGGCCGGTGCTCGGGCAGTGCGGGCAGCCCGGCGCCGGACGAGCCTGCCCAGCCGCCGAGCGCGGCCTCGACCGCCTCCAACGCCGCCTCGGGATCGAGGTCGCCGACGAGGGTCAGCACGGCTCCCTGCGGCACGACCCGGGCGGCATGCAGAGCGCGCACACCCGCGGCGTCGACGGCGGCCTGCTCGTCGGGCGTCGGCACCTCACGGGCGTAGGGATGGGCGCCGTACAGCCGGCCGAGGAGTGCCTCGCGGGCCAGCAGCGAGGGCTGGCTGCGCGAGATGGCCAGCTCGGCCACAATGCGCTCGCGCTCCCCGGTGACCTCGTCGTCGGGGTAGGTGGCGCCGGTCAGCACGTCGGCCAGGATGTCGAGCAACCCGGGCAGCGAGGGGGCCAGCACGGAGCCGACGACGGCCAGCCGGTCGGCGTCGGCACCGGCAGACAGCCCCGCTCCGAGCGACTGCAGGTCGGTGGCGAGGCGCAGCCGGTCACGGGACGCGGTGCCGGTCAGCAGCGTCTCGGTCAGCAGCGTGCGCTGCGCCAGCTGGTCGTCTGCGCCCGCCGAGAACGGCATCCGCAGGCGCGCTTCGACGACCGGGATGCCCGGGCGGGCGACGGCGAGCACCCGAAGCCCCGATGGCAGCGATCGCTCGCGGACGTCGAGCGGGTCCAGGGGGCGGGGAGGCACCACAACGGGCAGCAGCCGCGGAGCATCGCCGGGCACCAGTGCGGGGGCGGCGCTCATCGGCCGGTCCCCGCCGGCTCGACGAGCAGCACGGCGCCCGCCTGCGAGGCCACGTCTCGTGCGGCAGCCGCCAGCTGGTCGTCGGTCACGGCGCTCAGCAGGTCAGGCAGGGCGTTAAGGGTCGCAGCGTCGTCATGCAGCAGCTCGAACGTTGCGAGGGTGAGGCCCCGGCCCAGCACGTCGTCGACCTCGCGCAGCAGCTGGGCCGCGAGCCGGGCGCGGACGCGGTCGAGCTCCCCCGGATCAGGCCCGGCGCTCCCGAGCCGCTCGAGCTCGTCGTGTGCGGCCTCCAGCAGCGCGTCGGCTGGCGTGTCGGACGCGTGGTAGGCCTCGAAGGTCATCAGCAGCGGGTCGCGCTGCTCGAACGGGTCGCCGAAGGTGCCGAGGTAGCACGACACGCTGGTCGCGATCCGATCGCGCTGCACCAGCCGGCGCTCCAGGCGACTCGCGTCACCGGCCGACAGCACGTCGGCGAGCAGCAGGTAGGGCAGGTAGCCGGGCAGGTCCGGGTAGGGGTCCGGCACGCGCCACCCGACGGCGAGCGCCGGCTGCGGCGCCAGCGCGTCGGCGGCGGTCTGCCTGTTCTCGGCCGTCAGCCGGGGCTCGGCGAAGGACGGGCGGGAAGGCACCGCTCGGGCCGGGACGTCGCCGAACTGCTCGTTGACCAGGGCCAGCGCGGCATCGGGGTCGAGGTCGCCGGCCAGGGTCAGCACCGCGTTGCCGGGGGCGTAGTAGGACTCGAAGAACGAAGCGGCGTCGTCAAGCGTGGCCGCTTCGAGCTCCTCGAAGGCCCCGTAGCCGTCGTGGGCGTTGGCGAAGGTCGAGAAGGCCACGGGCGGCAAGGTGATCCACGGGAAGCCGCCGTAGGGGCGGTTCAGCACGTTGACGCGGATCTCCTCCTGCACCACCGCGATCTGGTTGCGCAAGTTCTCCTGGGTGATGCGCGGCGAGCGCATCCGGTCGGCCTCGAGGAACAGCGCCAGCTCGAGCGCGCCGGAGGGCAGCATCTCGTAGTAGTTGGTGAAGTCGCTGTGCGTGGAGCCGTTGAGCGTGCCCCCGGCGGACTGCACGTGGCGCGCGTGCTCCATCTTCCCGACGTTGGCGCTGCCCTGGAACATGAGGTGCTCGAACAGGTGGGCGAAGCCGGTGCGGCCCTCGGGCTCGCTGCGGAAGCCGACGTCGTAGAACACCGACACCGAGACCACCGGGGCGCGCCGGTCGGGTGCGAGGACCACGCGCAGCCCGTTGTCGAGCGTCGCGCGGCGGACGTCGAGCCCGAGCGGGGGCAACGCACTGGTTTCACTGTGACGGAAGGGGCGCGCGGGGGCAGAAGCAGGCACAACCGCAACGTATCTGCGCGCACCGACAAGAACGTGTTGACCGGCATCGTTGTCTGGCGCCGTGGCAGGCTCGAAGACGTCCGCGTCATACGCCCAGGAGGAGCCACCCATGACCACGGCTTTCGTGCTGTCCGGCGGGGGCAGCCTCGGAGCGATGCAGGTAGGGATGCTGCGGGCCCTGCTGCGGGCCGGCATCGGTCCGGACCACATCTACGGCACGTCGATCGGATCGCTCAACGGCGCCGCGCTCGCCATCGACCCAACGCCAGGGGGCGTCGAGCGCCTGGCCCGGCTGTGGCACGACATCGGCCAGCACGACGTGTACCCGCTCGACCTGCGCCAGGGGGCGCGGGCGATCGTGCAGTCGCTGCCGTGGCTTCCGGTCGGGCTGCTGCGCGCCACCGGGGCCCTCAACCGGGCCTTTCCCGTCCGCCCGCTCACCGCACTTGCGGGCCTCGTCGGCCTGACCGACCACGCGGTGCCGAGCGGGCCGGAAGCGCGGCTGCTGCGCAGCATCGTCGGCACCCGGCGCATCGAGGACACGCTGGTCTCGTTCGAGGCCGAGTGCGCGGAGGTCACCAGCGGCAGGCTCGTCTCCTTGACGAGCGGCGATGCGGTCCCCGCGCTGCTGGCGAGCACCGCCATCCCCGGGGTCTTTCCACCGCAGCGGGTCGGCGAGCACCTGCTGATGGACGGCGGGGTCGCCGACAACACCGCGCTTGACCGGGCGCTGGAGCACGGCGCCACCGAGGTCTACGTCCTGCCGACCGGTTTCTCCTGCGATCTGCCCGCAGCTCCGCGCTCGGCCCTCGGGATGGCGGTGCACGGCTTGTCGGTGCTGATCGAGCAGCGGCTCATCTCGGCGGTGCACCGCAGCGACCCTCGCGTTCCCGTGCACGTCGTCCCGCCGCTGTGCCCGGTCACCGTCGTCCCGGTCGACTTCGGGTCGTCCGACAAGCTGATCGCCGACGCCGAGCGCGCCACCGAGCAGTGGCTCGCCAACGGCCATCAGCCGGTCGAGGGGCTGAGCCGCGCCCTCGGCGACCACGGGCTCGAGAGCCTGGTCGACCTCACGACGCCCGACCGGCCCGCGCCGCGCCAGGTCTGACTCCCGGCTGCGGGCGCGGCCTGCTACGCGCGCGGCAGCGCCGCCAGCTCGTCCCACAGGTAGGCCGCCGCCCGGGCGCCGGTGAGCAGCATGGCAACGACGACCCGTTCGTTCGGGGCGTGGATCCTGTCGTCCGGCAGGCCGACGCCCAGGAACAGCACGGGCGCGTCGAGGATCTCGGCGAGGTCGGCCTCGGGGCCTGAGCCGCCCTCGCGGGTGAACAGCACCTCAGTGCCGAACGCACGCTGCATCGCGCGGACGACGGCCTGCAGCGCGGGGGCATCCAGCGGGGTCAGGCACGGGCGCACGCCCGGTCCGTCGAACTCGACCTCGGCGCGGATGCCGGCCGGCACCGCCCCCTGTACGTACGCGGTGAGGGCGACCTGGACCTGTTCGGGCTGCTGGCCCGCGACGAGCCGGAACGAGACCTTGGCGTGGGCGGACGACGGGATGATCGTCTTCTGGCCGGGGCCGGTGTAGCCGCCCCACATGCCGTTGACCTCCGCCGTGGGGCGCGCCCAGATGCGCTCGAGCGTGCTGAACCCGGCCTCCCCCGTCAGGCCGCTGGACTGGGCCGGCCCGGACATCCATTCCTGCTCGTCGAAGGGCAGGCGGGCGAACAGCTCGCGCTCGCGGTCCGACAGTGGCACCACGCTGTCGTAGAAGCCAGGCACGGTGACCCGGCCGGCGTCGTCGTGCAGCCCGGCCAGCAAGGCAGCGAGCGCGTGCAGCGGGTTGGGCACCGCGCCGCCGAACGACCCCGAATGCAGGTCGCCGGCGGGGCCGTAGAGGTTGATCTGACCGTCGGTCAACCCGCGCATGCCGGTGCAGATGCTCGGGGTGTCTCGGTTGAACACGCCCGTGTCACTGACGACGACGGCGTCGCAGCGCAGCCTGTTGCGGTGCTCATGCAGCAGGGCCGGGAAGTGCGGCGAGCCCGACTCCTCCTCCCCCTCGACCAGCACCTTCAGGTGCACGGCCGGCGCCGTGCGGCCGCTGGCCGCCAGGTGCGCCTGCAGGCCGAGCAGGTGGAACAGCACCTGACCTTTGTCGTCGATGGCGCCGCGGGCCACCAGCTCGTCACCACGGCGCAGCGGCTCGAACGGTGCGGTCTCCCACAGCTCCAGCGGGTCGACCGGCTGCACGTCGTGGTGGCCGTAGACGACGACGGTCGGTGCGGTGGCCTCATCCGAGGGCCACTCGGCGAACACCGCGGGATGGCCGGCCGTCTCCCAGACCTCGACAGTCGGAAAGCCGACTGCGCGCAGCCGATCGACGAGCCACTCGGCGCTGCGGCGCACGTCGGCGGTGTGCTCGGGGTGCGTACCGATCGACGGGATCCGCAGCCACTCGATGAGGTCGGCGAGGAACGCGTCCTGATGCCGGCGCACGTAGTCGGTCACCTGGTCGGCCGCTGCCACGTGATGGCTGTCGGTCGCCTGCTCAGAGCGGGCCGCCTGCGTCGCGTCGGTCACCGGTCCACCCTAAGGATGGCGCGGCCTGCGGGTAGGTGTCGATATCGGTCGCCTTGAGGCTGAGCCAGACCGCATCACCAGGCGCCAGACGCAGGTCGGCGACGGCCTGGGTGGTGACGTCGACCAGCAGCGGCGGGGTGCTCGCGACCGTGACACGGACCCGGTCACCGAGCGCTTCGAGCGAGGTCAGCGTGCCCGGCCAGACGTTGCGGGCGCTGGACGGGCTCGGCGGGCTGGTGTGGACGACGATGGCGCTGGGCCGCACCACCGCGAGCGCCGGTCCGGACAGGCTGGTGTCGCCGGTCGCCAGCCGCCCACCGCCGGGCAGGGTGAGGATGCCACCGTCGGCGATGCCACGCAGCAGGTTGAGCCCGACGAGTCGCGCGACGTAGCTGGTGGCTGGGCGCCGCGCGACCTGGGCCGCCGTCCCCACCTGCACGACCCGCCCGTCCTCCACGATGAGCAGCCGGTCGGCGAGCGTCATGGCCTCGAGCGGATCGTGGGTGACCAGCACTGTCGGGCCGGTGAACGCGGCCAGCTCGTCACGCAGCTGAATGCGCACCTCGCTCTTGGTACTGACGTCGAGGGCGGCGAGCGGCTCGTCGAGCAGCAGCAGCCGCGGCTGGGCGCAGAGCGCGCGGGCAAGCGCAACGCGCTGCGCCTGACCCCCGGACAGCTGGTGGGGCCTCCGGTCGGCCATTGTGGCGAGGCCCAGGCGGGCGAGCCAGGCATCGGCCGCGACCCGGGCCACTGCCTTGGAGGAGCCGGTGCTGCGCAGGCCGAAGGCGACGTTCTCGGCGGCGGACAGGTGCGGGAACAGCAGGTAGTCCTGGAAGACCACGCCGACCCGACGGTCCTGCGGTGCGAGCCGACACCCGGCCGCCGCGTCCTCCAGCACCCGCCCGGCGAGCTCGACGCGGCCCTCCCCGAGCGGGACGAGGCCGGCCAGCACCTGCAGCAGGGTGCTCTTGCCGGCACCGTTCGGCCCGAGAACGGCGAGCACCTCCCCGGGCCCGGCCTGGACCTCGACGTCGAGGGTGAAGGCGCCGCGGTGCAGCCGCACCCGTGCCTGCAGGCTCAACGGAACCTGCTGACGGGGCTCATCGTGGTAACCGTCCAGCCCTGCTGCCGAGGCCCGGCAGCAACCACCTCTCCCGCAGCAGAAGCAGGATCGTAACGCTGACCGCCAGCAACACCAGTGCGAGTGCGACAGCCGACGCGGGGTCCGTCTCCAGCGCGATGTAGACCGCCAGCGGCATCGTCTGCGTCGTGCCCGGAAGGTTGCCCGCGAAGGTGATCGTTGCCCCGAACTCGCCCAGCGCTCGGGCGAAGCACAGCACGGCGCCGGCGGCCACCGACGGCGCGACGACCGGCAGGGTGACTCGGCGGAACGTCGTCCAGCTGCCCGCCCCCAGAGTCGCGGCCGCCTGCTCGTAGCGCAGGTCGAAGGAGGCCAGCGCCCCCTCGACACTGACGACGAGGAACGGCATCGCGACGAACGCCTCCGCGAGCACCACGCCTGCCGTGGTGAACGGCAGCGAGATGCCGACCGAGCCCAGCGCCGGCCCCAGCACCCCCGTGCGGCCGAACGCGTACAGCAGCCCGACCCCGCCTACAACCGGGGGCAGCACCAGCGGGAGGGTGACCAGCGCGCGCACCAGCCGGCGCCCTCGGAAGTGCAGCCGCGCGAGCACCCACGCGAGCGGAACCCCGAGCAGCACGGACACGATGGTGGCGGCCGTGGCGGACAGCAACGAGAGCTGCAGCGCCTCGCGCACCGGCGGGTCGGAGAGCAGCCGGGGGAGGCTGCGCCAGGGAGCCCGCGCCAGAAGACCGACGAGTGGCAGCAGCAGGAACAGCAGCCCTACGGCGGCCGGAGCGGCTAGCAGGAGCGGGAGCTCGCCCCGCCGCCGGACCTGGCCGACGGTCACGGTGCCGCGAAGCCTGCGTCGTGCAGGACCTGCTGGCCCCCTGCCGAGAGCACCAGCTGCTCGAAGGCGCCCGCGAGGGCCTGGTTCTTGCTCGCCTTGACCGTCGCGATCGGGTAGGCGGTGCTCGCGTTGTCGCTGGCCGGGATCTCGACCCCCTGCACCCTGGCCCCGGCCGCCTTCACGTCGGTGACGTAGACGATGGCCGCGTCGGCCTCGCCACCCGTCACGTAGGCGAGGGTGCTCTTCACGTCGAGGCCTTGAGTGACGGGCTTGACGCTCACCTTCGCCTTGGCGAGAACGGTCTGGGCGAGTGCGCCGCACGGGACCTGCGGCTGGCACAGCGCGACCTTGACCCCGCCCTTGGCCAGGTCCGCGATGCCGCTGACCCGACCGGCGCTGCCTGGCGCCACCGCGATCTCGGCGGTGTTGGTCGCGAACGTCCTGGCGTCGGCGGCGTCGCCCGCCTTGGTCACCTGGGTCATGTTCTTGGTGCTGGCCGAGGCAAAGACATCAGCCGGAGCGCCGGCGATGATCTGCTGCGCGAGCGTGGAGCTGGCGCCGAAGCTGAACCTGACCGAGCTACCGGGATGCTCCGCCTCGAACTGGCGGCCCAGGGTGGTGAAGGCCTTGTTCAGGGAGGCCGCCGCGAACACGGTGACCGACCCGGACGGTGCCGATGCCGAGCCCGCGGCCGAAGCGCTCGGGGAACCGCCGCCCGCCGGCGGCGAAGCCGAGGGTGACGACGGCGTCGGTGCAGAGGACCCGCAGCCGGCGGACAGCATGGCGAAGGCGGCCAGGGCGAGCGCAGTACGGGTGGACGGATGACGGCTCACAGCAACTCCACGGCTGGTACGGACTCGGCTCGGACGGACTCGGCTCGGACGGTCAGCCCCGCTGCGGCACCTCGACGACGACATTGGTGGATTTCACGCTCGCGACCGCCAGCACACCCGGCTCGAGGCCGAGCTCGGTGGCAGCCTCCGCGCTCATCAGGGAGACCACCCGGAACGGGCCGGCCTGCATCTCGACCTGCGCCATCACGGTGTCCTTCGTGACCTTGGTGACGACGCCGGTAAACCTGTTGCGGGCCGACTCCCCCACGATGGGACCGGCCTCGAGCTGTACCGGGCGAGTGGGCTGCTCACCGGCGAACCTGGCAAGCTCCACGCCCTCGATGACCCGGCGCCCGTCGTCGTTCACCGTTGCCTGAATCCGGCCGGTGTCGGCCCAGCGCCGGATCGTGTCGTCGCTGACGCCGAGTAGCCGGGCCGCATCCATCATCCGCAGCGCCGTCACCGGGGCACCGTAACTGCCGCGTCCGCGGTCGGGCAAGCGGCTCCCTACCGTAGATGCGGCAGGCACATTCTGTCTGCCGCACTCCTGTCCATGCTGCAACCGTCGGCCGGCGCCCTGGCACTAGCGTTGAACCGATGCGGCTCGCTTCGTTCAACCTGCTCCACGGCCGCTCCCTGACCGACGGTCAGGTGGTGCCCGATCGGCTGGCGGATGCGGTCTCGAGCCTCGACGCCGACGTCCTGGCGGTCCAGGAGGTCGACCGGCACCAGGCGCGGACCGCATCGCGCGACCAGACAGCCGACGTCGCGGCAGCATCGGAAGCGCCAGACGGGTCCTGGCGCTTCGCCGCCGCCATCATCGGGACGCCCGGTGGCAGCTGGCACGAGGCGGATGACCCGTGCCGTCCCGGCGACGGTGCGTCCTACGGCGTCGGGCTGGTGAGTCGGCTGCCGGTGCTCGCCTGGCATGTGCTGAGGCTGGCGGCAGCACCGGTGCGCTCCCCGGTGCTCATCCCCGGAGCCGGTCGGCGCGTGCTGCTGCTGCCCGACGAGCCGCGGGTCGGGCTCGCAGCCGTCGTCCAACTACCCACCGGCGGGCTGCTGACGGTGGCCAGCACCCACCTGTCGTTCGTGCCCGGCTGGAACCTCGTCCAGCTACGCCGGTTGACTCGCTGGCTGCAGCGGTTGCCGCAGCCGGTGGTGCTGCTCGGTGACCTGAACCTGCCCGGGCGGGTGCCCGCACTGCTGCCCGGCTGGCGCTCACTCGCGAGCCATCCCACCTTCCCGGCGCCGCAGCCCCGCTGGCAGCTCGACCACGCGCTCGCCCACGGCAGCGTGCCGCCCGTGCTGCACTCCGCCGCGATGGAGCTTCCGCTCTCCGATCACCGGGCGCTGGCTGTCGAGCTCGGCACCCGGCCGTAGACGAGGCGGAGGGCGAGCGCCAGCTCGAAGCGCGCTTCCGGGTCGTCGAGCGTCTCACCGAACAGCGCGCGCAGCTGGCCGAGCCGGTAGCGGACGGTCTGCGGGTGCACGTGCAGCCGCTCGGCGACGGCGGCGCGGGCCCCGTCGAGCAGCAGCCAGGTCTGCAGGGTCGTTGCGAGGCGCGTGCGCACGGAGGCGGGAGACCCCTCGAGGGGAGCGAGCCGGTGCGCGACGAGGTCGGCCGCGGAGGCCGGGTCAGCGTGCAGCACGAGGTCGGCGAGATGGTCGTCGGTCCAGAGCACAGTCGACCCGGGCAGGACGCCCGATGCGACGAGGCCGAAAGCCGCACACGCGCGGGCCGCTGAGCACGAGGCGTCCTGCCAACCCACGCGGTGCCCGACGGTGACGCTGAGGCGGTGGAGCCGGCGCTCGATCGCGCTTCGCCCCGACTGCCCGTCTGCGAGCGTGATGACGATGAGTGAGGGGCCGTCGCCGACCGGCGGAAGCACGGCGTGGTCCTCCAGCCGCGCCGAGGCCGTGCCGACATCAGCGGTCGCGACCGCGAGCACTGCCACCTCGGCCGGGGGCGCCCAGCCGGCCTCGGTAGCTGCTGTCTCGAGGGCGGCGGGCTCGGCGCCGGCCACGAGCAGGTCAGCCAGCCGCGCGCGCAGCCGGTCGCGCTCCCCGCCGATGAGCGAACGCTCCAGCGCGTACCCCTCGACCGAGGCTGCGGACAGCCGGTCGATGTGGCTGTAGATCAGCTCCCCGAGACCGACGAGCGCATCGCCGTCGAGGTCGAGCTCGGATGCGGCATCGGCCATCCGTCGCCAGGAGACCCGGGCACCGACTCGGTAGGCGGCCAGCAGCGCATCGAGGGTGCGGCCGGCACGCAGCTCCCCCCGGCCCAGCGCCACGCTCGTGCGCCGACCCTGCGGAGCGTCGGGCGATTCTTTGCCCTCGAGGACGAGGACGAAGTGCTGCAGCGCCTCCTGCACCCCGAGGCGAACGCCCTCGCCGAACCTGCCCTGCAGGGGCCGGGCGTACGCGGGCACGCCCGCTGCGACCGCCGCAACGACCTCGTCAGCCAGGCCGGGAAGCAGCTCGCGCAGCGACGCGGCGAGCAGCGGCGCCCATTCCGGCAGCCCGGCTGGTTGTTCCGATACGTCAGCAACCACCCGGCCATTGTCCACCTAACGCGGAAGGTGCCACCGCCTACTGTTCTGAAGGGCTAGTCGCTCCCTTCGGCTGCCTCGCTGGCGGGTAGAGACTCGAGCATTAAGACGAGCTCCTGTCGGCTGGGCAGCGCCGGTCGCACCACGCCCCCGTCGCTGCACTCGGACTCGGCGACGTACAGGAAGGCGGCACCGACCCGCTCCACCGGGGTGCCACTGATCTCGGCCCAGGCCTCCCGGTAGCAGGCGAGCTGGATCGCTGCCGCCTGCGAGGCTGTCCCGGTGGGGCGGGCACCCGTCTTGTAGTCCACGACGTCGACGTCGACGTGCTGCCGCAGGTGCTCCGCCGCCGGGTAGACGGCATCCATCCGGCCCCGGACGAGGTGGCGACCGAGGACGAGCTCGAACCCGACCTCGACCTCGAGCGGCTCGCGCCCGCCGTAGGGCGAGGCCAGAAAGGCCGCCTGCAGCGCGGCTAACGAGTGCGTGTCGCCAGGCCCACCGCGTGGGCCGATGCCCGCGTCGCCGGCTCCGGGCACCTCCTCGGTCTCGAGCAGGGCCCGCCGCCCGGAACGGGCCTCGACCCAGCTGTGGAAGGCGGTGCCTCGCCGGGCCGCTGGCGCGGGCGGCTGCGGCATCGGCCGGGCAACCTGCTGCGCCAGGCGCGCCGGGTTGCTCGCGACCGTGACCAGGTCGCTGACCGACAGGGTCTCGGGGATGGGCACCGGAGCGAGCCTTCGGGCACGCAGGCGACGCTCCTGCAGCAGCAGATCGCTGTCGCGGCGCCACGCCTCGACGAGCATCGCCTGGTCCGCCGTCAGCAGGCCGGCCGGTGACCCGACTGGCGGTGCGGGTGCCGCATCCGGCACCGCCGCCGTTGCGGGTGCCGCATCCGGCGCCGCCGCGATGGCGGTTGCTGCGGTTGCTGCGCCGATGAAGCGACGCACCTGCGCTGCGGCCGCGGCGACACCGGAGTCGACACCAGCGGCCGGCGGCCAGCTGACCTCGCGCGCGCGGCTGGCCGCCAGAAGCGGGTTGTCCCCCTCCGGCTCCGGCGCGAAGGGCTCGACCACCCCCGCTCCGTCGGCGCAGGCCTGCTCGGCCTCCAGCAGGAACGGGGAGGGGACGTGCGGGCTCTTGGCCGTCGGGCCCCACCAGTACCCCGAGCAGGACAGGACCGAGCGGGCGCGGGTGACGGCGACGTAGGCAAGGCGCCGCTCCTCCTGCGCGTCGCGCTCGGCACAGGCAGCCTTGTAGGTCTTGAAGCCGGCGGTCGTGGGCTCGGTCCACTGGGGCAGGTCGGCCCGGTCGCCCCGCACGTGCCACGGCAGCACCTCGGCCCGCTGCGTCCAGCGCGGGCTGCTGCGGCCGCTCGGGAACACCGACGACTGGGTGCCGCCCGACAGCCCTGGGACGCAGACGATGTCCCACTCCAGCCCCTTGGCGGCGTGCACCGTCATGAGCTTGACGGCATCGGCGGGTGACGGGGTGCCCATGTCGTAGCCGTCCTCGGCCCGCTCCGCGGCGTCGAGGGAGGCGAGGAAGGCTCCGAGGTGTGTCTCGCCCTCGACCCCCACGAAGTCGGCCGCGACGTCGAGGAAAGCAAGGACGTTGGCTCGCCTGCCCCGGGCGAGCGCACGGGGCGTGGCCTCGAGCTCGATGTCGAGGCCGAGCGCCCGCTCGACGTCGGCCACCAGATCGGGCAGCGGCTGGCCGGCGCGACGGCGCAGCCCGGCGAGCAGGCTGCGTAGCTCGTGCAGCCGGTGTACCGCCTCGTCGGACAGCGGCGCATGCTCCCGCAGCCGGCGGTCGTCGAGTTGCTCCAGCGCGTCGGCCAGGGAGCCCACGTCGACCTGATCGCCGGCGTCAACGGCGGCAAGCAGCAGCGCACCGGTGCGCTTCTCCCCGCCGACAGCGTCCGGAACAACCGGGGCGCGCGCCCCCGAGGCCGACAGCAGACGGGCGCGCCGGCCGAGGGCGTCGAGGTCGCGCGGCCCGATCCGCAGCCGCACCCCGGTGAGCAGCCGGATCATGTCGGCGTTGCTCGTGGGGTCGTGGAGCACCCGCAGCACGGCGACGATGTCGGCGACCTCCGGCGCGTCGAGCAGCCCGCCGAGGCCCACGACCTCGACCGGAACGGCGGCCTCCTCGAGGCCCTGGCGCAGCAGGCCGAACTGGCTGCGCTTGCGGCACAGCACGGCCACCTCGTGCCAGCCCGCGCAGCCCGGGCGCGGGCAGCTGTCCGCGTGCACGCCGGTGCGCCGGCCGACCGCGGCCACGATGCTGTCGCGCACCCACGCCGCCTCCGCCTCGGCGTCGGGCAGGAACGCCACCCGTACCTCGCCGCAGGCCTCGCGGTCTTCGTCGGGGGGACCGGCCCAGTCACCATTGGTGGCCCGGCCGGCCGGCAGCTCCCGACCTGGTCGCGGACGAAGCACCGGCGGACCCACGGCGCCGTGGCTGGGCAGGCCGGCGACGATGGCGTTGGCGACGGCCAGCACCGCTCCCCCACTGCGGAAGTTCGTCAGCAGCGGGTAGACACGTGCCGGCGCGCCACCGGCGGCCGGGAACTGCTGCGGGAAGCGGACGATGTTGCCGACGCTGGCCCCCCGGAAGGCGTAGATCGACTGTGCCGGGTCGCCGACCGCAGTGACTGGGTAGGCGTCGCCGAACAGCCGCTGCAGCAGCACACGCTGGGCCACCCCGGTGTCCTGGTACTCGTCGAGCAGGACGACCCGGAACTGGGAACGCTCGCCGTCACGCACCGAGGGCAGCGCGGCCAGCCGTGTAGCCAGGGCGATCTGGTCGCCGTAGTCGAGCAGCAGGTTGCGTCGCTTGTGCCGCTCGTACTCCTCGACGAGGCGCAGCAGTTGCTCGCGGGTGCTGAGGGCGGCCGCTGCGTCACGCGTCGACTCGATCTGCCGGGGGGCGGATTGCAGGAACTGCCGGATGACTGTGTGGGCAGCCCGCACGGCATCGGCGTCGCACAGGTGGTCGGCGAGCTCGCCGGACAGGGTGCGTAGCCGTTCGGCAACCGTCGCAGGCTGCACGTCGACCTCGAGCTCGCCGCTCCACTGCCGCACCACCCGTAGGGCCAGCTGCCAGCGCATTCCCTCGGTGGCGAGCCGGCTGCCCGGTTCGATGCCAAGCCGCAGCCCCTGCTCGGCCACCAGCCGGGCCCCATAGCCGTTGTAGGTGGCGACCGTGGGTTCACCATCCAGAGCGCACGCAGCCGTTGCGGGCCCGCCGCGATCGCCTGAGAGGCCGCGCTCGTTACGTAGCCGGGCAAGCCCGGTACGGATCCGCGCAGCGAGCGAGGCCGTGGCCTTGACGGTGAACGTCAGCCCGAGCACCTGCTCGGGCAGCACCAGCCCAGCGGCTACCAGGTGCACCACCCGGGCGGCCATTACCTCGGTCTTGCCCGAGCCGGCTCCGGCGAGCACGAGGCCGGGCTCGAGCGGCGCGGCGACAGCGGCTCGCTGCTCGTTCGTCAGGTCGTAGTCGGTGCGGCCAGCCGCCAGAAGGCGAACCGTCTCCTCGACGCTCCAGTTCATCTCACACCACCTGCCCGCCCGCCGGCTGAGCCGGACAGGAGCGGCGCACCTCGCAGCTCGAGCACGCCTCGTTCCTGCGGGCCGGGAACGTCTCGGTGGTCACCTGCTGGACGAGCTGGTGCAGCAGGTCGTGAACCCAGGTGCCCCCATCCGGCCTCACCTCGAGCGGAGGCTGCCACTGGGCCGGGTCGCCGCCCCCCTTCCGCAGCTGCAGCAGCGCTGCGCCGCCGGTACCGGTGAAGCTGTGCTGCTCGATCGCGTTCTCAGCCACCGCCAGCTGGTAGAGGCCGAGCTGCGGATGCTGGGGCAGCTCGTCTCGTCTGGCCTTCGATCTACCCGTCTTGAGGTCGATGACGACGCCGCAGCCCGCCTCGTCCCGCTCGACGCGGTCGATCTGCCCGCGCACCTCGGCACCGCAGGCGCGCAGGGTGAAGTCGACCTCCACCCCCTCGACTGCCCGCCCTGCCGCCCGGTGGTAGGTGGCGAACCGCGCGAGCGCTCCGCTCGCCACCTGACGCTCGGTACGGGCGTACCAGGGGGCTTCCCAGTCCAGCTGGGGCCACAGCTCGTCGAGCCGGCGCTCGAGGTCGGGCAGGTCGAGCGTGCCGGTCTCGACGACGACACGTGCTAGCGCGTGCACCAGCGTGCCGAATCCCTGGGAGGTCGAGGCGACGCTCTCGACCCCGGCCCGGCGGCGCAGGAACCACTGCAGGGGGCACCGCTGGATGGACTCGACCTGGCTCGGTGAGAGCCGGACCGGCTCGCCGACCGGCACCAGAGGCTCGGACCGCTGGGTCCAGTCTCGCAGGCCCCACCAGCTGTCCGGAGAGGCGGCCGGCTCGACCGGCGCGAGAGCCGCCAGCCGTGCGGCGGCCGCCTCCCGCAGCGCAGGAGGCTGCTGCGGGTCGACTGCCACCCGCCGCAGCTCGGCCACCAAAGCGGGCATCGACAGCACCCGCGGCGGCTGCTCGGGCTCGTCGGGAACGCACACCCCCAACTCGTCGAGCAACCGCGAGGGGCGCACGCCGAGCTCGTCGTCGGCGGCCACGCTGGTACAGACCAGTCGGCGACGCGCCCGGGTGGCCGCGACGTAGAACAGGCGCCGCTCGTCGGCAAGTGCCGCAGCGCGGTCGGCGGCGACGATCTCATCGAGACCGGGCGGCGGGCTGCCGGCCGATACCGCGGCCGCAACCGGGGCCAGCTCACCGGACCCCAGGACCGACCCGCGTCGGCGCAGGTCCGGCCAGACCGCCTCCTGCACCCCCGCGACGACGACGAGGTCCCACTCGAGCCCCTTGCTGCGGTGAGCAGTCAGCAGCCGGACCGCCTCGCGAGGCATCGGCCGCTGGCTGAGGGGATCAGCAGGGATCTCCTGGGCCACCACCTCGTCGAGGAACACCTCCAGCCCGGCCCCCGGTAACCGATCGGTGAAGCGCGCGGCGGCGTCGAACAACCCCACGATCGCGTCGAGCTGGCGGTGTGCATGGCGGACAGCGGCCGGCGGCGCAGCCGGGTCGACGACGGCGTGCTCGAGCTCCGCCCGCCAGCGGCTGGCCGACCAGGCGGCCCACAGCGTGTCCTCGACCGATCCGCCCCGGCTCAGCACGCCGCGCACCGCCACCAGCATGTGCGAGAGCCGCTGCGGAGCTGAACGCACCCGCTCGGGCAGCAGCGCGACCTGCCGCTCGTCACGCAGCAGCTCGACCAGCAACGCGTCGGAGCGGCGCTGGCCGCCCGCCGAGCGGTCGGCGTCACGCAGTGTCCGGCGCAGCTGGCGCACCACCAGGGCGTCGGCCCCGCCGAGCGGGCTGACGAGCAACCCGTGAACGGCCTCGCTGTCGAGCCGGTCGGGCTCGACAGCGGCCCGCAGCAGCGCCAGCAGCGGAGTCAGCGCGGGCTCGCGGGCCAGCGGCACCTCGTCAACCGGCGTCTCGACCGGTACCCCGGCGTCGGCGAGAGCCCGCAGTAGCGGTGCGGCGAGCCGCGTGGTCCGCACGAGCACCGCCATCTCGCTCCAGGCCAAGCCGCCCCGCAGGTGAGCCCGGCGCAGCAGGTCGGCCACGGCCGCCGCCTCCTGCGCGGGCGAGGCAAACAAGCGCACCTCGGCGGCCGAGTCCTGCGGCCCGAGCGCCGCCAGGGCCCGGTGAGCGCTGGCAGCGGCCCGACCCAGCCCGGGCAGCGGCACCCGGCTGACCGCCGACCGGCTGGCAGCTACCAGCCCCGGCCCCGAGCGGCGGCAGCCCTGCAGGGCGAGGGTGCGCACCGGCTGCCGGCTGAAGCCCGCAAAGCGGGCAGCAAACTCCAGGATGCCGCTCACGTCAGCCCCCCGGAAGGCATAGATCGCCTGGTCGGGATCGCCGACCACGACGAGCTCGGCCCCGCCGGCCGCCAGCGTGCGCAGCACCTGTTCCTGCGCTGGGTCGGTGTCCTGGTACTCGTCGACGACGACGAGCCGGACCTCACGAAGCACAGCAGCGAGCACGTCTGGCTGGGCGAGCAGTCCGGCAGCGTGCCGGACCAGGCCTGCGTAGTCAAGCGCGCCCTGCCAGCCCAGGTTGTCGAGGTACTCGGCGTAGAACGAGGCAACCGACCGCCACGCCGGACGGCCGGTCACACTGCCGATCCGGTCGAGCTCAGGCGGGTCGATACCCCGCTCCTGGCAACGGGCGAGCAACTCGCGCACCTCCGCGGCGAAGCCCCGGGTGCGCAGCACCGGCCGGAGGTCGGCCGGCCAGCGCTCGGCCCCGGGGCCGTCGGCATCGCCCGCCAGCAGCTGCCGGACGACGACGTCCTGCTCGGGCCCGGACAGCAGCCTGGGCACGGCGCCCTCGAAGCTCGGGTCATGCTGACGGACCAGTGCGAGGCACCAGGAATGGGAAGTCCAGGCGAGCCGGCCACGAACCGTTCGCGCCAGCCGGGCACCCAGCCGAACGCGCAGCTCGTCAGCCGCCCGCCGACTGAAGGTGAGCACGAGCACCTGCTCCGGACGCAGCTCGCCGCGCTCCACCCGGTCTGCGACCAGCTCGACCAGCGTCGTCGTCTTGCCCGTGCCCGGCCCCGCGAGCACCAGCAGGGAGCCGCCCCGGTGCTCGACCACCGCACGCTGGTGCGCATCGAGCACGATCCGGCGGGCTCCCGTCGGCGCGGCGCGAACGAGCCGGTAGCCCGATGGGGCTTGCAGAACACTGCCCGTCGGAACAGAAGTCGTGACCACGAAACCGATCAGACCACGCCCCACCGACAGGATCGGGGCAGCAAGCCCGAGCCGCTACGAGCCGTCCCATCGCGCCGCGGACAGGTCGACGCGCTCATCGCCCGGCAGCAGCAGCGTCCCGTCGGCACGCAGTCGCTCGAGTGCCTCATGCGGGCTCGCCGGGCTCGGCTCGCCGGTGGACAGCACCACCCGCTGCCAGCACACTTCGTGGCCGTGCCGGCTCATCACCGCACCCACGGCACGCCCCGAGCCGCTGCCGACGTACTCCGCCACGTCGCCGTACGTCATGACCTTGCCCGGCGGGATCCGGGCAACGGCCTCCAGAACGTCGGCCGCGAACGGCGTCCGCTCACCACCGACGGAACCGCGGGTGGCGAGCCCGGCCGAGACCGACTCCGGCGGCCGGGTCCGGCTCACCCGCCGGCGCCTGTCACGCCGGACACAGCAGCGTCAGTAGACCGGCAGCGATTTGTCGACCTGCGTCGCCCACGCCGTGACGCCGCCCTGCACGTGCTGGGCACTGGCGAAACCGGCACCCTTCAGCACGGCGAGCGCCTCGGCCGACCGCACGCCCGTCTTGCAGTAGAGGATGACCGGCCTGTCCTGCGGCAGCTCCGACAGGTGCGAGGCCAGCTCCCCCTTCGGGATGAGAGTCGAGCCCGGGATGCTGACGATCTCGTACTCCGCGGGCTCGCGCACGTCGATCAGCATGAAGTCGTCGCCGTGCTGCTTCATATCCGCCAGCTCCTGCGCGGTGATCGTCGAACCGCGCGCCGCCTGCTGCGCCTCGTCCGAGACGGTGCCGCAGAACGCCTCGTAGTCGATCAGCTCGGTGACGGTCGGATTCTTGCCGCAGACGGGGCACTCGGGGTCCTTGCGGACCTTGATGTCGCGGTAGGACAGCTCGAGGGCGTCGTACACCATCAGCCGGCCCACGAGGGGGTCGCCGATGCCCATGAGCAGCTTGAGCGCCTCGTTGGTCTGGATGGAGCCGATCGAGGCGCACAGCACGCCGAGCACGCCGCCCTCCGCGCAGGACGGCACCATCCCCGGCGGCGGGGGCTCGGGGTACAGGCAGCGGTAGCAGGGGCCGTGCTTGGCCCAGAACACGCTGGCCTGGCCGTCGAAGCGGTAGATCGAGCCCCAGACGTAGGGCTTGTTCAGCAGCACGCAGGCGTCGTTGACCAGGTAGCGGGTAGCGAAGTTGTCGGTGCCGTCGACGATGAGGTCGTACTGCTCGAACAGCTCCATCGCATTGCTGGAGTCGAGCCGCTCGGTGTGCAGCCGCACGTCGACCAGCGGGTTGATCTCGAGGACGGAGTCGCGCGCCGACTCGGCCTTGAGCCGCCCCACGTCGGACTGCCCGTGGATGACCTGGCGCTGCAGGTTGGACTCGTCGACGACATCGAAGTCGACGATGCCGAGCGTTCCCACACCGGCGGCCGCGAGGTAGAGCAGGGCCGGCGAGCCGAGACCGCCCGCGCCAACGCACAGCACCTTCGCGTTCTTCAGGCGCTTCTGACCGTCCATCGCGACGTCGGGAATGATCAGGTGGCGCGAGTAGCGCCGGATCTCATCGACGGACAGTTCGGCGGCCGGCTCGACCAGCGGCGGCAGTGACACGTGCTCTCCTTCGGGGCGTGGTTCCCCTCGGACAACCGCCGAGGGGCAGCCGCTGTTCCGGTCGGCCGACGCTCGCGCACCCGGAGCCGGCCGCCCAGGTGTCACTACGCCAGAGGGCGGGCAGGAACACCCATGACACAGTCCCGCTTCTTGCAGGAGGTTCCATGAGTCTCAGCGACAAGGTCAACAACAAGATCGAAGACGCAGGCGGCAAGGCCAAGGAGAGCGTCGGCAACGCCACCGGCGACGACGAGCTGAAGAACCAGGGCAAGGGCGACCAGGCCAAGAGCGACCTCAAGGACGCTGGCGAGAAGGTCAAGGACGCGTTCAAGAACTGACCGAGCGTCAGCTCTTGGAAGGGCCGTCTCCCGCGGGAGGCGGCCCTTCCGCATGCAGCCGCTGGACCGTGCCGACACCGAGCACGGCCCCGGCGTGCGGGCTCTCGCCAGTAGTCAGCAGCAGCCCGGTCGCCTCGGGGATCCCGAGCACCAGCAGCCCAGCCGGCAGGGCGCGCAACCAGTCGCCGCGAACACGGCTGTAGTGCGGCAGTACCGCAGCGCCGGGCACGAGTCCGAGCGCCGGGGCGCTGGTGCCGCGCTCGGGCAGGTACGTCGCCGCGGCGAGCACCATCGCACCGGCACTGCTGCCCACCAACGCCGCCCCGCGTTCGTGCGCCCGGCGCACCGCCTCACCCACTGGGCCCTGCAGCAGAGGTTGTCCCGGGTCTCGTGGAAGTTGAGGTGGCGGTCCCCCGCCTGAGTCCTGCCAGCTGGTAGGTCTCGAGCGAACCGCCAAGAACGCCACGAGACAGGGGACCGCCGTGAGCAAGAAGTATGA
>JAABUM010003167.1_pt1 | contig 20845 bp, 20 predicted proteins | sample 5559161 | NCBI WGS metagenome assembly JAABUM01 (sample SAMN10711868, study PRJNA513369) | rock metagenome | isolation source: Antarctica rocks | place: Antarctica: Victoria Land, Siegfried Peak nord
CGAGTAGATAGTTCAATGGCATAGTGCCGGTAATCTGGCACCGTGCTATGAACAGCCTTGCTCGCGACTCGCGACCCACGACTCACGACTCGCTAACTCGCCGCGACCTTCTCGACGTGGTAGAACTCGAGCTGGTCCCCTTCCTCGAAATCGTTGAACGTATCGAGGCTGAGACCGCACTCGTAGCCCGACGCCACCTCGCGCGCGTCGTCCTTGAAGCGCTTGAGGGCGGAGACGGTGCCATCGTGGACGACGGTGCCGCTGCGAAGGACGCGCACGCGGTCGTTGCGGATCGCGCGCCCGTCGATGACGTAGAGGCCGGCGGCCTGGATCCGGTTCGGCAGGCGGAAGATCTGGCGGACCTCCGCATAGCCGTCCGTGACCTCGCGGCTCTCCGGCTCCAACAGCCCCTTCATCGCCGCTTCGATGTCATCGATCAGGCCGTAGATGACATTGTAGAAGCGGACATCGACGTTGGCGGCGGCGGCGGCGCGCAGCGCGGCCGCATCCGGGCGCACGTTAAAGCCGATCACGATCGCGCCGGAGGCCGCCGCGAAGGTGACGTCCGATTCGGTGATCGCGCCGGTGAGCGCCTGCAAGGTACGCAGCTGGATCGTCTGCTGCTCCTCGGCGACGCGGCTGAGCGCGTTCTGGATCGCGCCGAGCGAGCCTTGCACGTCCGCCTTGATGATGATCCGCAGTTCCTTCGCCTGACCGCTCTGGATCTGCTTGCCGAGCTCTTCGAGACGCATCGGGCGCTCGCCGCTCTGCACGCCGACCCGGCGCTGGAGCACCCGCTCCTCGGCGATGGCGCGCGCCTCGCGCTCGTCGGCCACGACCTGCACCGGATCGCCCGCTTCGGGTGTCTCCAGCAGGCCAAGGATCTCGACCGGCATACTCGGGCGGGCCTGGCGGGCCTTGCGGCCCCGATCGTCATTCATCGCCCGGATGCGCCCGTAGGTGCCACCGGCGACAATCACATCGCGCAGACCGAGCGTCCCGGTCTGGATCAGCACCGACGCCACAACGCCGCGCGTGCGGTCGACGCGGCTCTCGATCACGACACCAGCTGCCGGGCGGTTCGGATTCGCCTTCAGTTCCTGCAAGTCCGCGACGAGCAGGATCACTTCCAGCAGTTCCTCGATGCCCAGGCGTTCGCGCGCGGAGACCTCGACGGTCGGGATGTCGCCGCCGTAGTCCTCGGCGATCAGGCCGTTCTCGGCGAGTTGCTGCTTGACGCGGTCGGGGTTGGCGTCCGGGCGGTCGATCTTATTGATCGCCACCACGATCGGCACGTTGGCGGCGCGCGCGTGGGCGATCGCCTCCAGCGTTGTCGGCATCACGCCGTCGTCCGCCGCCACCACCAGCACCGCGATATCGGTGATCTGCGCGCCGCGTGCGCGCATCTGGGTGAACGCCTCGTGGCCTGGGGTATCGAGGAAGGTGATCTTCCGCCCCTGCAACTCGATCTGGTACGCGCCGATGTGCTGGGTGATGCCACCGGCCTCCCCCTCGGCGACGTTGGCCGAGCGGATCGCGTCCAGCAGCTTCGTCTTCCCGTGATCGACGTGGCCCATGATCGTGACGACCGGCGGGCGTGTCACCGCATCCGGGTCTTCGTTCGCTTCCTTCTGACGCTGCTCAGCGGTCATCACCAGGGTGCCAGCCAGCGTCTCGCTGGCCTTCTCCTCGGTCGGGATGTTCAACGCCTCCGCGACCTGCGACGCGGTGGCGTAGTCGATCTGCTGATTGATCGTCGCCATGATGCGATGATTGATCAGCTCCTTGATGATCGCGATCGGCGTGGTGCTCAACGCCTCGGCCAGCTCGGCGACCGTCAGCACGCTCGGCAACGCCACCGTCTGCGGCGGGCCGACCGGGGCCATCCGGCGCATCGTGGAACGCGCGCCGCCGGTACCGGCTGCCGGGCTCCCCTGTTGCGGACGACGCTTGCGACGACGGCGATACTCGCCCTCTTCACCGCTCTTGCCGCCACTGGCGGGCGTGCCGGTCGCGCCCGGCGTGCCCTTGAAACCGCTCATGTTCTTTACCACAAAATTCTCCCCACACAGATGAAATACACGATCGAGGCGCTCTCCGCCGTGCCCTGCCATACTTGGTGGCAGGGGCCGTCATCACCCCTGATCCTGCGTTCCCTCCTCATCATCCGAGCCCTCCGGCACGCGCTCATCGGCGTAGCGGAGTAATGCGGCCCGATTCTCTTCGGTGAGCGTTTCGAGGCGCAAGGCGCGCACCAACGTTCGCTCATTGATCCCTCGTTCCCAGCAGCGCACGCGCGCGCAGAGATAGGCCCCGCGACCGGCGCGCTTGCCGGTTGGATCGACCTCGACCGTCCCCTCCGCCGTGCGGACCAGGCGGAGCAACGTCCGCTTGGCATCGGTGGAGCGACAGGCGACGCAGGTGCGCTGCGGCACATGCCTGGGGCGCGGCCCTTTGGCCTTGCGCTTCGGCGTCGATGTGGTGCTCATTCCCACCCCCTTGGTGCAGTATGCGGCACGAAGTCGGAAGTACGAGAGCGAGACGTTGACCGGTACTGTTTCGTACTTCGTCGTTCGTGCCGCGTACCTCCCCTAGTCAGTGAGCGCGTCCTCGTGCAGTTCCAGCGGCTCGTTGTCGCGCGAGAAGCGCGCCAGGAGTTCGCGGTTGTAGTAGACGTTGACCGACTCCTCCACGACCTCGACCTCGACCTGGTAGCCTGCCAGGCGCTGCGGGAGGGGGCCGAAGTCGCCCAATCCGCTGATGCGGACCATCAGCGTCTTGCGGTTGACGAGGCTCGGCTGGCGACCGAGATTCAGCAGGCTATCGAACGCCGACGGCAGCGCCGCCTCCGCCTCTTCCTGCGCCTGGCGCAGCAGGTCGCCGCTCTGGCCGAGCAGCGACTCGGGGTCCTTCACATCGATCCGCCAGCCGGTCAGCTTGTGGGCGAGGCGGGCGTTCTGCCCCTCCTTGCCGATCGCCAGCGACATCTGATCGGAGGGCACCAGCACGCGCGCCGTCTTGTCGGCCTCGTTCAGCGTCACGTTCAGGACGCGCGCCGGGCTGAGGGCGTTGGCGACGAAACCGGCCTGATCGGGTGCCCACTCGATCACATCGATCTTCTCGCCTTGCAGCTCATTGACGATGTTCTGGATGCGGACGCCGCGGATGCCGACGCAGGAGCCGACCGGGTCGACATTCTCCTGTCGCGCCACGACCGCCACCTTGGAGCGGGTGCCTGGCTCGCGCGCGATCGCCATGATCTCGACGACGCCGCTGAAGATCTCCGGCACTTCCAACTCGAAGAGCCGCTTGAGGAGGCCGGGGTGGGCGCGCGAGACGACGAGTTGCGGCCCGCGCTGCTCCTTCGACGCATCGACGAGGTAGACCTTCAGGCGCTGGCCGGGGCGGTAGCGCTCGCTCGGCACCTTCTCGCGCGCGGGCATCACCGCCTCGGACTTGCCGAGTTCGATCACGACCGCCTTCTCGTCGGCGCGCTGCACGACGCCGTTCAGCACCTCGCCGACGCGATCCTGGTACTCGTTGTAGACCATCTCGCGCTCGTAGTCGCGGATCTTCTGCAACACGACCTGCTTCGCCGTCTGCGCCGCGATCCGGCCAAAGCCCTTCGGCGTCCGCTCGACGGTCAGGGTCTCGCCGATCTTGATGTTCGACTTCTCCTGCCGCGCCTCCGCCAGCGTGACCTGCGTCACCGGGTCGGTGACCTCGTCGACCACCTGGCGCTGGACGAAGATGCGTGCGCCACCGGTGGTGGCATCCATCCGCACCTCGACGTTCTCGTCCTCCTGGATGCCCGCTTCCTTCTTGTAGACGGTCTTGATGGCGTGTTCCACCGAACTGATGACCGCTTCTTTGGGGATGCCACGTTCAGCGGCGATCTGGGCGATCGCGGTATAGAAATCGCTTTTCATCCCGCCTGCCTCCTTCCGATTCCGATTGGGCCAGGTGATACGTCATCGCGGATAGTGGGGCAAGCCCCCCTCGAATCCGATGCACGGTCGCACCGCCGGGCAACACAATGGTGTCCCCGCGTCGGCCAGCGGCGCAGCATGGGCTGTGACGTGGTAGGACGAAGGGGTTCGTGGCAGATCGCGCGGGCCGCAGCGCGCGAAACTTCACGCGCGACGGACAAAAAAAAGTGGGGGTAATTCCCCACGCAACGCGAGGCTCGATTGCCACAAAGCAAGTATAACAAGGCACCGCTGCGGATGCAAGCGACGCCTTCATCGGGAATTTGGCGGCGGAATAGGGAAATTGCCTTCGCCTATCCGATCGATCGACCCGACGAGGCGGGATATCAGCGCTCCAGACTGTCCAGTAGCGAGCGTACCGCGTCGAGGGTCGGGTCGATCGTGATCGGCGGATTCGCGCCCGGACGCTCGCCGTGCGGATCGGGCTGGTGATAGGCCGCGACGACCTCAGCATCCTTCAGCAGATGCCCGGTCAGGATGGCGAGGACCGAGGCCCCGGCGGGGATCGTGCCCGCCGCGACGAGCGCGCGCAGCCCCGCGAGGGTCGCGGCGGAGGCGGGCTCGCAGCCGATCCCGACGCGGTCGATTTGCGCCTTCGCCGCCAGGATCGCCGCGTCGCTGACGGCGGTGACGATCCCCTCGGTGTTCTGGATCACGCGGCGCGCGCGCGGGTACGAGACCGGCGCACCGATCTGGATCGCCGTCGCCACCGTGTGCGCCTCCACCGGCTGGTAGCTCCCCGGTGCGAAGCCCGCCGCGTAGGCGCGGGCGAAGGGCGCGGCCCCCGCCGCCTGTACCGTGACGATCTGCGGCAGGTGATCGATCAGGCCGAGCGCCAGGGCTTCTTCGAGCGCCTTGCCGAAGGCAGCGGTGTTGCCGAGGTTGCCGCCCGGCAGGATGATCACGTCCGGCACGCGCCAATCGAGCGCCTGGATCGCGTCGAGGACGATCGTCTTCTGCCCTTCGAGGCGGAAGGGGTTGATCGAGTTGAGGAGGTAGACGCCGTACTCCGGGGCCTCCGCGATCTCCTGCACCAGCCGCATCGCCGCGTCGAAGTCGCCGCGAATCTGGACCACCTTCGCGCCGTAGGCGATCGTCTGCGCCACCTTGGCCGACGAAACCTTCCCCTCCGGCACGAAGGTCAGCGCCGCCAGGCCGGCCCCGGCGGCGTAGGAGGCGAGCGAGGCGCTGGTGTTGCCGCTGGAAGCGCAGGCGACCGTGCGCGCGCCGAGGCGGCGGGCGTGGGTCATGCCGGTCGTCATCCCGCGGTCCTTGAAGGAGCCGGTCGGGTTCTCCCCCTCGTGCTTCAACCAGAGTTCGCCGACGCCGGTCCAGGCGGTGAGGCGGGGGTCGTCGTAGAGATTGCCGCGCCCCTCCGGCTTGGTGACGATCTCCGCCTCGCTGTAATCGCCGAGGAGTTCGCGGAAGCGCCAGACGCCGCTGCGGTCGATCCGGGCGCGGCTGGCGAGGCGCGCGTCGAAGAGTTCGCGCGAGACGACGCCACGGAGCGAGGCGATCGGCTGCTCGACGGTGAGGAGGCCGCCGCAATCGCAGCGGTAGCGCGGTACGTCGGTGGGGTACTCGGTCCCGCACTCCGCGCATACCAGCCGCACCGTTGTCCGCTCCGTCGCCACCATCGCCCGATCCTCTCGCGTCGCCCCGCCGCACGTTCACCGCTGCCTCGATTGGCCTTCTATGCGACAGTATGGGCGATGGGGCGCGGGGGACGCAACCGCCGCCGATAGTCGTGGCGGCGTGTCTTCTGCGGCGTGCGTGGCGAGCAAAGGGGCGTGGCGATGGCGGGGATGCAACGCGATCTGGGTGCCCTCTATAACGATCACATGAACGAGGCGCATACCGGCGAGGCGCGCTATACCGCGCGGGAGCGCTACGACCGTGTGCGCGAATTGCTGGCGCGTGGTGTGTTGACGGAGGGGATCGATCTTTACCACGCCGGTCTCGTGATGAGCGACCTTGGTGGCGCCGCCGTCCTGCACGAGGTCTACGAACTCTTCATGCAGGCCGACGAACGCGGCTATCCCTTCGCGCGGCAGCACGCGGCGCAGCAATACGATCTCTGGCTCCGCGCGCAGGGCTTGCCCCAACGCTTCGGCAGCTTCTGGCGCTGGCAGGGTGATGATCTAGCCCCGGAACCGTTCGCCGATCCCGCCGAAGTGGCAGCTTTGCGCGCGGCATGGGGGTTGCCTACCTTGGCCGAGGAGGCGCAGCGGCGGCGCGAGATGCGCGCCAGCGTGGCGAACGCACGGCGGTCTGCTGGAGCGGGGGAAGGGCGCTGACCGGGCCTCGCCGTCCCCGTTGTTCGCGCGGATCGGGGTGCCCCATGCTTTCCGAGGCAGGAGTCGTCGCTACACGCCCGGCGCGGCGGGTGCCAGCACCAGCGTATCGAGGTAGGCCATCAGGTGGTCGACCGCCCAGCGCATGTGGAGCGGGTCGCGGAACAATTTGCTCATCATCACCGCCCCTTCGAGGGTGGAGGTGATCACGCTCGCCAGTTCGCGCGGGTCGATGTCGGGGCGTAGCTCGCCGCTCGCCAGCCCCTCCTTCGCCACCTTGCCGATCAACTTCTGCCAGATCGTCATCGCCGCCTGCGCCCGCTCGAGGAGGGCCGGGTAGGCGTCGTCCGACTCGATCGCCATGTTGAGGACCGGATCGCCGCCCGGCAGGGGTGGGGCATCGGCGAGGCTGCGGAAGACGCCGACGATCGCGCGCAGACGATCGATCGCGCGCTCCTGTCCGGCCAGCGCGTCATCGAAGCGGCGCCCGACGAGCGCGACCGAATAGTCGAATGCGGCGAGCGCGAGCGCCTCTTTGCTGTCGAAATGGTTGTAGAGGCTCCCCTTTTCGAGGCCGGTCTCGCGCGCGAGGTCGGCCATCGAGGTCGCGGAATAGCCGCGCACGCTCATCACGTTCGCCGCCTGCTCCACGATCCGCTGGCGGGTCCGCGCGCCCTTGCGCTTCGTCACATCCACGCTTGTCCGACCCTTTCCCTGCGCCCGGCGGCGGTAGCCTTGAGGATACCGCACCGCCCGCGCAAAAACAAACGACCGGTCGGAAATGGGCCGTGGCGCGGATTTCGTGGCGCTGCAAGGACGGGGAGCGCGGCGTGAGCGGCCTCAGCCGTCGCGCGGTCCGCGCCAGCGGCGCGCATACCACGTCGTCACCCGCGCGATGACGAACGCGCAGGTGCCGCCGACTATCAGGAGGGGTGCGGCGACCAGCAGCGCGATCAGGTAGTTCGGTTCGCCGGGTGCGGCCAGTGGTGGCATGGGCGACCCCACGGTGGTGAGGCGAAGGTGCGCGTCGGTGCATTGTCGGCAGTACGGTACATCGTCGCCGATCACCGTGCGGGCGACAAGGGGCGCGCGTACAATGATCGGGCGAGTGCGTCAGGTGGGGCATAGGCAGGGAGAGGCGAGCGATGTATCAGGACACGATCGCGGCGATCGCGACGGCGATCGGCGAGGGGGGGATCGGCATCGTGCGGATCAGCGGCCCCGAGGCGGGCGCGATCGCGGGGCGCGTCTTCCGACGGGCGCGGGGTGGCACGGCCAAATTCCCCTCCCACCGCCTGATCTACGGCACCGTCGTGGACCCCGACACCGGCGAGGCGATCGATGAGGCGTTGGCGGCGCGGATGGCCGCGCCGCACTCCTACACGCGCGAGGAAGTGGTCGAGTTGCAATGCCACGGCGGCCCGACCGCCGTGCGCGAGACGCTACGCGCCTGCCTGCGCGCCGGGGCACGCGCCGCCGAACCGGGGGAATTCACCCTGCGCGCCTTCGTCAATGGCCGCCTCGATCTGGCGCAGGCCGAGGCGGTGTTGGGGATCGTGGGCGCGCGCACACCGGAGGCGCTGCGCGTGGCGGTGGCGGGGCTGCGCGGTCGGCTCGGCGGCGACCTGCGCCCCGCGCGTGACCGCCTGATCGACGCCTTGGCCTACCTCGATGCCGCCGCCGACTTCCCCGAGGACGAGATCCCGCCCGCCGATGTCGGCGCGGCGCTCCACGAGGCGACGGCACTGCTCGACGCGCTGACGCGGCGCGCGGCGGTCGGCACCCTCTACCGCGAGGGGGTGCGCGCGGCGATCGTCGGGCGGCCCAACGTCGGCAAATCGAGCCTGCTGAACGCCCTGCTGCGCGAGGAGCGCGCGATCGTCACGCCGGTCGCGGGGACGACGCGCGACGTGATCGCCGAGAGCATCACCGTGCGCGGTATCCCGGTGGTGCTGCTCGACACGGCGGGGATCGCCGATACCGACGACCAGATCGAGCAGTTGGGGATCGCGCGCAGCCGCGAGGCGCTGACCGCCGCCGCCCTCGTCCTCTTCGTCCTCGATGCCAGCGCCCCGCCGACCGCCGACGATCTGGCGGTGGCGGCGGCGCTGCGCGACCGCCTCGGCGCGGACGAGGCGGGGCGGGGGATCCTGATCGTGCGGAACAAGGCCGATCTCCCTGCCGACCCGAGCGACGGGGCGGCGATCCGCGCGATCCTCCCCGCCGCGCGCGTCGTCACCCTCTCGGCACAGACCGGCGCGGGGCTGGCGGCGTTGGAGGAGGCGCTGTATGGCCTGGCGACCGAGGCGGCGGGCGGGGTGACCGCCGAGACCGATCCCGCCCTCGCCACGACCCGCCAGCGCGAGACGATCGCCCGCGCGCGCGACGCCGCGCACCACGCCGCCGCCGCCTTCGATGCCGGTATCCCGCTCGATCTGGTGGCGATCGATGCGCGCGCGGCGCTGATGGCGATCGGCGAGATCACCGGCGAGGCGGCGAGCGAGGCGATCCTCGATGCGATCTTCTCGCGCTTCTGCATCGGGAAATGACGAGGCGTTGGACCTCAGTCCTGCGCGAGCGCCGCGCGCAGGATGGTGAGGTGCGCGCGGTAGGTCGCCTCCGGTGCCCAGAAGGTATCGTGCGCGGGTGTCTCACCCTGGCAGTTGTGGTGCTTGCAGAGCGCTAACTCGGCGGCGGCCTGGAAGAAGCGCTGTTGTAACGACCAGCGGCGCACCCCGCCATGCCGCAGGGCGGCGAAGAGCACGAGATGGCGTTGTCGTCCGACCGAGAGGATGGCGTATTCACGCTCGGTCAGGATGCCGTTCGCCACTTCGTCGGCGAGTTGCTCGTGGAGGATCTGCGACTCCGCGTTCCCCGAACGCACGGCGATGAAGGCCAGTATCCCCAATCCGGGTACGATGAAGAACAACGTCTGGATCGCGACAAGGCCGAGGAGCGGCGTGGTCGGGTTGCTGCGGGCGGCGATTGCCGATGCGCCGAGATTCCAGAGGCTGTGCTGCCCGATCGCCAGTGCCCAGCCGAGGAGCGGCACGACGAAGCGGGCCGTCCCGCGCCCGTAACGAACGCGCGCCCAGCCGACCGCCGCGCCGAGGGTGCCGGAATAGAGGGCATGGCCGAGGCCGCCGAAGATCTCGCGCGCGATGAAGAGCTGGCCGAGCGCGCCGAGCCCCCCCGCGATGTAGGCTTGCCCCAGGTAGAGGACATTCTCGGTCATGGCGAAGCCGAGGCCGATCAATGCGCCGTAGACTAAACCATCGAGGACGCCGTCGAACTCGTGGCGAAAGAGGAGGAGCAAGCCGAGCAGGGCGAGTCCCTTCAGGCTCTCTTCGATGATCGGCGAACCGATCGTCAGCGCCAGCGCGCCGCCGACGCGCGCGCCGAGGATCGCCGAGAGGACGCGGTCGGCGAGGTCGCTGAGGAGGATGCTGAAGAGGGTGGCGACGACCGCGCCCCACCCGAACGCGCCCAGCAGGTTGCGCCACGGCTCGCGTTCGTAACGGTCGAACGAGATGACGAGCCAGGCGTAGCCGAGGGTGGGGAGGAGCGCGGCCAGCAGCGCGAGCCAGAGGCCGCGTCGGTCAGGCACGCTGGCAACGACGATCAGGACATTGCAGGCCAGTGCCAGCGCGAAGAAGACCCCCGCGAAGGTGAGGAATGGCGAGCGCGCCGACCCCGCCGCGCGGTCGAGCGCCGCGAGGGTGTGGAGGTCGGCGTTGGCCTGTCGTCGCTCGCGATCCATGATCGGTTGTGGCCCTCTCTCACAATACCGCCACTGATCTTCGTCGTTCGGGCTATGCCGCGTCAAGGAGGGTGGGTCGCGCGTCTCGGTGCGCGTGGTATATTCGCCTGTATAGATGTGGCTGGACAGGGAACAAAGGGGGGCCGACGATGACGGACGATCCGCCGATTCGCGTGCTGATCGTCGACGATCAACGCTTGATGCGCGATGGCCTGCGGGCCTTGCTCGAATTGCAGGACGGTCTGGCGATCGTGGGGGAGGCGGGGGGCGGGCATGATGCCCTCACGGCGGTCGCGGCGACCGCCCCGGACGTGGTGCTGATGGATGTGCGGATGCCGCAGATGAGCGGCGTGGAGGCGACGCGTGCCCTGCGCGAGCGCGGCGACCGCCCGCGCATCCTGATTCTGACTACCTTCGATGACGATCAGTACGTCTTCGACGCCTTGAAGGCCGGGGCGGCGGGCTATGTCCTCAAGGATCTCCCCGCCGCCGAACTCGCCGCCGCGATCCGCACCGTCCACGGCGGCGGGGTCCACCTCGATCCGTCGGTCGCCTCCAAGGTCGTCGCCGAACTCGCCCGCTTGCATGTCCCCGCGTCGGCCCCTGCGCCGGTCGCCGCCCCCGCATCCACCCTGCCCGCCAGCGCTGGCCCGGTCGAGGAGTTGACCCCGCGCGAACACGAGGTCTTGCGACTTCTGGCGACCGGCGCGAGTAACCGCGAGATCGGCGCACAGCTCTTCATCAGCGAGGGGACGGTGAAGAACCACATCTCCAATATCCTCGGGCGGCTCGGTCTGCGCGACCGTACGCAGGCCGCGATCTATGCCAAGGAACACGGCCTGGCCTAGCGCGGGTCGGCCTCGGTGACGGCGGACCCCTCCAACAGCTCGGGGCGATAGTCCGACCAGAAGGCGAGCCAGGGCGGCGCGATGGCGGTGAGGTGCTGCCAGCTGCCGGGGGTGGCGCGCGGGTCGGGGTGCAGATCTTTGAACTCCGCGAGATGGCGCAGGACGAAGCCGTGTGCGCTCAGGCCGTTGACGAGCGCGCCGAGCGTATGGCGGTATTCGCGAGGGCCGGGGATCCTCGACGCATCCGCGCGCCCGTCCGCGTGGACCCAGTCCTCATCGGCGTAGGTCATCTCCGCGCCGGCGATGTACGGGTGGCGCAGCGTATAACCCGCGCCGTTCCAGTCCCGCGTGCCGATCCCGCTGAAGAACGGGTTGGCGCAGTGGAAGTAGTAGCGCCCACCCGGTCGCAGCACACGCGCGACCTCGCGGAAGACGCCCCCGGCCTCCGGGACGAAATTAATCGCGTAGGGCTGGTGGACGATGTCGAACGCGCCCGCCGAGAGGGCCGAGAGATCGCGCATGTCGGCCTGGATCGCCTCGACCGGCACGCCGTAGTGCGCCGCCGCCGCGCGATCCCGTGCCAACTGCGCCTCCGAGAGATCGGCGACCGTGACCCGTGCGCCGAGCAGCGCGAACGCCACCGACTGCCGCCCGCCCCCGCCAGCGAGGCAGAGGACCGCGCGCCCGGCGATCGCCCCAAGCAATCCCTCGGGATCGACGAGCGTACGGGCGCTGGCGGGATCGAGATCAAGCGCCGGGCGTGTGAAGAGGGCATCGGCGTCGGCCAGCGCCTGCCAGCGCGCGATGTTGTAACGGGCGACTTCATCCATCGTGGCGGACTCCTCTGGTCGTTGCGCGCTCTCTGCGTCGGCGCGGGGTTCCGCTGTCTTCCTCAGTGCAGTCGCGGTCCGCAGGGCAGTAGCGCGGCTCGCCGCACACCGAGCATACCAAACCTGCTGGCCCGCGTATGGCGCGGGTGTTCACTGCGCATGATGAGCGCTGGAGAGGGCAAATGGGCGCTGACTATGTGCCCGTGGTGGCGGCGCTGGGCCGATGGAGAAGTGTGGACACGTTTGCCACGCCGCTAGCCGTCTATTCATCACTCATCACTCGTTCATGCCCTGCCGCCCGGCACCCATGACGATCCGCCTATAGCCCCCCGATTCCCGCCCGCCCAAACATCCCTTGCGGCACATGGCAACGTCGTCGCGTGCGCCTACACTGTTGGCAATGGGACGCGAATGGCACGATGAACGGAGGGCACGATGTACCAGCAACAGTCCGCAGGGATACAGCGAGACATGCGCGGCGTCGGTGGTGGGGTGATCCTGATCGTCATCGGGCTGGCGCTGCTGGTGGGGCGCTACACGCCGTTGCACCTCGGCGCGCTGCTCTGGCCGTTCTTCATCATCGGCCCCGGCTGCCTCTTCTATCTGCTGATGTTCCTCAACGGGCGCGGCGCGGGGTCGCTGGCGATCCCGGCGACGATCCTGACGACCCTCGGCCTGATCCTGCTCGGCCAGAGCCTGTTCGATTACTTCGAGTCGTGGGCCTACATCTGGGCGCTCCTCCCGGCCGCCGCCGGGGTCGGCATGGTGATCGGCGGGGTGTGGGATGGCAAGCCCGCGATGGTGCAGGCCGGGATGCATACGGCCCGCACCGGCCTGACGATGCTGCTGATCTTCGGGGCCTTCTTCGAACTCTTCATCTTCCACAGCGCCACCTTCCTGGTCGTCCTCTTGCCGCTCGCCCTGATCGGTGGCGGGGCATACCTCCTGCTGCGCGGTCGCCTCAATCGCCCCGCTGCCCCCGATCCGTGGTTGTCCACCCCGGTCCCCACCCCAACCACGCCCGCCACCAGGGAAGACGACGAGCAGGTGTTTCCGTATTAGGCGGGTCGGCGGTCGGCAGTCAGCAGAGAGAACTCGACGGACGCAGCGGTGTGCGGCCAATTTCCTGCCTCGCAACGAACCCGCTACGGGCCACGGACCGCGGACCACGGACTCCTCTCTCACGACCCACGACCCACGACTATCACGGAGGGATCCCGGATGCTGGCGCGACCACGCCCGACGACCGAGCAGACGCTACCTGCCCCGCAGGGGGCGCAGACGGAACCGGCGCGCGACACGATCGTGGAGGCGCGCGACCTCCGCAAGGTCTATGGGGGCAAGGTCGCCGTCGATGGCGTCTCCTTCGGGGTGCGGCGTGGGGAAATCTTCGGCATCCTCGGCCCGAATGGCGCGGGGAAATCGACCACGCTGGAGCTGCTCGAGGGGCTGCGCGACCCCGATGGCGGCGCGGCGATCGTCGACGGCCTGGATGTGCGGCGGGCGAAGCGGGCGGTCCACGCGCGGATCGGGGTCCAGCTCCAGAGCACCGCGCTCTTCGACGATCTCTCCCTCACCGATAACCTCCGCCTCCTGGCGGCGCTCTACCGGCGCAGCGTGCCGATCGCGGAACTCCTCGGTTGGGTGAACCTGGCGGATCGGGCGGGGGCCCTGCTCGGCACCCTCTCCGGGGGGCAGCAGCAGCGCCTCTCGCTGGCGGCGGCGCTCGTCAACGATCCGGTCGTCGTCTTCCTCGATGAGCCGACGACCGGCCTCGATCCGCAGGCGCGGCGTTCCCTCTGGGCGACCATCCGCGAGCTGCGCGAGCGCGGCAAGACGATCGTGCTGACGACCCACTACATGGAGGAGGCCGAGACCCTCTGCGACCGGATCGCGATCATGGATGGCGGGCGGATCGTGGCGATCGACACCCCGGCGGGGTTGATCGCGCGGCATGGCGGTGGCCTGACGCTCCGTTGCGGCTTCGCCGGGCCGGTCGAGCGGGCCGATCTCGCCGCACTGCCGGGGATGGGCGCGACCATCGGGCCGGATGGGGTCGATGGGCGCTACACCTTCGAGGTCGCCGATCTTGAACGCGGCCTCTTCGCCCTCCTCCACTTCGCCGAGCGCCACGCCGCGCCGGTCACCGACCTTCAGGTGCGTCAGCCGGGCCTTGAGGAGGTCTTCCTGTCGCTCACCGGGCGCGAACTCCGCGACTGACGCACCATGACGCAGCATAATGAAGAGTGGAAGGGCAGGACGATGGGTGGTAAGGAGCAACTGGACGGGCGATCGAACTCGGGGGCACAGGGGGCGTTTGCGCGCGGGGCCTTCGCGCAGGGCGCGACCGCGCTGGGCTCGTTGGCGCTCGCGGCGACGGCGGCCGGCGGCTTCGCGCTGGAGGTGATCGCGATCGGCGCGGTCGCGATCCGCGCGTTGCGCGTCAAGGATGCCAGGATCGCGCGACTGGCGATCGGCGAGCTGGAGGTCGGGCGGCTGCGCGTGCGGGAATTAATCGTCGAGTCCGAGCAGCGTTAATCGGTCGATTCGTCGCAGACGAGCAGCCGACTGCTGACTGCCATCTCATGACCCACGACTCACGACTCACGATTCATCAATGGAGGGTGACGTGATCCACGGCCTACGCAGCTGGGCGGTCCTGACCGAGATGCAAACCAAGTTGCTCCTGCGAAACCGCACCGTCCTGGTCGGCAGCCTCGGCCTCGCGATCATCTCGATGCTGATCTTCGGCACGTTGCTCGGCGGCGATGGTGCGCCGCTGACCGTCGCGGTCGTGGACGAGGATGGCTCCCCCGCCGCCGCCCAGATCGTCGCCGCCTTCCGTGGTGCGAGCGGCACCCGCGTGACGACCCCCGCCAGCGAGGCGGACGCGCTGACGGCCCTGCGCCGGGGCGATCTCGCCGCGATCGTCGTCGTGCCGTCCGGGTTCGGGCGCGACCTCGCGGCGGGACAGGCGACGACGCGGGTCTACTACGATGGCAGCAATCCGCAGCGGGGCGGCCAGGCGCAGGGCCTGATCAACGGCGTCCTCGGCGCGGTCAACCAGGCGATCGTCGGCACGCCGCAGCCGATCACCGTGCAGGCGCAGGGGATCGATCGCCGGATTATCCGGCAGATCGATTGGCTGACGCCGGGGATGGCCGGGATGATGATCATGTGGGCGAATCTGGCGGTGGGCGCGACGCTGATCGCCTGGCGCGAGCGTGGTGTCCTGAAGCGGCTGGCGGTGACCCCGCTGCGCCCGCTGACGCTGCTGATCACGCAGATCGGCGCGCGGCTCGCCTTCTCGCTCCTCCAGGTCGTGGTGCTGCTGCTGATCGCGCGGACCGTCTTCGGCGTGCAGGTCGTCGGGAGCTATTGGGCGTTGGGGGCCGTGGTGATCGTCGCCACCCTCGCCATCCTCTCCTTCGGCTTCGTGATCGGCGCGTTCGTGCCGAAGTCCGAGGGCGCGCAGTCGATCTCCACCCTCGTCGCCTTCCCGATGATGTTCCTCGGCGGCTCGTACTTCGATACGACCGCCGCGCCCGATTTCCTCCAGCCGCTCGTCCGCGCCATGCCGCTGACGCACATCAACGAGGCCCTGCGCCAGATCATGATCTACGGCGCAACCCTGCGCGATGTGCAGGGGCAACTCGCGATCTTGTTGGCCTGGATGGTCGCCTCGCTCCTCGTCGCCACGCGCTTCTTCCGCTGGAACGCGCGCTAAGGCCGATGGCGCTGGCGGGGGCGTCAGCCGCCCGTCGCACCGTTGGCTGGGGTCCAGAGAAAACTCTTGCAGCGGCAGACCTCGCGGAAGCCGAGGCGAGCGTAGGTGCCCAGGCCGGCGGGGGTGGCGGTGAGCGCGGCGAAGCGATAGCCCCGTTCCTGTGCGCGGCGGAGCGCGTGCCCGACGAGTGCCCCGCCGATCCCGCGTCGTCGCGCCGCAGGCAACGTCATCACGTGCTGAACCGAGACGATCCCGGCCGCGTAGAAAAGTTTGGTCGTGGCGATCGGGACACCAGCGAGTCGCCCCAGGTAATAGTCGCCTATGGCGGGGCCGAGCGCGTGGTAGGCGGCGCGGCAGCGCCCATGCGTCGGCTCGGGGACACCGTCCATCCAGACAGCGGTCCACACTTCCAGCGCCGCCGAATCCGTGACCCGCTCGATCGTGAGGCCGTCGGGGAGCGCGTCGGCACGAGGCAACGTCGCCAGCTCGAGGATCAGCCCCGGTTCGTCCGCGAAGAGGCGAAGTCCCTGCGCGAGGAGCGGGGCCTCCGCGTGTTCGGTGCTGTCCGGCGGGCAATGCCAGAGGAACGGCAATTGGAGGCGCACGAAGTGGGCGAGGGTGCGGGCGATGGTCGTCGGCGCGGGCGCTGCCCCCACCGCCCCGCCGAGCACCCCATTGAACCACGGCTCCGGGATGCCGCCGCTGAACCAGCGCAACGTCCCTTCATCGTGGCTCGCCCCGCCCGGCAAGGTGCCGTAGGTGAGGTAGTACCCTGCGAAGTTCGCGGCGAGTGCTGCGAGCAACGGGGCACGGTCGTCGCTGGCGACGAGTGGTGTCATGGCGGCGCATCCCCGCGCATGTGCCGGGCGACTCAGCCGAGCAGGGTGGCGAAGAGTTTCGGCAGGGTGGCGGGGTCGGCGGTGCGGGCCAGAAGTCGCCCACTCTCGCGCTGGCGGATCAGGTAGAGACCGTCCTGATCGCGCTCGATGTGCAACGGATTGTCCGGGCGCTCGAACGAGCCGACGAGGGCCAGCGGGAAGAGTTGCGGCGGCGGGGCATAGCGACCGCGCGCACCGGGGCGCAGCCGGGGATCCTCGGATTCGGTGACGGGCTGCGCGACCATGCGATCCTCCTGCGGCGAATATCCCCGCCGTGTGAAAAGGGCCTCAGAAAAGGGTGATGCCGCCCTACACCGCGACAAAAATGCCGCGATGGCGTCCCGCTATTCGCCGGGGCGTCAAGGTGTACGGACAAATATACCACGCTTCGCGCCGGATGCAAGTCCTTCGGGGGTGCAGTTTTGCCAGATCGGCACAAGTGGGCGCGCGGTACTGTAGGGGTAGACCAAAACGAATGCAGCCGGGGCATAGCTACCCCGGCTGCGGCTTCGCTTGAGGAGGGCGGTTAGTTCGCGACCTCGTGCCAGCGCCCGATCGCGCGGAACTTGCGGTAGCGCCCGGCCAGCAGATCGTCGGTCGAGAGGACGGTCAGGCGTTCGAGCGATTCGCGGATCGCCGCGCCGACCGCGCGCATCGCGGCGCGCGGATCCTCGTGTGCGGGGGTCGGTTCCGGCACGATACGGTCGATCACGCCGAAGCCGAGCGCGTCGGCGGCGGTGATCTTCATCGCGGCGGCCGCTGCGGGGGCCTGTTTGGCGTCGCGCCAGAGGATCGAGGCGGCGGCGTCCGGGCTGGCGACCGCGTAGACAGCGTTCTCCAGCATCAGCACCTCGTCCGCGACGCCGAGCGCCAGCGCCCCGCCGCTCCCGCCCTCGCCGATCACGGTGGCGACGATGGGGGTGCGGAGTTCGGTCAGCGCCTGGATGCACTCGGCGATGGCGGTGCCCTGGCCGCGCTCCTCGGAGGCGATGCCGGGGTCCGCGCCGGGGATGTCGAGGAAGGTCAGCAGCGGCAGGCCGAACTTCTCGGCGTGGCGCATCAGGCGACGCGCCTTGCGGAAGCCCTCGGGGTGCGCCATCCCGAAGTGGCGACGCAGGTTCTCCTTGGTGTTGGACCCCTTCTGGTGCCCCACGACCATCACCGTATGCTCGGTGCCGTTGAGGCGCGCGAGCCCACCGACGATCGCGGCGTCGTCGCGGAAGGTGCGATCGCCGTGCAGCTCCACGAAATCGGAGCAGAGTTCGCCGATGTAATCGAGGGTGTGGGGCCGCTCGGGGTGGCGGGCCAACTGCACCCGCGCCCAGGCATCGAGCGAATTGGCCGTCGTGCTCGTCACGCTCATCGTCGCCCCCCCACCGCTTCCTCGGTCGCGGTCGCCTCGGTGGCGACGTTGATCGTCGTCACCGGCGCGCCCCCGGCGGGCCTCTTGCTGTAGAGGCGCAGCAGGGTGGCGATGGTGTCGACCAGCTCGCGACGCGGCACGATCAGGTCCAGCATCCCGTGTTCGAGTTGGAATTCGGCGCGCTGGAAGCCATCGGGCAACTTCTGCCGGGTGATCTGCTCGATCACGCTCTGCCCCGCGAAGCCGATCCGCGCGCCCGGCTCGGCGAGGACCACGTCGGCCACCGTCGCATAGGAGGCGGTGACGCCGCCGTAGCAGGGATCGACCAGCAGGGAGAGGTGCGGCAGCCCCGCATGGCCGAGCTGCGCGAGGGCGGCGGTCGTCTTCGCCATCTGCATCAGCGAGAGGAGCCCTTCCTGCATCCGCGCCCCGCCCGAGGCGGAGACGGTCAGCAGGGGCAGGCCGCGCTCCACGGCGCGCTCGGCGGCGCGGGTGAGCTTCTCGCCGAAGACCGAACCCATGCTCGCGCCCATGAAGCCGAAGTCGGCGACGACGATCGCCAGCGGTTGCCCGGCGATCCGGCCCTCTCCGGAGACGAGCGCCTCCGGCAGGTTCGTCTTGCGGCGGGCGCTGTCGAGCTTGGCGCGGTAGCTTTCTTCCTTCCCGGGCGGCCCGGCCACGAAGCCGAGCGGATCCTCGGGGCGGAGGCCCGTATCCCACTCCGCGAAGGTGTCCGCATCGAGGAGCATCGCTAGGCGCTCATAGGCCGAGAGGGGGGCGTGGTAGCCACAGTGCTGGCAGACGTGCAGCGACTCCTGGAACTCTTTGCCATAATTGAGTTCTTTGCACTGCGGACATTTGAAGAACAAATTATCGGGTACGTCAGCGCCACCCTGTTTGGCGGCGGGCGTGAATTTGGGCTGCCATCGGAAAAGTTCGCGCATGGGCACGGCTCCCTATTCGACTCGGGTCGTTGGCCGAACGCGAAGTATACCACTGTGCATCGTGCTGCGACGACCGGGCGACGCCCCATACGGGCGATGCGGACCCGAAGAGGGGGCCATGAACGGCGCGGCGCGGGTGGGTAGTGCTGCCGCGCCGCGCCGTCATTTCGGGGTATCGCATAGCTCTTGTGCGCGGCGCGGTGATCGGGGACAATGACGGGTGGACGTTTAGCCGCGCGCGTCGCTGTGACGTGCCATTCTGGCGATCTAGCATACAAGTCTGGCTGTGTGTATCGCTGGATCGGGCGCGGCGTGGCACGGAGTGCACGCATCCGCAGGCCGAGACGACGCCCTCGTGTATTCCCTGCTGTGATGCGGGAAATGCGCTTTTGGTATTGTCGTGATCCATCGCTGCCATCGCGCTCACCGCGCGCTTTACGATGCCCGGCCCCTCGCCGCCGATCGGCCCCTTTCGTGCCACCGTGGCAAGCAGCGGTGTAACGCGCATTGTTAATGGCGCGTTAAGGGCTTGATCTCGCACGGTCGCTGATGCTACTATGTGTACGTACACCCCCATCGGACGGACGGTTGTAGCGGCGTGGAGTGCGGGATGCATATCGACCAGACCTGGCGCATCGTCCTCAATGATTTGAAGACCAAGGCGCGTGTCCGCGACAGCGAATATCGTGCCTGGCTCGAATTGTCCCGCCTGATCGAACTCGACCCCGAGGAGGGGACGGCGCTGGTCGGTGCGCCCGACACCTTCATCGTCGAGAACCTGACGCGGAAGTACAAGGACAAGATCGCCGCCAGCCTCAGCGTCGTCGCCCACCGCCCGATCACCGTCAACTTCAGCGTCCTCAACGGCGCGCAGTCGGTCCAGAATGGCGTCGCACCCGGCGCGACCAAGATCGTCAAGGGCAAGCCCGAGCCGACCAAGGCCAAGAGCGCCGAGCCGGATCCCGCCTCGCGCCTCGGCACCGGGACACCGCTGCCGGTGCAGCAGCTCGAACTCGGCACGGTGGGAAGCGACGGCCTCAACCCGCGCTACCTCTTCAGCACCTTCGTCGTCGGGCCGAGCAATCGCCTGGCGCACGCGGCGAGCCTGGCCGTCGCAGACAACCCCGGCGCGGTCTACAACCCCCTCTTCATCTATGGGGGCGTCGGGCTCGGCAAGACCCACCTCATGCACGCCACCGGGCACCACGCCCGGGCGCGGCATGGCGGCGACATGCGCGTCCTCTACCTGACCTCCGAGCGCTTCACCAACGAGCTGATCGCCTCGATCCGTTCCGGCAAGATGGAGGAGTTCCGCGACCGCTACCGCACGGTCGACATCCTGATGATCGACGATATCCAGTTCATCGCGGGCAAGGAGTCGACGCAGGAGGAGTTCTTCCACACCTTCAACCACCTGCACCAGCTCGGCAAGCACATTATCCTCTCCAGCGACCGCCCGCCGAAAGCGATCCAGACCCTCGATGACCGCTTGCGCTCGCGCTTCGAGTGGGGGTTGATCGCCGACGTGCAGCCCCCGGACCTGGAGACGCGCATCGCGATCTTGCAGCAGCGGGGCGAGACGGGCGGTCTCCACATCCCGCGCGAGGTGATCGAGTACGTCGCGCAGAAGGTGCAGAGCAACATCCGCGAGCTGGAAGGGACGCTGAACCGGATCGTGGCGCACGCGCAATTGGAGCGCGTGCCGGTGACGATGCAGCTCGCCACCACCGCGATGAACGATCCGCAGCTCAACACCAAGCGCCGCCTGATCACCCTGCCGCGTATCCTCGACACGGTCGCGCGCTTCTACAGCGTCGCGGAGAAGGATCTGCGCGGCAAGGGGCGCACGAAGGATATCGTCCTGCCGCGTCACGTCGCGATGTACGTGATGCGCGAGGAGACCGATCGTTCGCTGGCAGACATCGGGCAAGCGCTCGGCGGTCGCGACCACACCACCGTCCTCCACGGCATCGACAAGATGGTGGGCGAGATCGAGCACAACACCGACCGCCGCCAGGAGATCCTGGCGATCCGCGAGATGCTCTATGCCGAGGCACCATCCTAAATCGTATGCGTCGCTAATGATGATGCCTCTGCCTGTCCACTGGTGGGTGAGGAGGCAGGATCGTTGTCATGCCGCCATAACTATGTCGGTGACCACGATTGTCCACGTTCCCTACCAAGCAAAGGGCAGGGATCGCCGATGGTGAGC
>JAABUM010003168.1_pt1 | contig 20841 bp, 19 predicted proteins | sample 5559161 | NCBI WGS metagenome assembly JAABUM01 (sample SAMN10711868, study PRJNA513369) | rock metagenome | isolation source: Antarctica rocks | place: Antarctica: Victoria Land, Siegfried Peak nord
GTCGTTCGTTGTTGAGGTGGAACTTCCAGTAGTCATCGAAGTCGTTGTTGGCGCGGATGGCCCGTAGTTTCAGGACGGCTTCGGCTCCGTTGACGCTCCAGCGGGCTCCGGTGATGTCCATCCGGTCGGCCACGAGGTATCGGCAGGTCCCTTCGATGATGCCGCTGGCGACGGGCCAGCGTCCTGCGAGGGCGGTCGGGTAGTCGAGGTACTTGGCCTCGTTGGTCAGGTACTTGGCGCAGGCGTCGGCCTTGATGCGTTTGTGCTTGTTCAAGCGTGCGGTGGTGGCTCGGCGTCTGATGCCGGCGGCGACCTCGCGGGCGGTGCCGCCGAGCACGGCCAGGGCCCGGTCGTGCACCCATGCCTGGGCGCCCGGGTCGCCTTCAGCGAAGAAGCACCACACTGCGCCCCACAAATACTCAAGTACGTGGATCAGGTCGACCACGATGGTGACGTCTACGCCTGGGGTTTGGGCTTCTGCCTCGATGCGGTCGATCTAATGGTTGTTGCCGTCGAGCAGGGCTACCCAGCGGCGTGCGTGATACCCCAAGTCTTGTTGGCAAGGTTCTGGGTGCCCATTATGATTGCCCTATTCGCATATGGAACTGTGATGATCTTGGATTCTGCCCGGAAGACTCGAAATATGGCACGCAGGGTGCCTAAGTGATGTCACTTCTACGTCCGCAGCGAACAAGGGCGCGCAGCGGCACAACGGCTCACCCAGGAGATCCAGTGGGCCGGTTCGGAACCGGATACGAGGACTTGCACGCCACTGCTCGTCTTCCTGGCCAGTGAAGGCGCCGGCTACATCAACGGCCAAGCCCTCCATTTGAGTCAGGCCGGCGGCCTGCCACCCAGCATCGCTCAGCCAGTCACAGAACGCCGGCCGGAACGCGCACGGGCATGCCCTGCGTCATTCCGCCGCCATTCGGCGCACCAGTCTAGTCTTACCGGATCTGCCGATGTGAGGACGTCCACGAGCGAGGTCGGCCATCTGGAAAGGTGGCGCTATGGCGAGCATCGATGTGCGCCCTGTTGGCGATGATGAGTGGGAAGTCGTCGCGTGGTTGTGGCAGTGCTTCAGGCACGACCTGGCGATAATCGTGTCCGGACTTCCGTACGCCGATGGTCGCTACCAAACTCGGGGACTTCCATCTCGCCCATCGGCGGACGTCGCCGGGTACCTGGCATGGCGTCCGCACCCGAACACTGGGCAAGCAGCGCCTATCGGCTTCGCGCTCGTCGACGGGCTCACCGGAGATCGGCGATCGCTGGCGGCGTTGTGGGTCGCTCCGGTGGTCCGCCGAGAAGGCGTAGGCCGGCGACTGGCTTTGGACGTCATCGGTCGGCACCCCGGGCCGTGGGCGGTGGCCTTCCAGCACGACAACGTGGAAGCGGGTGAGTTCTGGCGGCGAGTGGCCGACAAGGCGTTCGGCTGCGACGCGTGGCGTGAGGAGGAGAGGCGAGTGCCCGGTGTCCCTAGTGCGCCACCGGACCACTGGATCGCGACCATCTGAGCTGACCTCAGGCGCACCGACCGGAAGCACTGTCATGCCGCGGGTGGCTCAGTCAGTCCTGGGGTGAGTGTTGATGGGCGTCGGCGGCGGTAATGGCGTCGCGCATCTGCGCGAGCACGCCCGGCGTGGGCGCCTCGGAACTGCGTAGCGGTAGGTCAAACATGTGGCGCCGTCGGTTCTCAGGGATGGTGGCCGCCACCCGCGCTGGGTCGGTCAGGATGGTGCCGTACAGGTTCGGTCCGTCGGCGTAGAAGGGGTCGATGAGCACGAGACGCCCACCCTGCGCCTGCATGACGTTGGTGGGGTTGATGTCGGCCGGGCCGCACCAAGGCAACTCGCGACGGGCGTCCAGATGGACGGCGGCAACCAGGTCGGACAACTCGGCCACCTCTGGCGCGCCGACAGCGATGGCTTGGTGGAAGGCGGCCGCCCGGTCTAGCTCCGCCGTCAAGCTCGACCTCGGCCTCGAGGCGTGGAACCTGCCCGGTGTGCACGGCGCGCCGGTACAGCTCAGCGTTGTAGGGCGCGGCGGGGTCGAACGGGCTGATCCGTGCGGCATGGACACCCGAGGGTGACCGCAGGGCAATGGCCCAGTCACCTGCGCCGCACGAAGTCCACCCGCCATCGCGCAGGATGCTCTCCGCATCGCGATGATCCGTCCCCTGGCCAAGCGCGCGCAGCACCGCCAACTCGTCGACTACCAGGACGTCACCCACAACTGCCAGGCTAGACGCCGCCGCACAACCAACGGTCCCACCGTGAACGCGCCCTTGGCCGGTCGGCGGCGCAAGCGCCAAGGGCCCGCGGCCGCCGCCAACGTCCGCATTTGCCGCTGTCGGAGCGGGACGTCCGGCCATGGCAATATCGGAAGCGCGGCTCTTGGATCCGCTGAGGCGAGCTGGTTTCCAGGATCAAGATCAGGGCCAACCCTGATCTGGATCCTGGGACTGAAGCCTAGCCTGAAGTGATGGTCAGCGAAGCCGCACAAAGGTGGTACACGCCGCCTGCGACCCGACCCCACCGAGCCTCCGACGCGATAGGCCCCCGACCGATGGGATGCGAGATGTGGACGAAAGTCTACGCGTAGCGCCCTTGGGGCGGTTCCGGAGTTGGGCGGATGCTCAAACGTCGAGTCGGCCACTCGTGGGTGACCGAAACGTTGTCGCTCCGTGGGTCCTGACCTTTGCGGGCATCCGACGTCCCAAGGGGTTCCGCTGAGCGTGAATTCGACTGCCCGAGAAACTCAGAGCCCTAAAATCTGCGCTTTCTTGGCTGTGAACTCGGCTTCCGTCAGGAGGCCTTCGTCGCGCAGGGTGGCCAGTTTGCGGATTTCGTCCGCGGCGCTCGTTGGCAGCGCCGACCCGTTGCCCTGTACATGCGCGCCTGCCATGCGCTCACGGATCGCCTTCGCGACGCGCTCAACGTCATCCTTTGGGGATGTTTTGGATATGGGTTCTGTCGCCCGCGGCAAGGAAGGTCATGTTCCCGAGCATCATGCCCTTCTTGTAGTCCAGTCCTGTGAGCAGCCCATACACGAAGTCGTTCATCTCGTATCCACCGAGTTTCTTCGTGTACAGGATCACTCGTCGGTCAGTGACGAGCACCTGCCCACTGCGCTGGGTAACCGAGCCCATGCGTGTGACCTGGATGAGCCCCGTCGTGACGTCGAGAACTTGCTCGTCGCCTTGGAGCACGTGGGTGGCCTTGTCGATTTGCTGCTGTTGTTTCGGAGTGAAGCCCATGAGCGTGTGCCTTCCCGACGTCGACGGATGGCTGATGCATCCGCCGACCAACGTAAGCCACGCGGGCGGTCCCTACCCGCGCGTCTGCGCATCGACCTCGAACGCGAGTGGCTCGGTGGTGACCCGCTGCGATGCGGTCGCGGGTCTGGCTCAAACGGGTCTGACACCTGGTGCGGGCTGGGTTGTGACGGCTGGGGCCTGTGGCTGCCGTGCGGGAGCGGGACCCCTTCCCTCCCAGCGCCTGAGTCGGTGATCCGGTCGTGGCGGTCGGCCCGGATACCAGGTCTATGTGCGTGGTCTAGCCTCTCTCCTGTTGTCCGTCGTCGTCGACCGGTGGAGCGGTGGGGGTGCGCGTGGCGCGAAGCGCCTAAGCGCGGGGGCCCCCTGGCGTGGAGCCGGGCGAGCGGCGCGCGGCTGGCGCGGCGCCAGCCGCGCCCTTGATCCCTTAGAGCCAATTTCAGCAGGCCGCCCCAATCGGATGTGCTCCGTCGGGTGATGCGCGAGAGTCTTCCGCCAGCTGATCTGCGACAGTCGAGCGCGCGGAGGGGCATATTGCGCTGGCGATTTCACTGCTCCCCGGGTGGTTGGTCGCTCGTCGAGGGGGTGGCGCCCTTGTGGGTCGGGGAGTGGATGTAGACGTTGTCAGCGGGTGGCTGCGGCGTCACCATGATGGGATGGATCGCGAGTCGGAGGCCCGGGCCTTGCGGGAGGTTCAGGAGCGCTTGAACCAGCGTTTTCCGTACGTCGGCATCAAGGTGGTCGAGGCCGCCGTTCGGGTAGCGCACTCGAAGTTGACCGGACCGGTGCGCGACTTCGTACCGGTTCTCGTAGAGCACGAGGCGCGGGATCGGTTGGCGCAAATGGTGGACTACTCGTTGCCAGAGTCGCCGCGTGGCGTGGTCCGCGGCTGAGCTGGGGCGCGCAGGGATCCCATGCGCGAAGAGACGGGCGGGCACCGTACGCCTGAGACCTTTCTCCGCCGTGCGTCTATGGCTTGGCCACCCAAGCGGCTGCTGTGCGTGGACGTGGGATGCGGGCCGTCGCCTTCTGGAAGTCCTGTTCCGCGTGCTCCGCGTGCAGTCGTTCTATTCCATGGAGCAGACCGAACGTGAAGCCGTTTTCGCCGTGGAGGAACGACTGGGCGCCGAGCTGGCGCAGTCGCTGACGGGCGACGACGCTATCCTGGTGGCCGCCCAAGGCCTGCTGAACGGCCTCGGCACGCTTCGCGAGCTTCTTGGCGCGCCGCCCACCGGCGGGCGTGGCCAGCTCCGCTGCATAGCGCAGACGCTTGGCCTTTTTCCGGGCCTCGTGCATTGCCTGGTCACGACCATCGGGGTCGCTCTCGGCGACAGCCCTCACCGCGCGGCGCAGCCTTTTGACGTCACGCTTCACGAGGTCACCGATGACTGAGCGAGCCCGGGCGTGTGCTGCTGGGGGCGCCAACAGAGCGACTGCAGCCAGGGTGTCCAGGGCGTCAAGGAGGCGGTAGTAGCGCGCGGAGTCGAGCGCCTCTTTTGCATTGGCGAGACCCTGGCTCTGTTCCCGTGCCAACTCGAGACGCAGACGGTTGAGGGCCGGCCCGAGCACCAGCTCACGCGGTTCGGCCTCGAGTGCCGCCTCGAGCCGGCCGCGGATGACCTGGGCGTCACGGGCCGGGCTCAGCACCTGTCCTAGCCAGCGAAGCTCCTCCCGGAGCTCGTCCGGCGCCTGCTTGAATAGCGGTTTGGTGGTGGTCAGTGCCGACCTCAGGCGTCGGGCCGCGATCCGCATCCGATGGACACCCTCAGACGATCCACCTCGGACCGCCGCGTCATGCGTATGCAGGGCCGAGATCTGCTGGGCCAGCCGCCTCCCCAGCAGTTCGCCCATGCCGCCCTTGCGTCCGGGCTTGAGTTCTTGCGGCGGTTGGTCTGGCCGGTGGTGCGCGACCACTCGGGCGAGTTTCGAGCGGTGCTCAGCTCGGCGTGCACCGGCGTCCAAGAGAGCGGGCTCAATCGACGCGAAGACCGACCGGGGTTTCCGACCCTCGACGACCTCCAGCTCCCACTCGCGCCAAGGGTGCTGGTCCCCGTCGTCCAACAACGATCGGGCAGACACGCGGTCGTCGCACAACCTCGCCGCAGGCTCGTCGCGATCGAGCAATGTGTACGTGGTTCGGTGGGTGGTGATGGTCGCCACGGGCACCAATGGCTGATCGCGGACGATGGCCCGGACGGGATCGACGACCCCGCGCGGCACCGTCCTGACGGCTCGGCCCAACGGGTGCCGAATCTCCGTCTTCTGGTCCGCATCTCGGGGGATCTTCACGTGCCAGCCCTCGTCGTCCCCGCCTGTGCGCCGACGTATCGTGATCCCCCGCCGGTGCAGTTCCAGGGCGGGGGTGTCGAAGTACACCGCGTCGAGCTGCATCTCCGACACCGCTGCGACCCGCAGGTCCGTGTCGCCATCGCACCGCGGCACTGCGGCCCTGTCATCCACCTGGTACTTGCGTTCAGTCTCTGTGTCATACCGGGCAGTCATACCCCATCGTCCCGCATTAGCCTTCGACGATGGAAGGTCCGCTCCAGGTCGCCGGGGGTGCGGCCGGTCTGGGCTCTCACGGCCGGTCCGGCCAATCCTTTCCGCGGCCCAACGTGCTCGCCCATCGGCAGGGCCCTGGTTTGTCCGATGAACGGTGGTTCTGGCGTTCATCGGACAGACCCGGCAACGAAGGGACCGCCGAAACACAGTCCAGGCGGTAGGCCTTATTGGGTGGATGAGTCGTCGTGTTCGTCGTGGTGGGCGGGGATGAAGAGGAGCCCCTTCGGGCTGGTTAGGGTGGTCTTGAGCTTCGTGACGACGCCGGTGGAGGGATCGACCATCGATAGGGCTGGGTCGTTGGCTGGTTCGGTGGGCTTGGGTGTGGGTTGGCTTGCGATCAGGGTGCCGGGTGTGATGTCGCCGGTATCGATGGTGTAGATCTTGCCGGATCCTTGGTCGGCGGCGTAGAGCGTGCCGGGGCCGGTGACCTCGACGATGTCGTCGAGTTGGGGTTGGGCGTTGGCGTCCCCAGTTGCGGTGGGCGTCTTGTTGAATAGGTTCAACACGCTCAGTGTCTGGCTGGTGGTGTGGGGGTGTTTGACGAGAATGAGTTGGCTGTCGCCTTGGGCGTCCTGGATTAATGTCCCGGGCAGTACTGGTGCGCTTGTCGGGATGAAGCGGTTCGAGTCGGGGTCGCTGAGGGCCAGCGGCGCGGTGTGGTGGGACACGACGTCGGTCGCCGGATCATTGACCCCGAACAGCTGGGTCAGGTGGGCCACGCCGTTGTCGAGCTTAACGACGTAGACGGCGGGGGTGTTGCCGGCGGCCGGGTCGGGGTTGGAGTGCGCGAGGTAGATCGTAGCGTGGGGTCCGACCGAGATCGCGTCAGTGCCGCCGTTGGCGCCGGTGGGTGCAGCGGGGGTTGGGCTGTAGGTGAACTTCTTCGGGGTCCCGCCGGGCGCGATGGTGTAGAGGCTGGAGTTGAGGTCCTCGTTGACCGTGGCCAGCAACTGGTGGCGGGCTGGGTCGGCGGTGAGCCCGTCGCAGCGGCCGCGGAGGTTATAGGTCTTCACGACGGCGCCGGTCGCCGGGTTAAATCCGACGATCGTGCTGTCGGTCACCGGGCCCGCCGGCTCACCTTGGGCGCCCACCCCGTTCTGGTAGCTCGCGTAGAGGACACCGTCGAGCATCGTGATGTCATCAGGCTTGGACGCCCGGGCCGGGGCGCTGGCGAGGACCTTCAGGCTGAGGATCTCCTCGACAGGTAGGGCGGTTGTCTTCTCGGTCCGGACCGCGTCCAGCTTGTTGGGGTCCAGCCCGAGCGCGTCGAGGATCGTCGGGGCGATCTGGGTTGTGGTCACGGGACTGGTGATCGTCCGCGGCCGCTCACCCTCGCGGCTGCCGTCGACGACCAGCAGCGCGACGTTCGTGTCGTCGCGGCCGAAGCCACCGTGCTCGGTGACCTTCTTGGAGCTGGAGGTGTAAATCGTCCCATAGGTCGGCGTCACCACCAGATCGGGGGCACGCGAATCTGTGGTGGGATCGGCGAACCGCGCGGCGAGCGGAGCGCCGCTCAACACGGTGTCGACCGACGCTTTCGACTTACCGGGCTCGCTCGTCAGGAGGGTGACAGCGTGAGCGGTCTTGGACTGATCGGCCAGCCACACGAAGGCGACGTCGTCGGTGGTCACCTGGGCCACCTTGATTCCGGCACCCTCGAGGGTCGAGGACACCGTGTCTCCGGGCTTGGACAGCTTGGTCGGGTCCATCGGGGTCTGGCCGTGCTTGGCCGAGACGATCAGCTTCGTCGTGTCCCACTGACCCTTGGCCTTCAGCTCAGCGACGATCTGGCCGAGGGCGCCGTCGACCCAGGCCAACGCGCCGGCGAGCTGCGGCGTGAACACCGGTGCGGTCGAGGTCGAGCCCGGCGCGTAACCGCCCGGGACATAACTGCTGTTGCCCTTCTGGGTGGAGTCGACCAGCTTCTGGCCCACGCTGACGGTCTGGAAGTTCATTCCGTAGAGGGCCGGTGTCCCGGCGCCGGCGCGGCCCTGCGACGTTTTGCCGTCGATCTCGTTGAGGATCGCGTCGACCTTGATCTGGTCATACGCCTCGGTGTTGCCGACGAAGCCGGTGATCGCGAGCTCTGGGTGCGGGAACGTGAGCTTCGCGCCGCGGGTATCGGTGAGCGTCGAGGGGATCACGTCGGCGTTGATCTCGGGGGTGAACAGGTCCTTGACCGCGTTCGGGGTTCCGTGACCATTCACCAGCTGGTAGGCCGGGTGCTTGTCCGACCAGGCGGTGAGCAGACCGGCCGCAGAGGCGACACTGAAGATCGTGTTCGTGCGCAGGAACTCGTTCGGGTACACCGGTGTGCAGTGACCGCCGACCAGCTGCTGGGGAAGCTGCAACGGGTCGATCGTTGCCCCCAGAATGGGACGGGTACCCGTTTGGTGGTTCGCGGTGCTTGGCGTCCCGACATCGAGGTTCTCGGCGAGCAGTGCCTCCGTTCCGGCCGGGCCCGAGCACGGGACGTAGCCGGCCGGTTGCTGCGCGGGCGGGGGGAACAGTGTGCGGTCGTAGCTGTCGTCGTAATAGACCACAGTGGACTTCTCGGTCCCCCCGGTCACCTGAGCCAACAGGCCTGGAAACGAATCGGAGTTCGTCCCTGTTGCAGTGTTCCTGTACGTCGTCCCCGCCCCCGACAGCGCCGCCAGCGTCGAACGCCGGTGCTGCACGATGAACGTCGACAAGTCACTCGCATGCAACCCATCGACACTGATCAGCAGAACGTGCTTGTGCTCGCGTCGGTCGCCGTGGCCCCGACCCTCGGATGCGCTCGCCACCCCCGGGACCGCGCCCACGACTGTCGCCACGAGCGCGATCGCGACACCGCTTGCATGAAACCCTGATCGCCGCACAGTCCTGCCCCCGTTGTTTCGTCATGGCCCAGGCTTAACCAACGCCTGGCTCAGGATTAACGACCGAAGCTGAACGTCACATGCTCTCCCGGTGGCGATTGGGTGAACGATCAGGCTACGAGCCTGGCTTCTGGCATTCCCGATCACCTGCGCAGCAACGGATTCGGTGTCCTCGGACTGACCCAAGCTGTCGGGGATCTCAGCTCAGCCGTGGTCGCCGAACGTCTTGAGGTGCGAGATCCCCCGTAGCATCGGTGTTCAGGAGCCGCGCGAATCGCGCTCGAACCGGTTCGGCGTCGGGCCGGGTCGCGGTTAGCGCCGAGCGAGGCAATGTGGAGCGAGGAGAGCGACAGTGACGCTAGCGAAGCCACCGCAAAGGTTCCCCACCGTTCTTCACGCGAGCGTGGCGGTGATCTGCTTGATCGCGGGCATCGCCTTCGGTGCAGTCTCGGTATATTCGGGTAGTCGTCTCGCGTGTGCGAAGCGGGTGATCGCGGCGATGGCGTTCACGTCGCTCGCCGGCCTGGTCTTCGGATCAAGCCAACGATGGTTTCGTTCGGACCAACCGGCGTGAGCTTTCCCGGCTGCCCCGACGGGTGGGATCGGGCCGGGATGGCATCGGCGACCGCGGCGGGCTCCCATGATGTGCACCAGGCAGCGAGTCGCGAACGAGCTGAACCGAAAGCCGCGTTTGCCCGTCACGTGGAGCCAGAGATCGAAATGCTGCTCCGCGTCGCCCGGACACTGACCGGCTCCTGGCCCGATGCCGAGGACCTGGTGCAGGACACGCTGGTGCGCGCGTACCGGGGCATCGGCGGGTTTGACGGAGCGCACCCGCGGGCCTGGCTGCTGACGATCCTACGCAACACGAACGCCAACTCGCGCCGGCGACGGCGCCCGGACCTGCTCGATGGCGACGCCGAGTTGGACCGGCAGCGGCCAGCGTTCGGCGCCGCGAGTGCGCCGAGCCCGGAACAGATCGTCACCGACCGAGTGCTCGGCGGAGAGCTGCAGCGCGCCGTGGAGGCACTGGATGATCGGTTCCGGGTCGTGCTGCTGCTGATCGATGTCGACGACCTCTCCTACCGCGACGTGGCTGATGTCCTGGGCATTCCGGTCGGGACGGTGCTGTCGCGCCTGAGCCGGGCCCGCGAACGCATCCGCGTCCACCTGCCCAGCCACCCACAGCCGGGGAGGTCGTCATGATGGTCAATCCCAGCACGATGTGGACGTGCCATTGGGCACGTCGCCGGGTGCACCGCTATCTCGACGCAGACCCGTCGCTGCCTGCGACCGCTCGAGAAATCCGGCGTCTGGAAGCCCATCTGGCCACCTGTGCCCGGTGCGCGACAACGGCTGAGGATTTCCGCTGGCTGCGTGCGGCCCTGGGCAACTGGTCGCAGCGCCGCGCTCCCGACCCGGCAATGGTGCAGCGCATGCACGCCACGGTCCGCGGCCTGGTCGCCAACGATGCCGGATGACCAACCGCCAGTGACGCAGGTCGGGAAGCGCAGCGTGCCCACACCGGGTTACCAGTACGTGGGTGAGCCATCGGCGATCGAGGTTGCGGTGTACTGGCGGCCGGGCTGCTCGTACTGCCGTCGACTGCGACGGCCCTCACCCGCCGCGGCATCAACGCCGAGTACCACAACATCTGGGATGATGAAGCGGCTCGCTCGTTCGTGCGGCAGGCCAATCGGGGCGACGAGACGGTCCCACCGTACGGGTAGGCGAGCGGGTGCTGACCAACCCCACCGGTGCGCAGGTCGCCGCTTTGTTACCAGCCCGCGCCGGCGACGCTGCGCAGCCGCGACAGCGGGCACGCGCGGCGGTCGCATGGCTCATCCGGGTTACGGGTCGGTGAGAGCGTCATCGGTGGCGCGACTGTTGTTGAGCTGGGGTCGGTCGCAGGGCGGGGATATGGATCGATGAGGCTGCCGCGCTATGGCTTGGGCGCCCGGTTCTACGACGTGCTGTCCGGGGAGCGTTCGGTCTACCGCGCCGGGCGTCTGCGCGGCATCGCGGCCCTGGATCTGCGACCGGGAGCACGGGTGCTGGACGTCGGCTGCGGCACGGGTCTGAACTTGGCGCCGCTGCTGGGCCGGGTCGGCCCGGCCGGACGCGTGGTCGGCGTGGACCGCAGCGACAAAATGCTGGCCCAGGCGCGGGCCCGGTGGCCAGACGCGGCTGGGTGAACGTCGACCTACGGGCCGGTGATGCAAACCGGCTGACGGGGATCGTCGGCGACGCGGCCGGCTTCAATGCGGCGATCTTCAGCTACTCGCTGTCGATCATCGACGAGTGGCAGGACGCGTTCGACCAGGCACTGGGTCTGCTGCGACCCGGGGGCCGGATCGCGGTGGTGGATATGGCGATGCCGACCGGACGGTGGCGGGTGTGGTGGCCGCTGGCCCGGCTGGCCTGCGTCACCGGCGGCGCCGACCCGTACCGCGCGCCCTGGAATCGGCTGCTCGCGGCCACCGAACAGACGACGCATGAGGTCATCAAGGGCGGCCACATCCACATCGCCGCCGGCACCCGCGCCGCTGCCCGTACGGTGCGCCGGTGAACCTCGACGACCTGGCCCCGCCCGACGGCGCCGCGTGGGACCTGCTGGTGATCGGCGGCGGCACCGCCGGCATCGTCGGCGCCAAGACCGCCGCCAGCTTGGGCGCCAGCGTCCTACTGGTCGAGCGCGAGCGCACCGGCGGCGACTGCCTGTGGACCGGCTGCCTCCCGAGCAAAGCCCTGCTCGCCGCCGCCCACGCCGCGGCCGACGCCCGGTCAGCGGCCCGCTACGGGATCCACGTCCCTCGCATCGAGGTCGACTTCGCCGCCGTCATGGCCGGCGTCCACGCCGCCATCGCGACGATCGCCCCGGTCGATTCACCCGAGGCACTGCGCGCGGCCGGCGTGCGTGTCGTCGAGGGGAGCGCGCGGCTCACGGGCCCAGGCGCCGCGCAGGTCGACCACGTCCCGGTCGGTTCCGGCAGGTGCTCCTCGCAACCGGCGCGGCACCGTCGATGCTTCCGATACCGGGGATGGTCGGCCCCGCCTTCTACACCAGCGACACCATCTGGGATCTCACCGAACTGCCCGGCCGGCTGCTCGTGCTCGGCGGCGGCGGCGTGGGCTGCGAACTCGGCCAGGCCTTTGCCCGGCTCGGATCGAGGGTGACGATCGTGGAGACCGCGCCGAGGCTGCTGCCCAGCGAAGACCCGGACGCCAGTGAGCTGCTGGCGTGCGCTTTGCGCGCTGATGGCATCGACATCCGCACCGGCCTCGGCGTCACCGGGTTCGCCGACTCGAGCGCCGAACTGGCCGACGGCTCACGGGTCGAGTTCGACGTGGCGCTGCTCGCGATCGGCCGGACACCGCGCACGGTCGGCCTCGGTGTGGCCGAGGCCGGCGTCGAGGTGGACGCGGGCGGGCACGTGATCGTCGACCGGCACCTTCGGACCTCGAATCCGCGGGTCTGGGCGGCCGGCGACCTCACGACCTACCCGCAGTTCACCCACTGCGCCGGGGTGTACGCGAGCACCGCGGCGAGCAACGCGGTGCTGGGACTGCGCCGCAGCGTCGACCCGGACCAGATCCCGCGCGTGACATTCACCCAACCCGAGATCGCCACCGTCGGCGTCGGCTCGGAGCAGGCCCGCCGCGAGCGGCTGACCACCCGCCACATCGAACACCGGCACGTCGACCGGGCGGTGGCCGAGCAGCGAACGGCCGGGTTCACCCGGCTCATCCTCGACGGCAAGGGCCGCCTCGCTGGGGCGACGTTGGTCGGGCCGCGGGCTGGCGAAGCCCTGGCCGAGGTCGCGCTGGCCATCACGCAGGGGCTGCGGGTCCGCGACCTGGCCGGCTCGATGCACGCCTACCCGACCTACGCCGATGGGGTATGGAACGCCGCGATCGCCGAGGTCCAAGCCGGGCTGCGGCGCCCGTCGCTGCGGACGGTCACGGCGCTGCTGGGCCGCGTTCGCCGTCGACGGGTGTCGGCCTGACGCCGGTCCCCGGCCGGCGACGCCGCGCCCGCTGTCCCGCCACGAGACCGGCGACGACCAGCACCAGCAGGGCGGCCAGCGCGACGAGGAACGGCCACGACCCCGGCGTCGAGCCGTAGGCGCCCAGCACGACATAGGCCGCCGCAGCCGGCAGGATGCCGACGGCGGTGCCGGCGAGGTAATCCCGAAAGCGAATCGAGGTCAGTCCGCTGACGTAGTTCACCGCCGCGAACGGCAGCACCGGCAGCAGCCGGACCGCGAGCATAGCGAGGACACCGCGGCGCGCGAACCGTTCGTCGAGCCGCTCGATCGACGCGCGACTGACTCGCACGACGAAGTCGCGCCCGAGGAGGCGAGCGAGCCAGAAGCCGATCACCGCGCCGACGCTCGCGCCGGCCTCGACCACGACCAGCCCTTCGGCGACGCCGAACAGGGCACCGGCGGCGAGGGTGAAGACCGCGGCCGGCAGCGGCGCCAGGCTGACCGCGGCGTACAGCCCGGCGTACAGGACGCCGGCCCAGATGCCGAACTGGGCGAAGTCGTTGCGCAGCCGGTCCACCCCCGGCACACCGACCGCGACGCTGACGATCACCAGCGCGGCGACGAGCAGCACGACTCCGCCGACCTGGGCCCACTGCTGCCTGCTCACGCTGGCTGCCCGGTAGCGAACACGGTGCTGGCCTCGGCGGGCACCCGTACCCGCAGGTGGCCGCCGACCTGGACCGCGGTCTCGACCGGAACGTGCACGGCGAGGACACCGGCAGCCGTCGTAACGTCGAGTGCTAGGTGGGCCCCGGCGAAACGAGCAGCAGCGAGCTGCCCTGGCAGCGAGTCCGGCGAGCTCGTGTCGGCGAGCCGCAGTGCTTCCGGGCGAACGACGAGCACCGCCGCGCCGTCCGCGCTATCCGCGGCGTCGGTGCGCACCGCGAGCCCGGACGGACTGCGGAAGCACCGCGACGAGACCGACCCGGCGATCTCGTTGGTGACGCCGAAGAACCGCGCGGCGGCCAGCGTCGGCGGCGCCCGGTAGAACAGCTCGGGCCGGCCTTGCCCGGCCAGGCGCCCGTCGAGCATCAGCACGATCTCGTCGGCAACCTCGACCGCCTCGCCCTGGTCGTGGGTGACGAACAGCGTCGTCATGGTGGCCTCATCGTGCAGGCTGCGGACCAGCGCGCGCATCTCCGCGCGCAGTTCGGGGTCGAGCTGGGAGAACGGCTCGTCCAGGAGCAGCAGCCGCGGCTTGAGCACCAGTGCCCGAGCCAGCGCGACCCGCTGCTCCTGCCCACCGGACAGCGCTCCCACCCGCCGTCCGCCGAGGCCGCGGAGCTGCACCTGTTCGAGCATCGCCTGCACCCGTGGCGCGAGGTCGCGCCGCGCCACGCCGTGCATGCGCAGTCCGAACCCGACGTTCTGGGCCACGCTCAGGTGCGGGAACAGCAGCGGTTTCTGGAACACCAGACAGACGGGCCGCCGCTCGGCCGCGACGCCGAGGACGGAGGCGCCGTCGAGGATGATGTCACCGGCATCCGGGGTGAGCAGCCCGGCCAGCAGCGCCAGTGTGGTGCTCTTGCCGCAGCCCGATGGGCCGAGCAGCGCAGTGAATGAGCCGGCCGCGAGGCGTAGGGACAGGTCGGCGACGGCCACCGTGTCGCCGAACCGCTTGCCGATCCCCGCCAGCTCGACCACCGCTGCCGCGGCGGCGCGGGTCACAGCCGCCCCAGCCCGATGGTTGCGCCGGACTGTCCGGCCAGCACCCGCCCGGCCAGGCCCACCAGGACCAGCGGCGGTAACACGACCAGCACGCCGAGCGCCGCTGCCGCGGTCGTGTCCGAGGAGCCGATCGCGGCGAACAGCAGCAGCGGCAGTGTCTGCACCTGCCCGGCGCCGACCAGGAGCGTGAGCACGTACTCGCTCCAGGAGATCAGGAAACAGAACAGTCCGGCGAGCACCAGCGCCGGGCGCAGCAGCGGCATCGTCACGAACACCAGGGTGCGTACCGGCCCGGCCCCGAGCGCTCTGGCCTGGCCTTCGTAGTCGAGGTCGAGGTTCGCGAACGCCGCTCCTAGTACGGTGGCGGCGTAGGGCACGGTCGGCAGCAGCTGCACCAGCACCACGCCGTACGTGGTGGCGGCCAGGCCGTAGCGGACGAAGAACACCTGGATGCCCAGAGTGACCGCCAGACCAGGGACGATCACCGGGGCCAGCAGCAGGAACTGCACCAGCCGCCGGCCGCGGAACCGGTACACGCCGATCGCCCGGCCGGCCGGCAACCCGATCGCGCAGGCCAGCACCGCCACCAACACCCCGATCAGCGTCGAGGTGGCCAGTCCGTGCAGCACCTGCGAGCGCGGGTCGATCAGGATCCGCACGCCGCGCCCGCTCAGCTGCTGGGGCACCAGGCCCGGGTAGCGCCACTGCCCGCTGACGGCCCACGCGAGCAGCGGCACCAGCGGTAGCAGCAACCCAGCGATCAGCAGCGCGAGCAGCGGGCGCCGTAACCCCAGCCGCGCCGGCCTCACAGCGCCCGGCCCGACAGCCGTTTGGCCAGCGCCAGGTAGGCGATCACGAGCACCGTGGTCAGCAGCGTGATCACCACGGCGACGGCCATCGCCTGCGGGCGCACGGTCAGGTCCGTATCGCGGTAGTCCTGCAGCGCCACCACCGGCAGGGTGGCCGGGTACGGCCGGCCGAGCAGGTACGGCACCTCGTAGGAGCCGGCGGTGAAGGCGAACACCAGCACCGACGCTGCGGCGACCGGCGGCGTCAGCAGCGGCAGGGTGACATGCCGCAGCCGCTGCCACCCCGTCGCGCCGAGCATCCGGGCGGCGTCCTCCAGCTCGGCGACGCCGCGGCTGAGCGCGGCGAGGGCGATGATCCCGACGAACGGGGTCTCCTTCCAGGCGTATTCGGCGATGATGCCCCAGCCGAACCGGTCGCCGGTCAGCTGCGGGAAGACGGTCGGCGACGCGGACAGCCCGGCGGAGTGTGCCAGCCGCGCGATGACCCCGGACTGGCCAAGGAGCAGCAGCATGCACAGCGCCCCGACCAGGTGCGGCACCGCAAGGTTCACCTGGAACAGCCCCGTCACCCAGCCCCGCCCGCGGCGCACGCCCCGGATTGCGAGCGCGCCGGCGACCCCTAACCCTGCGGCGATCACGGTGGACAGCAGCGAGACCCGCAGCGTGATCAGCAGCGACCCGCGCACCGCCGGGTCGCGCCAGATCGCGGCGTAGGCGCCGATCGACCAGTCGTAGCTGGGCAGGAACGGCTGATACCCGAAGCTCTGGGCGACCGCTTGGGCCACCCCGCCGAGGAAGAAGACCCCGATCACCACGGCGGCCGGGCTCAGCAGCAGCGCGATGCGCACCGGTCGCGGCAGCCCGCTATTTCTGAAGGACGGCACTCTTCCAATCCTTCTCGATGCGGGTCACGTACGCGCTGGCCAGCTCGGGCTGCGCGTGGGCCAGCAGCGCGGCCAGCGGCAGCACGGACGGGCTGAGCGGCACCGCGGCGAACGCGGACCGCGTCTGCGGGCTCGTCTTGTTCAGGTCGATGCCGGGGTAGATGCCCTCTGCCTTGTACAGCGCGAGCTGCGTGGCCGGGTCCTGCAGCAGGTTGGCCAGCACGAGCGCCGCGGCCCGGTGCGTCGCGTCGTTCGGGATCGCGATGTTGCTGATGTTGGCGATGTTGCCGACCGAGGTGCACCGCCTCGCGCGTGGTGGCCGGGTACTGGCCTTTGTTCACCTTGTCGGCGACGGCGCCGGGGCCGTAGGTGAAGTAGGCGTCGATGACGCCGTCGGCGTAGAGCTTCTCTACGGCGTCTTCGGACTGCGGGTAGGTGCTGCCGCCGCGCCACAGCGAAGGCGCGATCGCGTTGAGCCGCGCGAACAGCTTGCTCGCTGCGGGCGCGTATGTCGCCTCGTCGAAGGCGCCGGCGAGCGCCTGCGGGCCGCCGATCGTGTCGTAGAGGATCGTGCGGACGGCCATCGAGCCGGTGAAGTCCGGCGGCGCCGGGTAGGTGAACCGGCCCGGATGCGTCTTCGCCCACGCCAGCAGCGACGTCACGGAGGCGACGTCGGCCGGCGTCAGCTTCGCGTTGTTGTAGACGAGAGCCGAGTCGGCCTGCTGCCACACCGATTCGCAGCCGTTCACGGGCACCCCGAAGTCGCTCGTCACGGCCGGGTTGGTGAAGTCCACGTACTTCGCGTTGGGTAGGTCCTTGACCCAGCCGCAGTACCAGATCTTGGCCTGCACGCCGGTCGCGAAGTTCTCCCCGTTGATCCAGATCGCGTCCACCGCAACGCCCGTCGTCTTGCCGCCCTGCTTCTCACCCAGGACGGTGTTGACCGCGTCGCCGGTATCGGTGACCTTCACCTGGTTGAGCCGGACGGCGTCGTTCTTCAGCTGGTCGGCGACGTAGCCGGTGACGAAGGTGTTGAGGGTGTCGTCGCCGCCGTACATGTACCAGTTGACCGTCTGCCCCTTCGCCGCAGCCAGCACCGAGCTCCAGTTCGACGCGTCGAGCCCGGCCGAAGCTGTGCCGCCGCCGGAGGATGAACAGGCGCTCGGCGCGAGGACACCCACGGCGAGCGTCCCGAGCAGTCGGCGGCGCGCTCTGGTCATCTGGTCTCCTCGCGATGCTGCTCGGTGGACGACTCGATCGATGGTTGCTGGCGCAGCAGCGCGACACCCAGCAGTACCCGCTGCCCGGCGGTAATCGCGACCGCCGCGGTGAAAAGCCAGGCGATCAGCTCGGCCTGGCCGGGAAGCAGGCAGAACAGGATGTACACGATCACCGTCTCGGTGCCCTCGGCCAGCCCGCCCACGAAACGCAGCGAACGACCGTCCCCGACACTTGACCCACGCCGCTCGCGCAACGAGGACAGCGCGAGAAACGCGGTACCCGACACGTAATACGCGCTCAGCAGCGCCACGCAGGCCAGCCGAGCCTGCGGCCGGTCGACGGCGACGCCGACCACGAACCCGGCGTAGATGCTGAAGTCGGCGACGATGTCCAGGAAGCCCCCCAGCTCGGTGGCTTCGTGCTGCCGCGCGAGCGGGCCGTCCAGACCGTCGAACACCCGGTTGGCCAGCCACAGGACCAGCGCGGCGGACCATGCCCCGAGTCCGGCGCTCACACACGCACCGACGCCGGCCAGCCAACCGGCACCGGTAAGTGCCAGCGGCGGCACCCCGGCCACGGCCAGGCGCGCGGCTACCGCGTCCATCGCCGGCGCCAACGCACGGCGGACGCGGGCGTCAAGCACCGGCGCGTCTGGTCGGCATCGGCAACACCGTGCGCAGCGCGGCGTTCTCGGCCGGGTCGAGCACGCTGTGCTGCACACAGGCCGGCACGAGCACGCCGGTCTCCGGGTGCGCCATCGTGTAGAAGCAGGCCTGCAGCCGCTGTTGGGTGGCAAGGATGCGCGGAGCGTCACTGGTCTGCCCGTGCTGCAGGGCTGCCCACGCCGGGGCGACGTCGGCGGCGTCCATGAACGAATGCATCGTGAACGCCACCGGCCGGATGCGGCGATGCCGCTGCAGCCGCCGCAGCCCGACCCGGCGCGCCTTACGGGCCACCCACCGGCCGATGACGGACACGACCTGCGGGTGCGTGACGGCGACTCGGACCAGCTTCGCGGCCAGCAGCGGCATCGACCGGCCCGCGAAGTTCACCCCACCCAGGTAGGCGAAGTACACGTTACGGGTGTGCAGGTCGGCCGGGTCCTGGTCGTCCAGGAACGCAAACCAGTCCTCGCCGACGTAGAAGCCGTGGGCGGCGCGGTTGCACCGCTCATCGCCGACCTGCAGCGCCCGATAGGGCAGCCGCGCCCCGGCGCCTTTCTCGATCTGCGCCCACACGTCGTCGCTGCTGGTGTCGCGGTAGCCCTCGTGCCAGCGGCGCTCGTCGCCGACGAACGCCGCCGCCTGAAAGGAGAACATCGCGAAGCCCGAGTCGCGGCATTCGCGGATCACCCCAGCGATCTGCTCCAGGTTGCGGGGGGTGACGGTCATATTGTGCGCGAGGTAGGACCGCACCCCGTGTTCACGTTTGAGCCGGGCGAACATCTCGGCGAACCGGCGGCGGTACGGGTTGAGCGCGGCCTCGTCCGCCGGGCGTTCGACGCCGCGGCGGCCGAACATGAGCATGTCGAAATGGCCCGCGAACGACACCCGGCCCAACCGCCGACGCCCGTCCGGTCCGACCGCCACCGCGCGCAGATAGTCGTAGTCGAAGTCGCCGTGGGTGAAGCTCATCGGCTCGCGCCCGTGCGCCCGCATCAGCGCCAGCGCCGCCGCGTGATCATCCGGTGCCAGCAGGCTGACCTCGCCGCCGATCAGCTGCGCGTGTGCCCGCGGGCCACGCCGAGCCCGCAGCAACCCCATCTGCTTGCCCACCTGCTCCAGGGTGTGCGCTCCGTCCACGCGGACCCGGTTCGCGTCGCGGGAGTGATAGCACGGCGTGCAGGCCAGATTGCATTGCGGGAACACCCCGTGGGTGCCCTCGCAGCCGACCGCGTTGCGGCCCAACGTCTGCGCCGGCGTCCGGACATGCTCAGGAAGCTCGGCCCACCGCCGTCGCATCACCGCTTCGGTCTGCGGGTCGACCGACCGGGTGGCGCGCTCCAGCTCCCGCAGCCGCCGCGGCAGCCTCATAACGCCTCGCGTGGCGGCTCGTCGATGACCTGCACCCCGCCCCAGAAAGCGACGTAGTTCTTGATCCTGCGCGCCAACGGCGACGGGTGACGGTAGGTCCAGGCCGCGTTCCGGGCCCGCACACCGTCCACCTCGACGGTGTAATAGCTCGCCAACCCCTTCCACGGGCACAACGACATGGCCCGCGACCGCACCAGAAAGCTCTGCTCGACCGAGTCGGGCGGAAAGTAGTGATTCCCCTCGACTAACACGGTGTCCGCGCTGCGCGCGACCACCACCCCGTTGAAGACCGCCTCGATCACCACTTACCCCTTTCCACGCGGGCGGTATGCAGCACAGCGCGCGATAGCGCCGGCATCGTCATCCATGCCATAGGAACCCGGCGACCCACCGTTGTGCATCCCCGCTCGACCTCTCCTTGCCGGTGACCCGCTTGAAGGCGTTGATCAGCTCGTTGGTCACCCGCCGCTCGGCGCGGGCGCCGATGCGGTGCACCGTCGCGATGAGCAGATCGACAAGGGTGTCGGTGATCTCCCGCTCGCGCCGGTGGACCAGCGCGGCCAGCAACGTCACCGTCAACGGCTGGGCGTGCCGGCGCAGGTGCGACGGCGCCTCAACGACTGCCCGCGCCCGCCAACCATCCAGCACCTTGGGTACGACGTCGGCGAACAGATCCGCCGGGAGGCCGACCGCTCGGACCGCCTCCAACTTCGCGATCTCGACCATCATCGAGTCCAGGCTCACGTTGCCCGGGGCGGACTTGATCAGACCCAGCACCGACTCGGCCAGCGTGCCGGGATCGTCCTCGTCGGACTCGGCGACGAGCAGGTTCAGCAGCCGAACGGTCACGGTCGGGTCGAGCCGCTCGGAGATCCGCAGTGCCCAACTCTGCTCAGCTGTCCGCAGCGCAGACCGCACCATGCGCAGCACCCGACCGGCCGTCGGTGGCTCGATCCGCTCCGCCCGGAACTGCGCCAGCAGCTCGTCTCGAACCCGCTCCGGCCGCCGCTCGGCGTGGGCGACGTTGCTTGTCAGCCACGCTGTGAACTTCTCCTGGTCGCTGATCGTCGCAACCCGAAACCCGAGATGCCCGGATCTGGTTGCGGTGATACTCGATCGTGCGACCGGACCACTAGTAGAAGCCCAGATCCGAGGCGTCAACACCGACCTGACGAGCAACAGACTCGATCACGGCATCGGAGAGGTCCGAGCGCCCGCGCGGGAATCGGCCGACATGGCTCTAGGTGGCTGGTGTTGAACGGGTGTCTGTGGGTCCGGTGTGGTCGCTCCCGGCGGCTGTGAGCTGGTTGTACGCGTGGTCGTGACTCGTGATCTTGGTGGTGGCAGTGTGCTTCGGGGCGGTTCAATGAGCCGTTGGTGGTGCTCCACAGGCCCGGTGGGCGGTGTCCTGGGTCCTGTGGGCGCCCCTGACCCGGTCAGCTGGGGGCTACTACCCACCGAGGCCCTGATGCTCGGG
>JAABUM010003170.1_pt1 | contig 20838 bp, 21 predicted proteins | sample 5559161 | NCBI WGS metagenome assembly JAABUM01 (sample SAMN10711868, study PRJNA513369) | rock metagenome | isolation source: Antarctica rocks | place: Antarctica: Victoria Land, Siegfried Peak nord
CCAGAGAACGGCCTGCTGCCGCACGCCCCATCGGCTACGCCAGTACGGACGCGGGAAGACAACGAGCGATGCGGCGAGACGGCGACCTTACCACCCTCGCGCCACCCTTTATCAGACAGTTTCTAACGCATGATCTGACGACGATGCCTGAGTACGCGTACGCGCGAGTTCGTGCTGCCCATCCAATGCCTGGGGTCTTCGCCGTGGGCGCGGACGTACCGATCGGCGTGTTGATCGAGGATCTGTTGCTCATCGCGGAGTTCAGCGATGCCGCAGAATGGGCCGATCAGGTGTGGTATCTACCGCTGCGGTGATGGCGATGGCCGGATGACTCGCGCGGGGCTACGAGGTGCCCCATCGAGGGGTTGCAGAACAACCATACGATGCAACGTCGGAAACCTTCAGACGCATTCTTAGCGCGGTAAGCCCGTAAAGTGTTGAACCAGTGCTGTGGCTGGGGCGTTGACGATGCACAATCGGTTCAATAGACCCGACGCATCGAGTCGTTCGCCCAAGCCGATCGCCTCGGGCACGACTGTTCTCCAGGTGTCAGCGCGGTGCACCTCGCGGAGGCATTGCAGTACCGGCCGCAGGAGGCGGGGTAGTTGATTGGCATGTGTAGATAGTTTAGGTAGAGGGGTGTCTGGATGCCGATACAGCTCGTGGTGGCAAGTGTGTCTCTTGTTCTCCTGATCATGCTCTTTCTTGCACGCCTTATCCTATGGTGGCGCATCAGCCGCAACCCAGACGCTTATTGGTTGAACATCGAAGAATCAATCGCGATTGCGCGCCGGACTGAGGAGGTCTTCGACTTTCTCGCGGATATACGCAACGACATGGTTTTGTCACACCGCGTTGTCGCCGTGGAGATTACAACCCCCGGACCAATACGAGTCGGAACTACTTATCGACAGATTGTACGCCTTGGACCAGCAATCCAAACAACAATAGAATGCACCATTACGGATTACATTTCCCCCCAGCACATTGGCACGAGCTGCCAATATGCTGGGCGCACTCTGCGCGGTGGTTATCGCGTGGCTCCACAGAGCGCGGGATGTGTGGTTACCACCATCTCAGAAACCCAGCACACCACCGCGAGTTTGCTCTTCGCGCCGCTAACAAAGTTATTGATCAGACGCGAGTGCCGAGGGACTCTCCATCATCTGCGAGCGGCTTTGGAATCCCCACGCTGAACTTGTAGATCTATTCGTCGCATTTTTCCGTGTCATAGCTCGCCACCAACCGCTTCGGAGCACTCGCCTACCACGTCTCGACCATGAGCGCGCGCATGGCGGTGTCTTCGATGGCGTCCAATCGAACGAGGACGGCCCAGCTCCCGGCGTAGTGCGGCGTGATGAAGTAGACGTCCGGCTCCATCGCGATCAGCGCTTCCTGCCCTTCCACGCCGACACGCACGACGAGCGCACCGTTCTCGTGGAGGCGCGCCAGGAGTTTGCCGCGCACTTTCAGGGCGGGCGTGCCGTACGAGGTGCTTTCCTCGACGCCGAGGAGAGTCAGCGCGAAGTCGCGGACTCCTTCGTAGGTCACCATCGGCTCCACACTCCTTTTCCGCATTCCTATGGTAGAAGGCGCATGTTTGAGCGGGACGCTATTCGGTCCACTGGAGCTTGCGCGCGCGGTTGCGGCGTCCGAGCCTCCAGAAGGGCGGCGGGTAGTGGAAGTCGTGGCCGCGCAGCGAGCGATACGCCCCGTAGATGCCGTAGAGGATCGTGCCGACATACCAGACGGCGAAGATCGGGATGGCGACGAGGAGGAGCAGGGCGTCGATAACGACGATGATCCAGCGCCAACCGAGGCCGCCGGTGCGCTGGATGCTGCCGTTCCAGAGCCCTTCCCAGCCGACCAGGTAGCCGAGCAGGGCCAGGAACAGGAGCCAGACGACGATTACGACGACGTTCATCACGACGACGTAGATCTGGTAGCGTCCGGCGCGGTCCGATTGCGCCTGCAAGTACGGTGATCTCTTGCTGGCGAGCCAAATCACCGCCGTGATCACCAGCGAGAGGATGAAGCCGATCCCGACGAAGCCGAAGGCGATCGCGCCGTGCGACACCGCCGCCAGCGCGCGTTCGGTGCCCGTACCGGCCAGCCGCAAGCTCTGCCGCGTGAGCATTCGTGTCCGCCCCGACTCCTCGCCTCGTTCGTATCCCATCGCCCCGCTCCTCACCCTGGCCAGGATGCTCGCCCCGCGTTGCGGAGAGTATGACACCTGTCAGCACGAAGCGCGTCGGGAAACGGCGGTGAACATTGGTCGTCGCGGGCGGTGTCGCGCGCCGTGTCGCGTCGCTACGGTCGGATCAGCGACGCTCGACCGCCGTGCGGAGGTCGCGGAAGTAGGGGCTGGGCGGCGGGTCGAAGGTGCGGCGCGCGGCCAGCAGCGGCAGCAGTTGACCGCTCAGCTCGGTCAGGCCGTCGCGGTCGTCCGCCACGGTCGCCTCGGCGATCGCCCCTTGCAACAGGCGGATCTTGGCGTCATTCGCCTCCTGGCGCAGCAGGCGGCAGGTGTCGCGGATCTCCTGGCGGATCGGGCCGGGGACGCCGCTCGGGCGGAGTACCAGCGTGCCGATCACCCCATCGGCGACCGCGCGCAGCTCCGGCTCCACGATCGCGGCGAGCACTTCCTCCGCCGTGATCTTGCCATTGACCTGCACGATCGGGCGCGCGAAGGCCCAGAGCGCGCGATTCGCCCCCGAGGTGAAGTCGTCCGGCGCGATCTCCGCCGCCAGATCGTGCGCGGCGTCCGGGAAACTGAGGAGGAGGCCGAGCAGGTGGTCCTCGCGCGGCGGGGCGCTGAGGGTCGGCTTGGTCGCCTCCGGCTCCGGTGTCGCCGCCATCGATCCGCCGCCGCGTCGCGTTGGGCGTACCAGGGACAGGCGGCGGAACTCGCTCGCCACCACATCCTCGCCGAGGCGCAGCATCCGCGCGAGGAGGCCGGTATAGTGCGCCTGCTGGATCGTGTCCGGCAACTCGCGGATCAGCGGCGCGAGTTGCGCCACGACCGCCGACTTCGCCTTCGGATCGGCGAGGTCGATGCCGCCGACGACCGCGCGCATCACGAAGTCGAGCAGCGGCTCGGCCGCCGCGACGAGCGCGGGCCAGTCCGCCGGGTGGGCGCGGAGGAATTCGTCGGGGTCTTTCCCTTCCGGCAGCGCCAGGACCAGGATCTCGGTGCTCAGTTTGCGCTCGAAGCGGACGAGTTGCTGCGGGTTGACGACCGCCACCTCGTCATAGTCGAGCGCGCCGCGCATCGTGTCGATGCCGCGCAGCATCGCGGCCTGGCCTGCGGCATCGGAGTCGAGCGCGAGGACGATCCGCGCGGTGAGGCGCTTCAGCAAACTCACCTGTTGCTCGGTCAGCGCGGTGCCCATCGAGGCGACGACGTTGGCGTGGCCGACCTGATGGGCCATGATCGCATCGACGTAGCCCTCGACGATCACCGCCGTGTCGCTCTTGCGGATCGCGTCCTTGGCGAGGTCGATCCCGTAGAGGACCGCACTCTTGTCGAAGACCGCCGTCTGCGCCGTGTTGAGGTATTTGGGCTTGCCATCGCCGAGCGCGCGCCCGCCGAAGCCGACGATCTGGCTCTCGCGGTTGCGGATCGGGAAGATCAGGCGATTGCGAAAGCGGTCGTAGCGCCGTCCGTCGTCGCGCTCGGTCAACAGCCCCGCTTCCACTAGCGCTTGCTCGCTGTGGCCGTGCCCGGTCAGATGTTTCAGCAGCGCGTCCCAGCTCTCCGGGGCGAAGCCGAGGGTGAAGCGCTCCACCATCTCGCGGTTCAGCCCGCGCTCGGCCACATAGCGCCGCCCGTCCTCGCCCGCCGCCCCGTTCAACAGGACGCTGGCAAAGAAGGTCGCGGCCTCCTCGTTGATCGCGAAGATCCGCTCGCGCGTCTCGTCGCGCTCGGGGTCGCGCGGCGTCCCCCGTTGCAGCATGACCCCGGTGCGCGCCGCGAGCTGCTCCAACGCCTCGGGGAAATCGATCCCTTCGGTCTTCTGGAGCCAGGTGAAGGCGTCCCCCTTCTCGCCGCAACTGAAGCAGACATAATTGCCGCCCTCGGGGTAGACGTAGAACGAGGGCGATTTTTCCGTGTGGAAGGGGCACAAACCCTTCCAGTTCTTGCCGGAGCGTTTCAGCTGCACCTTCGCGCCGACCAGGTCGAGCATGTCGAGGCGTTCACGGATCTCGGTGATGTCGTTGCGCTCGGCCATCGCTTCCCCTCGTCGCGTCACATCGTACGTACAGAGTGTCAGTATAGCGGTTCGTGGCGCGCGGGGGAAGGCTGGGGCGAGTCGGCAATCGGCAGTCATCAGATCTTTCGCTGGCGAGAGGGGCGCGCACCAGCATGGTATCTTTCGGAGCGTTGTGGGGACGAGATTCGGCGTTCGATCGTTGGGGGAAGGTGTATGCGACTCGCGGACTTCAAGCTGGAACGCTACTTCGCGCGCTACGAGTTCGCCGCGCCCTATCTGCTCAGTTCGTCCGATGTGGAGGCGTTGCGTCTGCCGGAACTGCTGGCGCTCGCCGACCCGGAGGGCCGGATCCTCTGGGACGATCTCGCCCTCGGCTACACCGAGTCGGCGGGGCATCCGCTCCTGCGGCAGGAGATCGCGGGGCTCTATGCGGGGATCGCGCCCGAGGAGACGATCGTTTTCAGCGGCGCGGAGGAGGCGATCTTCGCGCTCCTCAACGTCACGCTCGGCGTGGGCGATCACGCGGTCGTGACGTGGCCCGCCTATCAGTCGCTCCACGAGGTGGCGCGCGGGACCGGCGCGGCGGTGACGCTGCTGCCGCTGCGCGCCGAGGAGGGCTGGGCGCTCGACCTTGCGGCATTGCGCGCGGCGATCCGCCCGAACACTCGCCTGATCGTCGCCAACTTCCCGCACAACCCCACCGGCGCGCTCCCCGACGCGGCGACCTTCTCCGGGCTGCTCGACCTGGCGCAGAGGTGCGGCGCGTGGCTCCTCTCCGACGAGGTCTATCGCCTCCTCGAATACGATCCCGCCGCTCGCCTCCCCGCCGCCGCCGACCGCTACGAGCGGGCGATCAGTCTGGGGGTGATGTCCAAGGCGTTCGCGCTGGCGGGGCTGCGGATCGGCTGGGTCGCCACGCACGACGCCGAGCTGCTGGCCCGCCTCCAGGCGTTCAAGGATTACCTGACGATCTGCAACAGCGCGCCGAGCGAAATCCTGGCGCTGATCGCGCTGCGCGCACGCGAGGCGGTCCTGGCGCGCAGCATGGGGATCATCACGGAGAACCTGGCGCACGTCGATGCCTTCTTCGCACGCTGGCCGGAACGCTTCGCCTGGACCCGCCCGCGCGTCGGGCCGATCGGCTTCCCGCAACTCCTGGGCGGCGATTCCATCGATCGCTTCGCCGCCGACCTTGTCGCGGCGGAAGGGGTGATGCTCCTCCCCGGCTCGGTCTACGACGCGCCCGGCGAACATTTCCGCCTCGGCTTCGCGCGCCACAACCTCCCCGACGCGCTCGCCCGCCTGGAACGCTTCTGCGAGGCGCGCTATGGTCCAACGTAGATCGACCCGCCATCAAAACCCGCCATCAGAGGGAGCGATGTACAGACCGTGTCAGGCTGGAGGAGGCCGCCGTGGATGATCAGCGGCGGGCACGGCGGGAAGGGCACATCGATGCGGCGATCCTGCCGGACGTACGCGCGCTGCTGGAGGCGTGGCCGCTCGGGACGATTCGTGCGATCGAGCCCGCCACTTCCGGTACGGTGAATCGGACGTTCCTCGTGGATGCGGCGCTGGGCCGCTATGCCCTGCGTTCCTATCGCCAGCGCGAGCTGGGACCTGTCGTTCGCGAGCACGCGATCATCGCCCACGTCCGTGCCGCCGACTTCCCGGCCATCGCCCCGCTCCCCTTGCCCGATGGGAACACGATCCTTGCGGTCGACGGGCGATTCCACGCCCTTTTCCCGCTCGCTCACGGCGGGCAATGTGCGAGAGCCGCCCTCGGGCCGGACGAGGCCGCGGCGATGGGTAGCTGCCTGGGCCGACTCCACCGCGCGCTCGTCTCGCTCCCGCAACAATGGGCCGCGCCCCGCTCGTTCGCGACCGATCGAGATGGCACGCTTGCCAAAATCGCCCATCTCGAAGAGACGATTCGGGCGCGGTCGCAGCTCGAAGCGCACGATCGCGAGGCATTCTCCTGGCTGCACGGGCAGCGGGGATGGATCGCGCGACACGATGCCGATCCGCTCAACCTCCTCGCCTCCCTCGAGTGGCAGGTCATCCACGGCGATTATCAGGAAACCAACCTCTTCTTCCTCGCCGGTCGGGTGAGCGCGGTCATCGACTGGGAGCAGACCTACCTCGCGCCGCGTGTCTGGGAATTGCTGCGGACAATGCACTATGCCTTCGCCTTCTCGCCAACCCTGTGCGGGCCATTTCTCTCGGCATACCGGGCGATAGCGCCGACAACACTGGACGATCTGGATCGCGCGGCGCTCGCATACGCCCAGAAGATCGGCCACGATCTCTGGGTCTACGAGGAATACTACCTTCGCGGCAATATGCGCGTGCGACAGTTCTTCCACAAAGGCGGGTTCGTATCGCCGCTCGACGACTGGCGTACACTCCGCGTTGTCCTGCGCTTGTGATCAGCCCGCTCTATCGAGCGGCGGTCCCAACTCCAACTCGTCGCGGACCGGTCTGACGTCGTCGCCAAGCAGGGGGAGCGACGGCTTGAGGAGGCGCGCGGCGGCGACCGCGGCGCGGTGTAGGGCGGCGAGCCGGAAGCCGCGCCACTGGTAGAAGCGCGGGGCGTGGGTGTTGTCGTTGGTGGTGATTAACCAGAGGCGGCGGTAGCCCGCCGTGCGCGCCGCGTCTGCCGCCGCCACGCTGAGGGCTGTCCCCGCGCCACGTCCCACCCCGCATCCCGTCTGCAGGCCGTTCGGCGGGACAAGTTCGCGCCCCGTGTTATCGATCGCGTAGGTCGCAGGGCGATCGGCGCGCCGACGCGGGCGGCGATGAAGCCGGGGAGCGCGTCGAGATCATGGATCTGCCCGGGCGCGATCGTCCGCCGCGAGCGGGCGGATAGCGAGGGCACTCACCGGGCGTCGGTCTTTGCGGGAGGCGGGCTATCGTCCCTATCGGCTGGATCGATGCGCGAGATGAAATAGCCCTCGCTCGCCGCCCGCTCCCGATGCTGCGCGGGGAAAGTGAAACCGAGGCGTGTCAGCAGCGGTGCGATCAGGCTGCTATGGTAGGCCAGCGGGTCGCGCGGACGATTCGGGCCGTGCGAGTCGGAGCCGCAGGAGCGCAGCAGGCCGTGTCGTGCGGCGAGGTCGGCGTACTCGCGGACCTGATCGAGGGTGTGGGTGGGATAGTGGACCTCCAGCCCATCGAGCGGCGCGACCGCCAGCATCCGCGCCAATCGCGCCGGTTCAAGGACGCCCGCGCCCTCGTCGCGCCCCGGATGGGCCAGGATCGCCACCGCGCCCGCCGCGTGCGCCGCCGCGATCGTCGCCTCCAGCGGCACATCGATATAGAAGGAGACGCCTAATTCCTCGCTGACCAATCGATTGGCGGCCAGCATGTTCGGCGCGAGGTCGTCGCGGATCAGCGCGTCCATCACGTAGATCGGCAGCGGCGGGCGACCCGCCACCGCCGCGTCGAGCGAGGGGAGCGCATAGCCCGCTTCGTGCAGCCGGGCGATCGCCTCCGTGGCGGCGGCGATGTGCCGTGCGCGCGACTCCGCCACGAGATCGTGGACCGGGCCGCGCTCGCTGTCCGCGCCGTAGACGAGGACGTGCCATTGCCGTCCATCCCAGCGCGTCGTCACCTCCACGCCGCTGACGAGCGCGATCCCGCGCCCCCCGGCCAACGCGCGCGCCGGGGCGACCGAATCGAGCGCATCGTGGTCGGCGATCGCCATGACGCGGAGGCCGAGCGCCGCCGCGCGCGCCACCAGGGTTTCTGGGGTCCAGCGCCCATCGGAGGCGGTCGTGTGCATGTGCAGATCGACGGTGGCGTGGCGACCGAGGACGAGGAGGCTGTCGGCGCTCATGGCAGGCTCTCTTTCCCTGGTCCTGGTCCCCGCTTTGCGCTGGGGGCAGCGGGTGGTACTGGCCGATGTGGTGCGGTCGCCAGCAGACGACAGGTGGATGACCGGTGGTCGGATCGGTGTATTAACATCGGTAGTGTACACTACGCCGCAATCGTCGCCGGACGCTGCGCCACGATGCGATGTACCGCTGGTGACCCGTGATCATCGGAAAATGGGGGAACGTATGGACCCGAAAATCTTCAAAGCGTATGACGTGCGAGGCATCTATCCGAGCGAACTGAACGAGGAGACCGCATACCTGATCGGACGCGCGTTCGTCGCCTATCTGGGCGTCGATCGTGTGGTCGTCGGCCACGACATGCGGACCTCCGGCCCCTCGCTGACCGGCGCGATCCTGCAAGGGATCGCGGCGCAGGGGGCCGAGGCGATCGATCTGGGGCTGACCAGCAGCGATGAACTCTACTTCGCGGTCGGCAAGTTCGCGTACCCCGCCGGGATCATGATCACCGCCTCGCACAACCCCGCCGAATACAACGGCCTGAAGATGTGCCGCGCGGAGGCGATCCCACTGAGCAGCGAAGAGGGGCTCGACCATATCCGCGACATGATCCTGGAGGATCGCATCCCCGCCGCGACGAAGGAGGGGCGCATCACCAGCCGTGACGTCCTCGAAGAGTACATCCAGAAGTCGCTGAGCTTCATCGACGTGAAAGCGCTGCGCCCGCTCAAGGTCGTCGCGGACGCCGGCAACGGCATGTCCGGGATGATCCTGCCGCGCGTCTTCGAGCAGCTGCCGTGCGAACTCGTCCCGCTTTACTTCGAGCTGGACGGCACCTTCCCGAATCACCCCGCCAATCCGATCGAGCCGGAGAATATCGTGGACCTCCAGGCAAAGGTGCGCGAGGTCGGCGCGGATGTCGGCGTGGCGTTCGATGGCGACGCCGACCGGATGTTCCTGGTCGATGAGCACGGGAAGTTCATCGGCGGCGACATGACGACGGCGATGGTGGCCGATCGCCTCCTGCGGCGCAATCCGGGCGCGGCGCTCGTCTACAACCTGATCTGTTCGCGCAGCGTGCCGCAGACGATCGAACGCCTCGGCGGGCGACCGATCCGCGAGCGGGTCGGCCACTCGTTCATCAAGGCGACGATGCGCCGCGAGGACGCAATCTTCGGCGGCGAGCACTCCGGCCACTTCTACTTCCGCGACAACTGGTACGCCGATTCCGGCCTGATCGCCTTCCTGACGATCCTGGAACTCCTCTCGGCCGCGAACAAGCCTCTCTCCGAGGTGCTGGCCCCGCTCGATCCCTATGTCCGTTCCGGCGAGATCAACTCCGAGGTCGCGGATATCAAGACGATCATGGACGCTGTCGAGCAGCACTACACCGTGGCGGGCGCGACGATCGACAAGCTCGATGGGCTGACGGTCGAGTTCCCGGACTGGTGGTTCAACCTGCGCGCGTCGAACACGCAGCCATTACTACGCCTCAACGTCGAGGCGGGCAACGACGCCGAGTTGAAGGTGAAGACGGAGGAAGTGTTGAAGATGATCAGGGGGTGAGTGGGACGAGTGGGGCGAGTTCCCTCAAGGGGGAGCCGCTGGGCGAGAAAGGACGAAGTAGGAACCGAGCCAGCGAGGAAGAGTCCGGCCTTGTGTGGCTGCTTGAAGCCTGTTGCCGTGAGGCGTATACTCTCCCCAATGTGTCCGTACACTTGCGGCGGTCGTGGATAGTGTTGCTGGCCCAGCGGCCCCCCCTTGAGGGGACTCGTCCACTCCGCCCACTCACCAGGAGGTCCATCGTGTCCGCGAATCCTGTCCAGGCTGCCGGGGCCGATATCGTCGTGCTGCGCCAACTCGTCGATACCTGCACCGCCTGCGAGCTCTGTCGCGGCGCGACGCGCGGCGTGCCGGGGGAGGGGCCGACCCCGGCGGAGATCATGCTGATCGGCGAGGCCCCCGGCCATCACGAGGATCAGCAGGGGAAGCCGTTCATCGGGGCCTCCGGGCAGTTCCTGACCGAACTCCTCGGCAAGATCGGCCTCGATCGCGGCGATGTCTACATCACCAACGTGGTGAAGCACCGCCCGCCCGGCAACCGCGATCCGTTGCCGGACGAGATCGCCGCCTGCCGACCGTTCCTCGACCGGCAGATCGAACTCGTCGATCCGCAGATGATCGTCACCCTCGGGCGTTTCTCGATGCAGCGCTGGTTCCCCGGCGGACGGATCTCGCAGATCCACGGGCAGCCGAAGACGGCCGGCGGGCGCTTGATCGTGCCGATGTACCATCCGGCGGCGGCGCTGCATCAGGGGGCGTTGAAGGCGACGATCGAGGCCGACTTCCTGAAGCTGCCGCGCTTCCTCGCGGAGATGCGCCAGGGGCAGATCGTCGCCGAGCAGGCGGAGCAGCCGAAGCCGGAACAGACGCGCCTCTTCTGAGACTGGCTGCCCCTTCCAGACGCCGTCTCGCCACCGACGGGCGGGGCGGCGTCGGCGTTTCCGGCGCTGCTGTCGCGGCGGCGGGTCGTGATAACGGATGGCAAGCACACGTATCGCTCTCGAGCGACGATCGGAGCGGCTATGATGACGGTGCGGGTGAGGTGATGACTTGACGACCGCTGCGGCTCTGGCGCAGGTACAGGTGACGTTCCTTGGCGGGATCGGCGAGGTCGGCAAGAACATGATCGTCCTCGTATACGGCGAGGACATCATCATCGTCGATGTGGGGATCGGCTTCCCCGACGAAGAATGGTTGGGGATCGATCTCCTCCTGCCGGACATCGGCTATCTGCGCGACAAGCGCGACCGCATCCGCGCGATCTTCATCACCCACGGCCACGAGGACCACATCGGCGGGCTCCCGTACCTCCTCGCCGATCTCGGCAATCCGCCGATCTACGCCACCCCCTTCACCATCGGCCTGATCCGGGGCAAGCTGAAAGAGACCAAACTCCTCGCCACCGCCGATCTGCGCCCGTTCGAGGCGGATGCGACCGCGCCGATCGTCGCCGGAGCCTTCGCCGTGACCCCGTTCCAGGTCGGGCACTCGATCCCCGACGCGGTCGGCTTCGGCGTGGACACCCCCGCCGGGCTGATCGTCCTCACCGGCGACTTCAAGCTCGACCGCATGCCGGTCGTCGGCCCGCCCCCCGACTTCGCGCGACTCGCCGACTTCGGACGCCGCGCCCCCCTGGCCCTGATCTCCGATTGCGTCCACATCGAGTCGGCGGGGGTGACGCCGCCGGAACGAACGCTGGAGGAGACGTTCGCCCGGATCTTCGCCGAGGCCCCGGGGCGGATCATCGTCGCCACCTTCGCCTCGCTCCTGTCGCGCGTACAGCTGGTGGCCGACCTCGCGCCGCGCTTCGGGCGGAAGGTCGCGCCAGTCGGGCGCAGCCTGGAGAAGAATGTCGGGTTGGCGCTCGAACTCGGGGTGTTGCAGCCCCCCGTCGGGACGCTGCTCGCGCGGCACGAGGTCGCCAGGCTCGCCGACGACCAGATCGTCTACGTGGTGACCGGGAGCCAGGGGGAGGAGACGGCGGTCCTGAGCCGGATCGCCAGCGGCGAGCATCGCCACATCGAACCGCAAGCCAACGACACGGTGATCATCTCCGCGAGCCCGATCCCCGGCAACGAGACGGCGATCCTACGGATCGTCGATCGGCTCTTCGCGCTCGGCGTGAACGTGATCTACAGCGCGATCGATCGCGTCCACGTCTCCGGTCATGCCTCGCGCGACGAGTTGCGGCAGATGATCGAGCTGACCCGCCCGCGCTACGTCGTCCCGTTCCACGGCGAGCAGCGCCACCTCGCCCTCTACCGGCAACTGGCCGAGGCGACCGGCATCCCGGCGTCGCGGATCATCGAGGCGGAGCTTGGGGCGATCCTCGCGTTCGACCAAACGGGCGGCGGGATCATCGGGCAGACACCGATGCGGACGATCTACATCGATGGCAACACGGTCGGTATCCTCGACGAGCGGATCATCGCCGAGCGCCGCGAGTTGGCGCGCGATGGGGTCGTCACCGTCGCGGCGACGCTCGCGCTGGCGGATGGCCGCTTGCTGGCCGGGCCGGAACTGGCCGCCTACGGCTTCCTCTACACCGCCCGCGCCACGCCGCTCTTCGCGGCGGTGGCAACCCGCGTGCGGGAGGAGTTCGGGGCCCTGTCGATCGCCGAGCGACCCCATGAGCAGACGGTGGCGGCACGTTGGTTCGCGACGGCGGCGGCGGCGGCGCTCTGGGCGGAGGTCCGCCAGCGTCCCCATGTTGTCCCGGTGATCCTATTACAGTAGCGGCCACATTGGTGGTTTGCCGATAACGTTGCCCAAGGGAGGTGCCGATGTCGCATGTAGCCACGGTAGTGGACGATGATCCGCAAGATGTGCCGAGTAGCGACGGGAGCCTGCGCCCTGGTCGCCCCTCGCAGGTCAGCCCGGGGACGGTGCTGACCGTCATCGGCACGATCCTGGCGATCGTGGTGGTGCTCTTCCTCCTCTGGCAGCTGCGAACCCTCGTCCGCTGGACCGTGATCTCGGTCTTCATGGCGGTCGCGCTCTCGCCGGTGGTGAATATTGTGCAGCGCGGGCGCATACCGCGCGCGCTCGCGATCCTGATCGTCTATCTGGGGCTGATCCTGATCCTGGTCGGCCTCGGCGCGCTGGTCACCAGGCCGCTCGTCGCGCAGAGCCAGCAGCTAGTCGCCTACGTGAACAGCCTGTACGACAACCGCGCCGGGTTGATCGGCCAGTTGCAGGACCTGGCGCAGCAGTACGGGCTGGGTGGCTATACCGATACGATTCAGGAGCAACTCGCCGCCCTGCCGAGCCGCCTGAGTTCGGCGGTCGGCCCGCTCCTCACCGCGACGATCGGCGTGATCAGCAGCGTCTATGCCTCGATCTCGATCCTGTTGCTCACGTTCTTCCTGATCCTCGATGGGGAGCGCTTCGTCGCGGGGGCGCTGCGACTGGCATCGCCCGCACAGCGTCCGCGTGTGCGGCGCATCCTGGCGCACGCGGCGCGCGCGATCTACGGCTACATCTCCGGCAATCTGACGATCAGCCTCATCGCGGGGATCGCGACCTTCATCGCCCTCACCGTCTTGCGAATGCCCTACGCGGTCATCCTGGCGCTGGTCGTCGCCTTTTTGGATCTCGTCCCGCTGGTCGGCGCGACCCTCGGCGCGGTCATCGCCTGCGGGGTGGCGCTCTTCGTCGATCCGGTCAAGGGCGGCATCCTGATCGTCTTCTTCGTCATCTATCAGCAGGTCGAGAATAACCTGATCCAACCGATCGTCTACGGGCGCAGCGTGCAGCTGCACCCACTGGCGATCTTCCTGGCCGTGCTGGCGGGCGGTAATCTGCTCGGCGTTCTCGGGGCGCTGCTCGCTATCCCGGTCGCCGAGATCATCCGCATCCTGTGGGGCGAGTGGCTCGCCACAAGGCGGCGTCCGCTGCCGAGCGGCGCGACCGTGGAGCGATCCGCGCGCCCATGATGCCGGAACAGTGCCGGTCTGGGGAGGGCTAGAGGGTGTCCGCATACGTCGATCGCAAACGGGTGCTCGCGGCGGAGCAGCAGCTAGCGAGCGCCCACGCCACCCACGATCTGCGGCGGATCGCGACCCTGCTGCACGACGATTACCGGATCTTGCAGCCGAATGGCACGGTCGAGACGAAGGCCGATGTGCTGGCCTCGTTCGCCAACGACGACCGGTATTGGGCTCTGGCGGAGGTCGGCGACCTGACGGTGGCGCTGCACGGCACGGTCGCACAGGTGGTCGGCATCTGGCGTGCGACCGGGAGCAATGACGGGATCGAGTTCGACTATCGCGCGCGTTTCCTCTCCGTGTGGCTCAAGGAGGGCGACGAGTGGCGCAATATCGCCTACTCGTCGGCGGAGTTGCCGCTCGATGAAGGTGGGGGAGGACTGTTAGAGTAACGAGCAAATGGGCTGGTCCGTGCTGTGCGATGGCTCGTTGTTGCGGGGGTTGATTGTGATGGCGAGCCGAACGGCTCTATACCATGTGGGCTGCCGTTGGACTGCATACCCCTGGAGGGCAGTAGCCTCCCATCCATGAACGGCGCACTGCCTCTGGGGGATAGTATGCCCTTCATGGGTACACTCGTCCCGGCTGAAGGCTGCACCACGAAGTCTACCTACGTGGACTATCGAGTGTCCAGGCGTTCGCATCACCATCAACTCCCTGCGCGGACTGATGCTGGGTGGCACTCATACCGCGCGATGCTATAGGCGTGTGGCGATAGTAGGTCTGCTAGAACGGATAGAGTTGAGCATAACCAGAGGCCGGGGCATAACGCCCCGGCCTCGCCTTCCGCTGCCTGTACTCGTTGCCGCGACCGTCTGCGTTAGCGCGGCGCGGTGATCGGCCCTACCTGTCCGACCTGGGTCACGTCGATGCGGAGTCGTGCGGTACCGGCCTGTGGCGCGGTGAGGTTGATCGTGAGGTCGCCGGCGACGAGGAAGTTCCCGGCGGTGTCGACCCAGAGCGGGCCAGCGATGTCACCCTGCGCGTTCGGCAGGGCGAGCGCGAAGATCGGATTGGCCGCGAGCCGCGCGACCTGCCCGGTGCCGTTGTACTTCGTCGTCTGCCGCCCGTTGACCTGCTCGGAACCCGCCGACGTGAAGGTCATCACCCCCGGCGCGGTCAGGCTGTTGTAGAGGATGTCCGGCAGGGTGAAGATCAGCGGCAGACTCGTCTGCTCGGCGGCCACGCCATTGGTGACGAGGTAGAACTTGGTGCCGACCTTGTAGCCTTCCTGCTTCGTGCCGCTGCCATCGTCGATCACGATCTTCTGGTTGCCACCATTGGCGTCGATCGTGTAGACGAGCGTGTTGCCGATGCCGAGCGGCACAAGGGTGCCGATCCCCTCGGCGCGAATCTCCAGATGATACGACGCCTGTTTCTGGAGATTGCTGTAGGCACCGGTGATCGCCACCGGATTCGGGGTCGCGTTCGCCGGCGTGCCGGGCGTCCCACCGGTCGGGCGTGTGGCGGTCGCGGCGGTGCCGCTCGCCGCCGGACGCGTCGGCACGCTCGTGGCCGTGGCCGGGCGGGCGGTGGCGACCGTTGTCGCGGGGGCGACGGTCGCGGCGAGGGTCGGCGGTGGCGGCGTGGCGGTCGGATCGCCGCCGCCACACGCGGCGAGGCCGAGGGTGAGTGCCACGGAGAGGGCGGCGAGGGGAGGGGCCAGGCGACGACCCGGAAGCAATGGCATAGAGATATCCTTTCATTGGGCGGCGCTGCCGCGCGATTCGGGCGTGCTATACGCCGTCGGGTACGCTCAGACTACCGCCAGAAACGTACCCACACCTTCTTCTAACGCCGCGAGCCAGCCTGCGGTGCCCACATCGAAGCGCGCGGCCCCATGCTGACGGCGCAGCCAGGTCTCCTGATGACGGATGTAGCGGTGCGTATCGATACAGATCTGCGCCGCCGCGCCCGGCAGATCTGCGTCACCGCGCAGGTGGGCGACGATCTCGGCGTACCCGATCCCGCTCATCGAGGGGAGGGCCGGATCGTACCCCTGGTCGAGGAGCGCCCGTACCTCCGCCACCAACCCCGCCGCGAGCATCTTTTCCACGCGCGCATCCGCCCGCGCGTGGAGGAGCGGGCGGGCGAGGGTGAGGACCGTTCGCAAGATCGGATAGTCGGGCGGCTCTTTCCCTTCGAGGGTCGACATCGGGATGCCGGTCAGTTCGTAGATCTCCAGGGCGCGGACAACCCGGCGCAGATTCCCCGCCGCGCGCGCCGCCGCGACCGGATCGATCGCCGTGAGGCGCGCTTCCAGCGGGGCCAACCCGTCGCGCGCCGCCTCGGCTTCGAGCGCCGCGCGCAGCGCCAGATCTGGCGGCACTCGCGGAATCTGCCACCCCTCCACGATCGCGTTGACGTAGAGCGGCGTGCCGCCCGCGAGGATCGGCACGCGACCGCGCGCCTGGATCGCCGCGATCGTCGCGCGTGCGGCGGCGGCGTAGTCGGCGAGCGAGAAGTCCTGATCGGGATCGCGAATGTCGAGGAGGTGATGGGGCGCGGCGGCCTGCTCCTCCGGGGTCGGCTTGGCGGTGCCGATGTCCATGCCGCGATAGATCTGCCGCGAATCGGCGGAGACGATCTCGCCGCCGAAATGCCGCGCCACCGCGATCGCTGCCGCCGTCTTGCCCACCGCCGTTGGTCCGGCGATGACGATCAGGGCCGGGGCGACAACGTTGCCTATCACTGGCATCGGATCAATGCGGCAACGCGGGTAGGACGCGCTCGCCGAGGAGGCGGAGGCCGTCCCGCGCGGTCAGGCCGTGCGGCGTGCCGAACTCGACCCGCCCCGCCCCGGCGTCGAGCAATGCCTCGGTCTGCGCGATGATCTGTTCCGGTGTGCCGGAGAAGGCGAAGAGATCGAGGGTCTCGTCGGGGACGAGCGCGCCCGCCGCGGCCACATCCCCCTGCGCCACCAGCGCCGCGATGCGCGTCAGCAGTTCCGGGTCGAGCTGCACGGTCGGGTCGAGCGGCGCGACGACCGGGAGGTAGCGGGCGACCTCCTCCCGCGCCTTCTGTCGGGCGCGCGCGCCGTCCTCATCTACCACCGTCACCGCACCGAGGCAGATGCCGATCGCCAGCGGATCGCGCCCCGCCTTACGCGCGCCCTGCGCCACCCGCTCGTGCATCGTCGCGACGAGGGCCGGATTGGCCGAGCCGCCGACCTTGATCTCCGCCGCGACCTGGCCCGCGAGTGCGGCGAGCTGCGCCCCCCAGGTGCCGATCAGGAGCGGGATCGTCGGGCGCTCGATCGGGTATTGCAGGACGTGGTCGGCGCTGAGGCGGAAGTGCTTGCCCGCGAAGTCGCGACGCTCCCCCGCCAGGAGTTGCCGCACGATCGCCACCGTCTCGCGCATCGTGGACAGCGGGGCCGCATCATCGATGCCCAGCGAGTCGAGCCACGCGCCGCGCGCCAGGCCGAGGTAGGCCCGCCCGCCACTCGCCGCGTCGAGGACCGCGATCTGCCCGGCGATCTCGACCGGGTGGGTCAGGTACGGATTGAGGCAGGCCGGGCCGAGGCGGATCCGGCGCGTCGCCCCGGCGATCAGCAGCAATGCGGGGAGGGGTGGCTGGAACAGCAGGTCGGCGTAGACGCTGACCGTGCCGAAGCCGTAGCCCTCGACGAGCGCGCCGAGTTCGGCGTATTCTCCGGGATGCTTATCGCCCTGGAAGGCGATGCTGATCCGCTCGTTGAGGCGCGCCCGTCCGCCGCTCATGTCAACTCCTCGGTCCGCAACTCGCGCCGCCCGATCCGCTCGATCCGCATGATCAGGCGTTCCTCGGGATCGGGGCAGGCGACGAGATTGTCCTGCGCGAGCCAGTCGGCCTCGTCGAGCGCGCGCTGCTTGGCCGGGAGGAGCGGCAGCACCGCCGCGAGGGCGTAGAGGCAGAAGTGCCGCCCGGCAGGGATCCGCACGCGGCTGCTCTCGGTCAGCTCGAAGTAATCGCCGACGCGCAGGCCGCAGACCGCGCGCCCCTCGATCGCCGCGACCGTGATGCGCAGATCGTAGAGGCCGAAGGTCGTGCGTGTGGTCTCGGCGTCGGCCATCTCGTCGCCCCTGTCGCTCTCTTGGCGCGCGGCGACGCGGTGTCCCCGGTCGCGCGGCCATCGGGAGAGTTATCGCCCATCGCACGGTTCTTTGGCAAGGGCGTCTGTTCGGCGTTTGCCCTCCTTGGGCGGCGCGTGCTATCGTGCGCGCTCCGTGTGGGATGACGAATCGTGCCGACCGGAGGAGGTCTCCATGCCCGAGCGGCTATCGACTATCGGCGATCAACTCCTGGGCCGCCTGGAAGCGACCAACGCCGCCCGTGAGCGCGCACTCGGCGAAAGTCGCCAGATCGTGCGCCTCTGCGCGAACTGCATCCGCGCCGGGCATCGCGGCGATCTCGATGGCGGACGCCGCCTCGCGGACGAGGCGCGCGTGCGGCTCGCCTCGCTGGCGACGACCCTGCGCGATCAACCCTCGATCTACTGGGCGGGCTACGTGCAGGATGCGCAGAAGGAGTTCGTCGAGGCGCGGGTCTTCCTGGCCTGGCTCGGTGGGGTACCGCTGCCGACGCCCGCCGAACTCGATGTGGCCGATCCGGTCTATCTTAATGGTCTCGGCGAGGCGGCGAGCGAGCTGCGCCGCTACGCCCTCGATCGTCTCCGCGCCGGTGAGGTGCTCCCGGCGGAATGGGCACTCGCGACGATGGACGATGTCTACAGTCTGCTGGTCACGGTCGATTTCCCTGACGCCGTTACCAATGGCCTGCGGCGCACCACCGACATGCTGCGCGGCGTGCTGGAACGGACGCGCGGCGATGTGACGGTCACGGTGCGTCAACAATCGCTCGAACGGGCGCTCGAACAGACGGTGGCAATCCTGGAAACCAGGGCATGAGCGGCGCGCATCACGCGGGAGGTGGTGGCCTGTGCGTGTGACCTTCCTGGGCACCGCCGCCGCCGAGGGCGTCCCCCAACTCTGGTGTCGCTGCGACAACTGCCGGGTCGCCCGCGAGCGCGGCGGCAGGCACGTCCGCTGTCGTACGGCGACCCTGATCAACGACGATCTGTTGATCGATGCGGGGCCGGATCTCGCCCCTTCCGCCGGCCGTCTCGGCCTCGACCTCTCGGCGGTACGGGCGCTCCTGATCACCCATCCCCACTACGATCACCTCGACGCCGCGAGCCTGCGCGATCGCGGGCGCTACTGGGGCGGCACCGCCCTCCCGCCGCTAACGATCTATGGCAGCCGCGCCTCGCTCGACCAGCTGGCGCAACGGTCCGACGCCGCGGCGCTACGCTACGACGCGCACCCGATCGCCCCCTTCGGGCCGGTGGTGGTGAGCACCGGCGGGGCTGCCGTGGCCGATCCACGCCTGCCGCGCGCCGCGCCCTTCCCGGCCACGCCGGCGCGTCGCTACGAGCTCTGGCCGCTCGCGGCGGCGCACGCGCAGCCGGACGATGAGGCGATGCTCTTCGCCATCCGCCAGATTGCCGGGCCGGAGGTAATGGCGGGACGGGAGCCCGCGGCGTTGCTCTACGCGACCGATACCGGCCCTTTCCCGGCGGCGACCTGGGCGGCGCTGGCCGATCTCGGTGCGCGCGGGGTACGCTTCGGCGCGGCGGTCGTCGATGCGACCTTCGGGACCGGGCTTGACCTGAAAGATGCCAGCGCGCACATGACGCTCGTGCAGATGATCGCGGTGCAGCGCGAACTTGCGCGGCGCGGGCTGTTGACGGTGGATGTGCAGCGTCTGGCGATCCATTTCAGCCACTACTTCACCCCGCCCCACGACGAACTGGTGGCGTTGCTCGCCCCGGAAGGGATCCGCCCGGCCTACGATGGGCTGACGCTGACACTCTGACGAATTGGTCGCTTGAACATACAGGGAGGATACGCGGATGGACGAGACGCAGCGCGAGGGCTTACGCGAACAGGTCGCCGGGGCGATCGATGAGCATGCGCCGGGGATCATCGATCTCGCCGACCAGATCCACAAGCGCCCGGAGATCAATTTTCAGGAGCGCTTCGCCTCGCAACTGCTGGCCGAAGCCTTGCGCGCGCAGGGCTTCGCGGTGGAGAAGCCGCTCGGCGGCCTCGAAACCGCGTTCAGGGCGACGAAGCGCGGGCGCGGCGACGGCCCGACCGTGGCGGTGCTGGCCGAGTACGACGCCCTCCCGGCGATCGGGCACGGCTGCGGGCATAACCTGATCGCGGCGTCGGGCCTCGCGGCTGCGGTCGGGCTCGGGCAGGTGATGGACCAGCTCGATGGCACCTTCCAGATCATCGGCACCCCCGCCGAGGAGGGCGGCGGCGGCAAGATCCTCCTGGTCGATGCGGGGATCTTCGCGGATGTCGATGCCGTGCTGATGATCCACCACGCCGGGGACCGCACCGGCTCCGCGACCTCCTATCCGGGCGGCACCTGCCTCGCCGTCTCGCAATTCGAGTTCGTCTTCCACGGCAAGCCCGCGCACTCGGCGGGCGATCCCTATAACGGGGCGAACGCGCTGAACGGCGTGATCAAGCTCTTCACCGGGATCGACGCGCTACGGCAGCACACGCGCACCGACGCGCGCATCCACGGCATCATCACGCATGGCGGCGACGCGACGAACGTCGTCCCGCACCGCGCGGCGGCCAAGATCTCCGTGCGTGCCGGGGACCGCAACTACCTGGACGTGCTGATCAAGAAGGTCCATCAGGTGGCGCAGGGGGCGGCGCTGATGACCGAGACGACGGTCGATATCAACGCCGATGGACCGACCTTCTACGATATGCGTCCCTCCTACCCGGTCGGGCGGGTCTACGAGGAGAATATGCGCCGGGTGGGATTGGAGGTCAACGCGCGCGACCAGACACAGCGCGGACCGTACTCGACCGATTTCGGCAACGTCTCCTACCTGCTGCCGGCGGTGACCGGCTCGTTCGCGATCGCCCGCGAGCCGATCCCCGGCCACTCGCAACAGGTGGTCGATGCGTCCTGCTCCGAATATGGCTACGAGCAGATGCTGAAGGTTTCCACGGCGATGGCGCTGACCGCGCTCGATCTCTTCACCGATGCGGATCTGTTGCGCGTGGCGAAGGATGAGCACGCGCGCTGGGACGAGTTGTATGAGAATCGCTAGGGCGTGTCCTCAGTTGAGGAGGATGACCGAGGCGGCGAGGTGGATGGCGGCGAGGAAGTTGCGCCGGGTCTTGTCGTAGCGGGTGGCAATCGCGCGATATTGTTTCAGGGCGCAGAAGAAGT